>Ga0265313_10001400_pt1 | contig 22611 bp, 19 predicted proteins | sample 4123metaG_FD_203122 | JGI IMG/M metagenome (GOLD analysis project Ga0265313, IMG submission 203122) | Rhizosphere microbial communities from Carex aquatilis grown in University of Washington, Seatle, WA, United States - 4-1-23 metaG | ecosystem: Host-associated > Plants > Roots > Rhizosphere >...
AAAGAGAAGGTGGCAAACAATGGCAGGTCGTCGTCGCGGTCGCCGACGCGGCCCAGCGCCTTGGCCGCCCACAAAGCGTCGCGGCGGGTGAGGCCGAGCGAGCCGAACGCGTCGGCATCGGCCAGCCGCTCCAGCACGCGCGGCGACAGGCCGGTGCGCAGCCAGACATCGCGGACGGAGTCGTAGCCACTGTTGCGCCGCGCCACGATCAACTTTCCATCCACTTCATTCAGCCCCCTGATCTCGCGCAGGCCGAGCCGGATGGCGTGAGTGGTGCGAATGTCGCCGCGCATCGGCCGGTGCAGCTCATGCAGGCTGTCGAGCGCGCGTGGCTCCGGTTCCAGCATCGAATCCCAGTCGGAATGATTGACGTCGGGCGCGCGCACCTCGACGCCATGCTCACGCGCGTCGCGCACGATCTGCGCCGGCGCGTAGAAGCCCATCGGCTGCGCGTTGAGCAGCGCGGCGGCGAACACATCCGGATAGCGGCATTTCAGCCAGGCCGAAGCGTAGACCAGCAACGCGAAGCTAGCGGCGTGGCTTTCCGGGAAGCCGTATTCGCCGAAGCCCTCGATCTGCTGGAAACAGCGTTCGGCGAAATCCTGCAGATAGTTGTTCTTCAGCATGCCTTTGATCATCTTGTCGCGGAATGTGCCGATGGTGCCGGTGCGCTTGAAGGTCGCCATGGCGCGGCGCAGTTGGTCGGCTTCGCCCGGCGTGAAGCCGCCGGCGACGATCGCGATCCGCATCGCCTGCTCCTGAAACAGCGGCACGCCGAGGGTCTTCTTGAGAACGGCCTCCAACTCCGGCGATGGATAGCTGACTTCTTCCTGTCTGTTCCGCCGCCGCAGGTAAGGATGCACCATGTCGCCCTGGATCGGGCCGGGGCGCACGATCGCGACTTCGATCACCAGATCGTAGAATTTTTCGGGCTTCAGCCGCGGCAGCATGCTCATTTGCGCACGACTCTCGACCTGGAACACGCCGAGCGAGTCGGCGCGGCTCAACATGCGATAGACCGCGGGGTCTTCGGTGGGGATCGAGGAGAGATCGAGGGTTTTTCGGCTGTCAGTCCGGGACGCGCCGACAGGCGCGGACCCGGAATCCATACTCCCGGTGGTGGTCATGGATTTCGGGTTCGCTCGCTGCGCTCGCGCCCCGGAATGACCAGAGGGGAAGGCTTGCGGATAATGCTTGCCGACCAGGTCGAGCGCCTTGCGGATGCAGGTCAGCATGCCGAGGCCGAGCACGTCGATCTTGAGAATGTTGAGCGCGTCGAGATCGTCCTTGTCCCATTCAACGAAGGTGCGGTCCGGCATCGCGCCATTGCCGATCGGCACCACCTCGTCGAGCCGGCTGCGCGTGATGACGAAGCCGCCGACATGCTGCGAGAGATGACGGGGGAAGCCGTTGATCTCATGGGCCAGCGCCGCGATCTTGCGCATGCGCGGGCTGTTGACATCGAGACCGTTGCGCGTGATGTCGCGTTTCGACACCGCGCCGCCGCCGGCGCCCCAGATCGACGACGACAAGGTACCGATCGTATCCTCGCTCAGGCCGAATGCCTTGCCGACCTCGCGGATTGCCGAGCGGCCGCGATAGCAGATCACCGTCGCGGCGATACCGGCGCGGTCGCGTTTATATTTCCCGTAAATGTACTGGATCACCTCCTCCCGTCGCTCGTGCTCGAAATCGACGTCGATGTCGGGCGGCTCCTCGCGCTCGGTCGAGATGAAGCGCTCGAACAACAGATCGTTCTGGTCCGGATCGACCTCGGTGATGCCGAGGCAATAGCAAACGGCGGAATTGGCCGCAGAGCCGCGGCCCTGGCATAGAATGCCCTGCGAGCGGGCGAAGCGGACAATGTCGTAGACGGTGAGGAAATAGGGCGCGTATTGGCGTTCGGCGATCAATGCCAGCTCGTGTTCAAGGCCTTTCGCCACCTTGTCCGGCACGCCGCCGGGATAGCGGCTCCGGGCTTCTTCATGCACGAGATGGACGAGCGCGTCCTGCGGCGTGGCGAAGCCGGCAATGCTCTCGTCGGGATATTCGTATTTCAGCTCGTCGAGCGAGAAGTTGAGCGCCTCACTCAACCGCAGGGTCTCCTCTACCGCGTCGGGATGGTCGCGGAACAGCCGCGCCATTTCCTCCGGTGGCTTTAAAAATCGCTCGGCATTGACGGCGAGCTTGCGGCCGGCTTTGTCGATAGTGAGCTTGTCGCGGATGCAGGTCAGTACATCGGCCAATTCACGGCGGTCGGGGTGATGGAAGACGACGTCGTTGACCGCGAGCAGCGGCACCTGCGCTTCGCGCGCCGTTTCCGCGAGGCGCGCGAGCCTGGCGCGGTCGCGGCCGCGATAGAGCATCGAGGCGGCGAGCCGGACGCGGCCGGGGGCGGCGGAGTGCAATTTCTCTATGTCATTCCGGGGCGCGGCCGTTAGGTCGCTCGCTCCGTTCGCGCCCCGGAATGACGGAGTGGATATTGCGGTGGACCGATCCATCACCACCAGCTCAAGTCCGAAGCTGTGCGCGATCAGATCGTCGAGCGTGAGGATGCACTCGCCTTTCACGCCGCGCAGGTTTCCGACGGTGAGCAGACGGGTCAGTCGTCCCCAGCCGGCGCGGTCGCGCGGATAGGCAAGAATGTCGGGTGTGCCGTCGTCAAAGCACAGCCGGGCGCCGGGGTGATAGGCGAGCGCCAGCCTGTGCTCGCGCCTGGCGAGATGCGCGCGCACCACGCCGGCCACCGAATTGCGGTCGGTGAGGCCGAGCCCGGCGAGCCCGATGGCCTGCGCCTGCAGCATCAGCTCTTCCGGGTGCGAGGCGCCGCGCAGGAAGGAGAAATTCGAGGCGGTGGCGAATTCGAGGTAGCGCATCACGCAAACCCCCCGTGCACGAACCAGCGCGGGGCTTCGCCGGCGGCGCGATAAAGCCCGGCGCGGAACAGCCAGAAGCGCAGCCCGGTTTTGTCCTCGACGCGGAAATAATCGCGGGCCCGGTTTCCCGGCGCGCCGCCATCCTGCTCGCTCCACCAGTCGCCCTCGATGCGTTCGGGGCCTTCGGCGGCGACCACCTCATGCAGCTCGCGGCGCCAGCGAAAGCGCAGCGGCGGGCCGTCCGGCACCTCCGCCAGCGCTTCGATCGACTCCGGCCGTGCCAAAAGGCGCAGCGGCCGCGGTCCCGTCGGATTGTCGGCGCGATAGCGGCGCAACGCCTCCCAGCCGGTATCCTGGCTTCTCATCTGCGCCGGCAGAGCGGCCGCGGCGAGCTCCGGGATATGGCTGTCCTGCGCGATCAGGCGGCGCACCCGTTGCTGGCCCAGCCGCGCGCTCAAATGATCGACCAGCCGGTTCAGCGCGGCGGTGTCGCCATTGCTGCCGAACCCGGTCTGTTCGTCCTGCCACGGCTCGGCCAATGCGATCGCCAGCCGCGCCAGGTCGAAGCCGAAGCCGGGGTCGAATTCGTCATTGAGCGCGGCCAGCCGCTCGACGAAAAGGGCCCGGATTTCAGCGGGATCTCGCAGCGGGCGCGAGGTGCCGGCGGCGATCCGCCGCACCGCGCCGTCGGTGCGGAACAAAGTCAGCTCGATGCGGCGGGCGCCATCGCCCTGCCGCTCCAGCGTCGCTTTCAGCCGCCCGGCCAAGCGTTCGACGATGGCCAGCACATCGTCCTCGCGCGAGATCGGTTCGGCGAAGCGCTGATCGGCGAGATAACGCGCGACCGGCAGCCGTGGGCAGAGCGGCTCGTGTTCGCGTCCGAGCGCGCGGTCGAGCTGACGCAGCAGTTCGGCGCCGAACCGGGCGGCGAGCGGCGCGCGCGGCAGATCGACGATGTCGCCTATGCGCTTGAGGCCGACCCGTCCGAGCGCGGCAATTGTCTCGGGAAAGAGCCGCAGCGCCGCCAGCTGCAGCGGCGACAGCAGCGCGCGCTCTTTGCCATTGCCGTGAAGCCCCGATGCGCCGAAGCGTGCCGCGGCAAAGGCGGCGCCGATCGTGCCGGCGACCGCGATGCGATGCGTGAACCCGGCGCGGCCGAGTCGCCCGGCGAGATCGCCGATCAGCTTTTCCTCGCCGCCGTAAAGATGCGCGCAACCGGTGATATCGAGCAGCAGGCCGTCGGGCGGATCGCAGGCGATCAGCGGCGTGTAGCGCAGGCACCAGTCGGCGACGCCCTCCAGCAGCCGGGCGTCGGCGGCGGGGTCTTCCGCAACGGCGGTGAGACCGGGATACATGGCGCGGGCCTGCGCCAAAGCGAGGCCGCGGTGCAGGCCGAATTTTTCCGAGGTTGCGTCGAGCGCGACGATCAGTTCCGCATTGCCGCGCTTGCCGTATATCACTGTCATTCCGGGACACGCCGAAGGCGTGGACCCGGAATCCATGCCCTCGGTTTCTGGAATATGGATTCCGGGTTCACGAGCTTCGCTCGCGCCCCGGAATGACGATGAGCTACGCGACCTGGCGAGACGGTCGATCGAGAGCCGGGACAGCCACAGGCTGAGGATGCGTTGACGCGAGACTGAAACGCTCATCCAAATCACTCCACTCCAGTATCCAGGATCCGAGCGGGCCACGGCGGTTGCGCACCAGCTGCGCATCGATCCGCGGCGGGCCGGGACCATGGTTCACATGCGAGCTTGCCGCGCCGACGATCCAGCGCGTCGCGGCGGTCGAGGCTTCGGCTGAAGGCGTGGCGCGGAGCAGCAGCGCCAGCGCGCCGTTGGCGGTTGCCGCCAGCGACAGCCGCCGCAACGCGACCGGCTCGATGTATTCCTGGCGCAGTTCGCCGATCACGGTGCCGACGGCGGCGCAATGCAGCGCCTCTTCCATCGCCCACAGCAGGTCGCGCGGTCGCGCCGCGGCGACGCTGATGAGCCGCTCGGGAGCCAGGCCGAACTCATCGAGGCCGAGACCGCAAGGCGCGCCGTTTTCGACGAGCGCCATGTCCCCGGCGATCCAGACGATGGTGTTGTTTTGGCTGCGATTGCGATGCGCCAGGCCCAGCGCAAATCCGGTCGCCGCCGCGACATGCGGCTCGCTCGCTGCCGCGATCTCATGCAGTGCACCGCGAGCGAGACCACCACCGAGCGCGGCGTCGATGGCCGGGATGCCGAGGGCGAGCGGTACCCCAGTCTCCAGACCCAGAGGACGCTCCAGCGCGGCCACGACTTTCCGTAACTGTTGCAGCATCATTCTAAGCCTTTGAAGAGACGGAGAATTATTCCGCCGAGGGGCGGTGCGCCTGCCGTCTCGTTCATGATTTGTTCTAGGATTCCCTAGAACGGCGGAAGGGTCAAGGGCGTTCCTGAGAGCCCCGCCGGACACCGGGAATCTGTCGCGTCAGATGTGGGTGACGTAGAGGACGGCGACCGCCATGGCCAAAACGCTGGCAAGCCACATCAGCCGGGGATCGGCGCTCTTGAGTCGAGGATTGGCATGCTTGTTCGTGTTCATGCGGTGTGGCCATGCAACTCTCCTGCCATAACCGCTGTCGCAGCCTTCGGTTCGCTCAACCCACCCTTGTGTTTTCGCGGCCCTTGAGAAATTCACGGCCGCGCGGCGTCAACGCGAGACGCGTTTCGCTCATGCTGGCACCGTTCTCGAATCGCATCAGCCCGCCGGAAATCGCGTCTTCCCAAATAGATAAATGAGGACAACTGCGGCGCCAGGATTCCGCATCAGCGTAGCTGCGCGGGGATTCCGCAAGCCAAGCCAGGAATTGCTGCATCAGCGCGGGCGCGGCGGCGTGCATGACGGCTCATACATCGGCGCCAGTATCGCCGACAAGGGCCGTTCGTATGCTTATTTCCGAATTAAGCGTGCGATGGACGGGGCATTTATCGGCGATTTCCAGCAGCCGAGCACGGTCCTCGGCGGTGAGCGCGCCCTCCAGCATGATGCTGCGTTCGATGCGGTCGAGCCTGCCCTCCTTGGTCTCGCACTCCTCGCAATCAGTCGCGTAAATCTTGCTGTGCGACAGCCGCACCGTGACGCGATCGAGCGGCAGCTTCTTGTGCTCGGCATAAAGCCGTAGCGTCATCGAGGTGCAGGCGCCAAGCCCGGCGAGGACGAGATCGTAGGGGCCGGGTCCTGAATCGGCGCCGCCAACGGCAACCGGCTCGTCGGCAACCAGCCGATGCGGCCCGCTCAAGATCTCCTGCTGGAATTTGCTCTCGCCGGTTTCGCGCACTAGCACGATGCCCGGCTGGCTTTCCGCCTGAACCACGTCCGACGGCTTATCAAGATAGCGGGCGGCCCAGGCCGCGATCACATCGGCGACATAGAGCGCGTCGCTGCGCTTGCTCAAAAGATGATCGGCGCCGGCGAGTGACACGAAACTTTTCGGATGTCTGGCGGCGGTGAATATCTGCGAGGCATTGTCGATGCCGACGGTCTGGTCGGTCGGCGAATGAAACACCAGCAGCGCCTTGCGCAGTTCGCCGAGCGTGCCGACCTGTTGCTGGCCGGCAATGTCGTCGAGGAATTCACGCTTGATGCGGAACGGCCGGCCGGCCAGTGCGACCTCGACCTCGCCCGCGGTGCGGATGGTGTCGACCTGATCCTTGAACAATCCAGCGACATGGGCCGGATCGCTGGGAGCACCGATCGTCACCACGGCGCGGGCTTCGGGAATGTCCTTGCATGCGGTGACCACCGCGGCCCCGCCCAGGCTGTGGCCGATCAGGATGTCGGGCGCGCGCCGGGTCTTGCGCAGGTGGTCGGCAGCGGCAATCAGGTCGGCAACGTTCGAGGAAAAATGCGTGTTGGCGAATTCCCCTTCGCTCATGCCGAGGCCGGTGAAGTCGAAGCGCAGCACCGCGATGCCCTGCTCGGCGAGCCGCTCGGATATGCGCTTGGCAGCCAGGTTGTCCTTGCCGCAGGTGAAGCAATGCGCGAACAGCGCATAGGCGTCCGGCATGCCGAGCGGCAGGTCGAGGAGGGCGGCGAGCTTGTCGCCCTTGGCGTTGGGAAAATCGAAGCGTTCGGTGCGCATGGCCGATCTCCGCCTATCCCTTGAACGTCGGCTGACGTGGATGAACCACGTCCTTGAAGCTATCGAAGGTCTTCCAGGCCGGCTCCGGCGGCTCGCATCGCGGCTGCGGCGTATAGATCGACGGTCCTGTCATCTGCAGGTTCGGGATGTAGCGCGGACAGTTCGGGAAAATGGCGCGGGCTTCGACCCTCACGATGAGCTGCGCACCGACCATCTCGCCCAGCAGTGCGTCACTGTCGCTCACATGCGCGATGCCGTTGACGCGCAGCCGCTTCGGCTTGTCGTGCAATGCGATGAACAGCAGCCCGACATTGCCGTTGACCAGTACATTGCCAAGACTCTTAAACATGCCGTTGCCGTCATAGTCCGGAAAGGCCAGTTCGGACTCGCTTGTGACGCGCACGAAGCCGGGCATGCCGCCCTTGAATGAGCAGTCGGGCCGGCCCTGCGCGTCGGCGGTGGCGAGGAAGAAATAAGGTGAGCTTTCGATGAATGTTTTGTCGTCGGCGGTGAAGCTGGTGCGCGTGAGCTTCTCTTCTAGCCGATCGGAGATACGCCGGCTGTCGAAACGATCCTGCAATTGCCGATTGCCGTCGTGATACATGATGCTCATGTCGAGTCCCCCGCTGTCATGGCCGCGGGGACCAGTCTAACACTTCAACCGGCGCGATTGAGGCCTGTGAGCGACGTCAGGTCGCGCCAACGCATGCGAGACATTGTCGTTGCGGCGCAGACGATCGCAAGACTCGCGGCCGCGCGAGCCTGACAGGACAGTTATCGTCGGGAGGTGCGAGGTGGCCCGCCCTGGCTTGGGTTGTCGGGGGGGAACAAGGCCAGGGCGGGTTTGCTCAGGAAGATCACAGGAGCGATCCGGTTTTCGCCGATTTTCAATTTGCTGGCTGTTCCGTTTTGCACACCTTTAGTTCCATGGCGGTTCGTGCCGAATCGTTGGTGAATCGATTCATGAAATTTAAAACCATCCGGCAGGCCTCGATTTTCCGCCGTCTGCGCGCTCTCGTTGCTCAAGAAGCGGGCAGCGGCTGACGCCTCAAATCACGCGGTAGATTTCCCAGCGCGCCGAGCCGGATACGACGTAGGGCTCGAGATCCTTGCCCCATTGCTTGTGTGCCTTGTTCTTGCCGATGGCGGAAAAGAACTGCTCGAGTTCGGCGAGGCTTTCGACGCTGTGATTGACTTCGAGCGTCGCTTCGCGCGCGCCGATCGAACCGGTCAACAGCTTGACGTCCATCTTGCCGGTGCCGGCCTTGCTGCCGACCTCCTTGAGCCAATATTGCATCAGTTCGATCACTTTCTGCTTGTGGCCGAAGCGGGCGTCGATCTGCCATCGTGCGATCAGCATTTTATCCTCGTTAGGTGGACGCGTTCATCTGTCGGAAGCGCTTGCCCGTTCAAATTTATTCATCCCAAGCCTGCACGACGGTCTGCCGCGCGATCTTGCCGCCCTTGAGTTCGCAGACTGCGAGGCACAGCACCTTCATGCCGTCGGGATAGGCGCAGGCCTGGGTGAAGGCGAGCTTGCTGCCTTCGGCGACGCTGGTCTCGACCTTGTGCGTCATCGCGCGGCTGCAGATGTCGTCCCAGAACGTGCCGATTGCCGCCTTGCCTTTGATCTCGCGCGGCCGGCTCGGCGGATTGTTGCGGTCAACAACGCGCAGCAACGCGTCGTCGGCATAGAAATTCGTCAGCATCGGTCCATCGCGGGTCTCGATGGCCTGCTTTATTGCGGCGCCGGTCACGGCGTTGGTTTTCGCGTCCATGGCTTTGTCCTCGGGGGTTGGGAATGATCCTGCTCCCATGCGCGGGAGCGGGATATTTTCGAAGCGGCGACGTCTCCGGCTACTTGACAGCGCTGGCGGTCTTCGACTTCTCGGCGGCGAGGTTCATCACCGTGTCGACCTCGCGGGTGAAGCCCGGATAGTCGACCTGCATGCCGTTGAGCACCGTGCTCCAATGCCGCACTACCGCCGCCATCGCCACGGCCTCGCTGATTTCCTGCGCGCTGGCGCCGTTCGCCTTGGCGGCGGCGGTATGGAAATAGATGCAATAGTGGCACGGGATCTGCGCCGCGACGGCGAGCCCGATCAGCTCCTTGGTCTTGCCGTCGAGCTTGGTCTTCGGGTTGAGCTGGACCGCCTTGAATTCCGCCCAGGCGCCGGCGATGCCGGATTCCGGAAACGCCTTGAAGAAGCCGGGCACCGAACCGAGCGTCTGCTCGATATCCCGGTAGGCTGCCTGCGCGGAGGCGTCCTGCGCGTTCGCCGTCATGCCGCTGCCGATGGCAATACCGATGGCGGCGGCGAGGGTAAGTCCGAGTCTGGTGTGACGCATGTCGTCTCTCCTCTCGTTTGGGCCGAGCCGTGCGCGATGCGCGCCGGCGTCGGATCTCCCCGTGAGGATCATGGATAGAACGAGCGAGGTCGGCCCGCTTCGCCCAAACGGCCCATCCGGCCGATGGCCCGAACGGGCTAGCGGTTAAAGCCCGCGCTGAACCGGCCCGCGGCCGATCAGAGCCGCCGCCGCGGCGCGGGTCGGCAAATCGAGCTTGAGCAGGATGTTGGCGACATGCCGCTTCACGGTGTGCTCGCTCAGCCCCAGCTTATCGGCGATCGCGGGATTGCTCAGGCCCTTTGCAACGAAGGCCAGCACCTCGCGCTCGCGCGCGGTCAGGATCTCGAGACCATGCGCGGTGCTGCCGGTCTGGCGCTCCTTCGACATCGGTTCGAGATGCTGCTCGGTCATGACGGCATGCAGGTGGACCGGATTGTCCAGCCCATCGATCGTTTCATTGCCGCGTTCGGCGAAACGCAGCCCGGCGCCGGCAACAAGGTCCGTGACGACGCCGGAGACGAGAATTTCGCCCGCCGCGGCGCGGGCCGATATCCGCTCGGTGACGTGGACGGCGAGTCCGCTGATACCGTCATCGCGAATTTCGATTTCGCCGGTGTGAACGGCTTGCGATAGCGCAATATCGAGCGCGCCCGCCGCGTCACGGAGCGCAATGGCGCAACGCACCGCACGCGCCGGGCCGTCGAAGTGCGCGACGATATCTTCGGCGCCGACGAGCCGGCTGCGGCCGCCAAAGCGTGTCATGACCGCGCCGGTCTGATCCCGCCACATGGCAAGGCGCTCATTCCAGATGCGGTCGCCGAAGCGCGCAGCAAGCCGTGCCGGCGATACCAGCCGCGCCACCAGCACGGTCGAAAGCACCCGATCCGGAACCGGAGCCGGCCGCGCGCCGGTGAGGAATTCCTCGATCTCATCGACGATCGGATCGAAATCGTCGGTCCAGATCGGATGATCGCGTCCGGGAAACGCGACAAAGCGCGCGCCTTTGATCTTGTCGGCAAGATATTGTCCGCCGGCGAACTTGATGCGGGCGTCGTCGCGCCGGTGAAGGACCAAGGTCGGCACCCGGATGCTGGCGAGCACCGAACGCACATCGATCGCGGCATTCATCCGCGCCAGCGCGATCGCCGCGCTCGGGCTCGCCGCGAAGCGCTCGTAGCGGCCCCACCAGCCCTCGAAGCGGCCGTCTTTCACCTGCTCCGGTGCGAACCGCACCGCATTGGCGCCGCTGCCCCAGTTGCTTTCAATGCCGCGGATGAAATCTTCCAGGCCCTCGCGGCCCATCACCCACGTATGGAAATGGGCATAGGAGCCGTAAAGAATGAGCGCGCGCGTGCGCTCCGGGTAGGTGGCGGCGAACAGGATCGACATTGGGCCGCCTTCCGATGCGCCCAATAATGCGGCGCGGCCGCTGCCGACGGCATCCATCACCGCGCGAACATCGTCCATGCGCGTCTCGAGATTGGGCAGATGATTGTCGACGCGGTCGCTCAGGCCGGTGCCGCGCTTGTCGAACAGGATCAGCCGCGTGAAGGCGCTCAACCGGTTGAGCAGATGCGTGAAGCCCGGGTCTTCCCAATGCACTTCGAGATTGGAAATGAAGCCGGGAACGAACACCAGGTCGAGCGAGCCTTGTCCGACGACCTGATAGGCGATTCGGACCTCGCCGCTTTTTGCGTAACGAGTCTCGGGCTGCTTCACGGCTGTCACCCCCGTGGCCAACCGAAATTATGGCACAAGCGGGCAATCGTGGCGACCGCAGTCAGCTCTGCTGCGACAATGCGCTCACATACGCCACGCCGCGGCGATACGGGCGACGTCGGCGTGGGCGGTGTCGCGCTGTTGCGGGGTCACATCGGCATTGGCGAGAAAGCTGGCGATAATGAGCGGGGCACGCTGCGGCGGCCACGCGATGGCGACATCGTTGGCGCAGTTGGTGTCATTGGTGCCGGTCTTGTCGCCGACCGGCCATCCCGCCGGCAGGCCCGCGCGCAACCGTGTGCCGCCGGTCTTGCCGGCGACCATCCAGTCCGCGAGCCGCTGCTGCGACGCGGCCGACAGAGCATCGCCGGTGAAGAGCTTGCGCAACGTGTCCGCCATCGCGTTCGGTGTCGTGGTGTCGCGCACATCGCCGGGCTTGGCTTCATTCAGATCGGGCTCGGTTCGATCGAGACGCGATATCGTGTCGTCGAGCGAACGCAGCCAGGCCGTCAGCCCGGCCGGGCCGCCGAAGCTTGCCAGCATCAGGTTGCCGGCGGTGTTGTCGCTCAGCATGACGGCGGCGGCGCAGATCTCACCCATCGTCAGGCCGTCCGCGACATGCAGCTTGGTCACCGGCGCATAGGACAGAACGTCGCCTTGCGTGTAGATCACGCGGCGGTCGAGTTTCTCCTCATTGCGGTCGACCCGCGACAGCACGCAGCCGGCCGCCAGCGCCTTGAACGTGCTCAGCATGGCGAAACGCTCGTCGCCACGATGCGTCAGCCGGTCGCCGCTTGCGGTGTCGAGGATCGCGACGCCGAGCCGGCCCTTGCTGGCGGCCTCGATCGCGCGGAATTTGTCGGCGGCCTCGGCGCTGGTCATCGCCTGCGAACGGCCGGACCCGGCCAGAACGATCGCCCCGGCCGACCCCTGCAAAAACCGACGGCGATTGATTGTCACCGTGCGAGCGCCTCCAGCGCCTTCTTCAGTGTTGCCGGGAGTGCTACCGGCCGGTTGCTGGCGCGATCGACATAGACATGCACGAAATGACCTTGCGCCGCGGCGCTATCCTCGTCGTTGCGGAACAGGCCGATCTCGTATCGCACGCTGCTATTGCCGAGATGAGCGAGGCGCAGGCCGGCCTGAACGCGGTCGGGAAATGCGATCGGCTTGAAGTAATTGCACCGGGTCTCGACCACGAGGCCGATCACTTGACTCGCGGCGATATCGAGCGCGCCCTGCGCGATCAGATAGCCGTTCACCACCGTGTCGAAGAACGAGTAATAGACCACGTTGTTGACGTGGCCATAGACGTCATTGTCCATCCAGCGCGTGGTGATGTCGGCGATATGCGGAAACGCCGCGCGGGTCAGCGGAGCCTCGCGCGCCATCAGCCCGCCCGCTTGGCTCGTGCCGCCGGCTTCTTGCGCGCGGGCTTTTGTTGCTTGAACGGCGGATCGACCAGCACGTTGGGTCCGATCTCGGCGATGGTGCTGACGCCGGTCAGCGCCATCGAAACGTCGAGCTCTTTCTGGATGATGTCGATGGTCTTGGCGACGCCGGCCTGGCCATAGGCGCCAAGGCCCCAGACGTAAGATCGGCCGACCAGGCAGCCGCGCGCGCCGAGCGCCAGCGCCCGCTCGACGTCCATGCCGGTGCGCACGCCGCCGTCGAACAGCACCTCGGTCTGGTCGCCGACCTCGTCGACGATCTTGGGCAGCATGGAGATCGACGAGGCGGCGCCGTCAAGCTGGCGGCCGCCATGGTTCGAGCACACGATTGCCTCGGCGCCGGACTGCGCCGCGATCCGCGCGTCCTCGACGTCCATGATGCCCTTGAGGATCAGCTTGCCCGGCCACAGGCTCTTGACCCATTCGATGTCGCGCCAGTTCAGCGTCGGGTCGAATTGCTGCGCGGTCCACTGCGACAGCGAATTGACGTCCTCCATGCCTTTGACGTGGCCGGCGAGGTTGCCGAAAGTCTTGCGCTTGCCCTTGAGGATGCTCCAGGCCCAGGCCGGCTTGGTCGCAATGTCGATGAGGTTCTTCAGCCGGATTTCCGGCGGCACCGTCATGCCGTTCTTGATGTCGCGGTGGCGTTGGCCGAGAATTTGCAGGTCGACGGTGAGAACCAGCGCGCTGCACTTGGCGTTGGCGGCGCGATCGATCAGGTCGCGCATGAAGCCGCGGTCGCGGATCACGTAAAGCTGGAACCAGAACGGCTTGTCGACCGCTTCGGCGACGTCCTCGATCGAGCAGATCGACATGGTCGAGAGCGTGAACGGAATGCCGGCGGCCTGCGCCGCACGGCAGGCCAGGATCTCGCCGTCGCCATGCTGCATGCCGCACAGCCCGATCGGCGCCAGCGCAATCGGCACCGAGACCTTTTCGCCGACCATCGTGGTCGAGGTGTCGCGCTTGTCGACGTCGACCAGGACTCGCTGGCGAAGCTTTATCGCCTCCATGTCGGCGCGGTTGGCGCGCAAGGTGCTCTCGGTATAGGAGCCGGAATCGGCATAGTCGAAAAAGGCGCGCGGCACCTTGCGGCGGGCGACCTCCCGGAGATCGTCAATGCTAGTGATGTTTTTCATCGGACGCTTGCGTGGTTCCTGGGAGCGTGAGCTAGCACGGCAGCCCTGGAGCGGAAAGACCGCAAACCGGCACGGCATCGGGGTTTTCGTAGCTAATGGGCGGCTAAGCCTGCGTCGTAAGGATTATTCAAAAATTTTGAGGCAAGACGGTGCGACCGACTCTATATACAAAGACTTGAGGCCGGCTAGCGGCCGGCCACCAAGCAGCCGGGGCACAGGGGATTTATGGCTCGCAAATATTTCGGCACCGACGGCATCCGCGGCCTTGCCAACCGTGTGATCACGCCGGAACTGGCGCTCAAGGTCGGTCAGGCGGCCGGATTGATTTTCAAGCGCGGCGAACACCGCCATCGCGTCGTCATCGGCAAGGACACGCGGCTGTCAGGCTACATGATCGAGACCGCGTTGGTCGCCGGCTTCACCTCGGTCGGCATGGACGTGCTGTTGCTCGGCCCCATGCCGACGCCGGCGGTCGGCATGCTGACGCGCTCGATGCGCGCCGACCTCGGCGTGATGATCTCGGCCTCGCATAATCCGTATGACGACAACGGTATCAAGCTGTTCGGGCCCGATGGCTTCAAGCTCGGCGACGAGATCGAAGGCGAGATCGAAATGCTGCTCGACGGCGATCTCGGCAGCCGCCTTGCCAAAAGCCCCGACCTCGGACGCGCCAAGCGCATCGACGGCGTCCATGACCGCTATATCGAATTCGCCAAGCGCACGCTGCCGCGTTCGCTCGATCTCGACGGCATGCGGGTGGTGGTGGACTGCGCCAACGGCGCGGCTTATCGGGTGGCGCCGGAAGCGTTGTGGGAATTGGGCGCCGACGTCATCGCCATCGGCGTCGAGCCGGACGGCTTCAACATCAACAAGGAATGCGGCTCGACCGATATCGCCGCGATCGTCAACAAGGTGCGCGAAACCCGCGCCGATATCGGCATCGCGCTCGACGGCGACGCCGACCGCGTGCTGGTGATCGACGAGCGCGGCCATCTGGTCGATGGCGACCAGTTGCTTGCGGTCATCGCCGAGAGCTGGAAGGAGGACGGCCGGCTGCAGCGCCCCGGCATCGTCGCCACCGTCATGTCGAACCTGGGCCTCGAGCGTTACCTGAGTTCGATCGGGCTTGAACTGGTGCGCACGCCGGTCGGCGACCGATACGTGCTCGAACAAATGCGGACACACGGCTACAATATCGGCGGCGAGCAGTCCGGTCACATCATCCTGTCGGACTACACCACCACCGGCGACGGCTTCGTCGCCGCGCTGCAGGTGCTGGCGGTGATCCGCAAGCTTGGCAAGCCGGTGTCGCAGGTCTGCCACCGCTTCGAACCGCTGCCGCAGGTGCTCAAGAATGTCCGCTACAAGAACGGCAAGCCGCTCGAAAACGCGCGCGTCATCAGGGCCATCGCCAGCGCCGAGCAGAGGCTCGGCAGCGGCGGCCGGCTGATCGTGCGGCCATCGGGCACCGAGCCGGTGATCCGCGTGATGGGCGAGGGCGACGATCATGTCCTGGTCGAGGCCGTGGTCGACGACATCATCGACGCGCTCAATAACGTCGCGGCCTGACCGGGGCGGCTAGCTGCTTATTGCGCCTCGCTAATCTCCGAAACGCAATGAGGCCAAGCCAAAAAAGCCCTTTTCAATCAATACATTAGAACGTTTTTAAAGAACGATTTGTTTTGACACCGGACGAGCGACCCTTTAGCGAAAAGGGACAATAGCTCTGCCGGATTTGCCGTGATCGTCTGTTCCTGCAACGTCCTCAGCGACAAGGAAGTGCGCGCCGCGGTGCATACCTCGGCGTCACGCACCGCGAAACAGGTCTATGGCTGCCTCGGCTGCAGCGCCGAATGCGGCCGGTGCGCGCGTACCATCCGCAAGATCATGGATGAGGCGCTCACCGGCGCGACCTGCGCCAGTGCCTGCGCCTGCTGCCCGAAAAAGGCGTCCAAAACGGCGCCTGCGTCCCGGCCATAAGGTTCAAGGCAGCTCCGCGGTGCGCAAGCACCTGTTGCGGGCTTGTCTTGCTTTCTGAAATTTACCTAATGTTGCTGCTTGCGGCGCCCGTCAGCCGCTTTCGGTGCAAAGGAACTTCGTGATGAAGGGCGATGCCAAGGTTATCGAATACCTGAATAAAGGGCTTCGCAGCGAGCTCACGGCGGTCAATCAATATTGGCTGCATTTCCGCAGCCTCAATCATTGGGGCTACAAGGACCTCGCCAAGAAGTGGCGCGAGGAATCGATCGAGGAGATGCATCATGCCGACCGTTTCATTGACCGCATCCTGTTTCTCGACGGCTTCCCCAACCTGCAAGTGCTCGATCCGCTGCGCATCGGGCAGACGGTGAAGGAAATCCTCGAATGCGATCTTGCTGCGGAGCAAGGTGCACGCGAGCTCTACCAGGAAGCCGCAACCTACTGCCACTCGGTGAAGGACTACGTGTCCCGCGACCTGTTCGAGGACCTGATGAAGGACGAGGAAGGCCACATCGATTTCCTCGAGACCCAGCTCGATCTTGTCGGACGCCTCGGCCTCGAGCTCTATGCGCAAAAGCACATCGGCAACATCGAAGACGATCACAAGCCGAAAGATGCCTGAGCGTTCCGCCATTAACCGTCAAGGATTCGTTAACCACTGATTCTGCGAACCGCGCCTGCGCGAGGCCTTCACGCAAGCGTGTTGCGGGCTGTTTTCCCGCACGGCGTGGTTAAAGAACACGGTTAAGGGCCACTTAAGGTTTTGCTGCCATCGTCCTTATTGCCCGTGAATTGCGGGCGCTTCGCGCAATTCGCGAACGCGAAAGGGACGATGGTATGGTTGGTTCGCGTCTCACGTTGCCAGCACTCATTGCGGCCCTCGCATTGACGGCCGTCGGCGCGCGCGCGGCCGATTATTCGCAGCCGCAGCCTTATCAGCCGCCGCCGCAGCCCATCATCATTCAGCAAGCGCCGGAATTCGCCGGCAATTGGTATCTGCGCGGCCAGGTCGGCGTCGGCATGAACGGCGCCTACAAGCTCGACGTATCGCCGATTCCTGCCGGTGGTCTATTCGCGGCAAAGTCGATCAGCGACACGGTCTTCATCGGCGGCGGTGTCGGTTACGAATGGAATAGCTGGTTGCGCTTCGACGCCACCGCCGAATACCGCGCCAAGGCGAGGGTCACCGCGCTCGGCACATACCAGCCCGTGGTCCCGGGACCGGTCTACGTCGATCAGTACGAAGGCAATTTGAAATCCTGGGTGTTCCTCGCCAACGCTTATGCCGATCTCGGCACCTGGGATTGCTTCACGCCGTTCGTCGGTGTCGGCATCGGCGGCGCCTGGAATACGATCGCGAATTTCACCGACGTCAGCCCGACCGTTCCCGGCGGCGGAAGCTCATTCGGCATCGGCCGCAATGTGAGCCAGTGGAACATGGCCTGGGCGCTCTATGCCGGCGTTACCTACAACGTCAGCAAGACCTTCAAGGTCGATATGACCTATCGCTATCTCAACCTTGGTTCGGTCCAGAACACCATCGATTGCAATGGCGGCTGCGGCGGAACGAGGTTCACTTTCAAGAACCTCTATTCGAACGATTTCATGCTGGCATTCCGCTGGGAGTGCTGCGAGGTCGCGCCGCCGCCGCGCTACGTCTACACGCCGCCACCGCCGCCGGTTTACCTGCCGCCGCTGCAGAGCAAAGGCTAGCTCGCCATGCCCTGTTTGCGTTGGATGGCAGCAACAACAGGCGCGCTGATAACCGCGCTTGCCGGAGCGGCCCATGCCGCCGACATGCCGCACGATCGGCCGCCGCTGCCGGCACCACCTCCGCCGCCGGCAATCGATTGGCAGAACTGGGGCTGGTATTTGCGCGGTGACGTCGGCTGGTATTCCGGCATCCTCGGCGGCGTAACGGGCGTTCCCGGCTTCGCCGATCCGAGCAACAACAAGCTCGGCACCGGGATCACCGCCGGTGGCGGCGCCGGCATCAAGACCCGCTGGCTGCGCACCGACCTCACCATCGATTACGCCTCGCCGGCGAAATACACCGGCACCAGCGCGGCGCCGAACGACGTCACGGCGAAGATTCAGTCGCTGGCGGTCCTGTTCAACGGCTATTTCGATCTCACCACCTGGTACCGGATGACGCCGTATATCGGCGCCGGCGCCGGCACCGCACTGGTGCGGGTGAGCAATTATCAAAATCCGGCGCCGCCGTTCACCGGCGCGCCAACCAGCAGCCAATGGAATTTCGCCTATGCGGGCATGGCCGGCATCGGCTGGGCCGTCACCCCCAATGCGACGATCGACCTCGGCTACCGATATCTCAATGTCGGCAACGTGAAATCGCCGAGCGACGCGAACGGCGCGATGACGTTCAGGAATGTCGGTGCGCACGAAGTGCGCGTCGGGCTGCGTTGGAGTTTCGATGATCTGCGCGAATTTCAATAGCGCGCAAGCGCGTGCCGGCAATATCGCGCTGCTTTGCGGCGTCGCGTTTGCCGCGATGTGCGGAGCCGCTCGGGCGGCCGACGCGGCGGACGATTTCTTTCTGCGCGGGCCGATTACCAGCCAGGGAGTGCAGTGGGAAGGATTTGTCGTCGGCGGCCAACTCGGGCGCACCGGCCTCAATGGCGATTTCACAAATTCCACAAGTCAACTTGTCGCTCATATCCTCCGTCAATCGACGCTGGAAAATGAAGCGCAACCATCGGCATGGAACGTGCTCAGCACGAAGACGGCGACCAGCATGAGCTACGGCGCGTTCGTCGGCTACAATTGGCAGATCGACAGCCTCATTCTCGGGCTCGACGGCACCTATAATAAAGTCAAGGATCTGCACGCGTCCGATGGCCCGACCACTCTGGAGCGGGTGGTGTCCACGTCGGATGGCACCGGCAACGATGTCAGCATCACCGCGAATTCCTCGCTCTCGATGACCGACTACGCCACTCTGCGCGGTCGCGCCGGCTACGCCTTCGGGCAGTTCCTGCCTTATGCTTTCGCCGGCGGCGCGGTTGGCCGTTTCGACTATTCAACGACCGCAAAAGTGAAGGTTATCCAGACTGCAAACGGCAACACCTCGACATACTCGCCTCCGGCCGAAAGCACCACAAAGACCGGGCAGTTTGATCCCGGCTTCGTGGCCGGCCTCGGCATCGATATTGCAATTCTTCCGAACGCCTTCTTGCGGGCCGAATGGGAATACGCGGCGTTCGGCGAACTCAAAGGCATCAGGCCGACGGTCAATACCGCCCGCGTCGGGCTGGGTCTTCGCTTCTAATTAATCTCGAACGACGGCCGTCGACGGCGTTGACCGCGCCGGAGCGGAAGCGTATTCCCGCCAGTGGGACACCCCTCCCCAACGAGGGGCACCTATCTGGAAGGATAGAGACATGACAGGTCCAAAGCCCGGCGTGCGGCCGGCCGTTCCGCACTTTTCGTCCGGCCCCTGCGCCAAGCGCCCCGGCTGGAGCCTGCAAGCCCTCACCGACGCCGTATTGGGACGCTCGCACCGGTCGAAGATCGGCAAGGCGAAGCTCAAGCGTGCCATCGATCTGACCCGCGACGTTCTGGCCGTGCCGGCAGATTACCGTATCGGGATCGTGCCGGCCTCCGATACCGGCGCGGTCGAGCTGGCGCTGTGGTCGCTGCTCGGTGCCCGTCCGGTCACGATGCTGGCCTGGGAAAGCTTCGGCGAAGGCTGGGTCACCGACGTCGAGAAGCAATTGAAGCTCAAGGACGTCACCGTGCTCAAGGTGCCGTACGGCGAACTGCCCGATCTCGGAAAGGTCGATTGCGACACCGACGTGGTCTTCACCTGGAACGGCACCACGTCCGGCGTCCGGGTGCCCAATGGCGACTGGATCAAGGCCAGCCGCAAGGGCCTCACCATCTGCGACGCCACCTCGGCCGCATTCGCCCAAGCGCTCGATTTCGCCAAGCTCGATGTCGTCACCTTCTCCTGGCAAAAGGCGCTGGGCGGCGAGGGCGCGCACGGCATGCTGATCCTGTCGCCGCGCGCGGTCGAACGGCTCGAAAGCCATAAGCCGGCCTGGCCGATGCCGAAAATTTTCCGCATCACCAAGGGCGGAAAACTCAACGAAGGCGTGTTCGCCGGCGAGACGCTCAATACGCCGTCAATGCTCTGCGTCGAGGACTATCTCGACACGCTGCAATGGGCGAAATCCGCCGGCGGATCGAGCGCGATGCGGATGCGCGCCGACGGCAATGCCAAGATCATCGCCGATTGGGTCGCCCGCACGCCGTGGATCGAGCACCTGCCGAAGGATCCGGCGACGCGCTCCAATACGTCCGTGTGCCTGCGGCTCGCCGATCCGGCGGTGGCGCGGCTCGCGCCCGAAGCGCAACTTGCTTTCGTCAAGCAGGTCGAGGCGATGCTGGAGAAGGAAGGCGTCGCCTACGACATCGCCAATCATCGTGACGCGCCGCCGAGTTTCCGCATCTGGTGCGGCTGCACGGTGGAGCGCGGCGATGTCGAAGCGCTGACGCCGTGGCTCGATTGGGCCTTCGCCGAGGCGAAGGCGCAGTTGGCGAAGGCGGCTTAGCGAGGCTGTCGTGCCCCGCGAAAGCGGGCATCCAGTAATCGCAGGCGCCCCGGCTCTATCCCGAACGTTTGCGATTACTGGATCGTCCGCCTTCGCGGACGATGACGGTGGAAATTGCAACGATTGAACGGACAACACAAATGACTGCCCCCAAAGTTCTCATTTCCGACGCGCTGTCGCCGGCCGCCGTGCAGATCTTCAAGGATCGCGGCATCGAGGTCGATTTCCAGCCCAATCTCGGCAAGGACAAGGACAAGCTCGCCGAGATCATCGGCAATTATGACGGTCTTGCCATCCGCTCGGCGACAAAAGTGACCGCGAAGATTCTCGACAAGGCGAAGAAGCTGAAGGTCATCGGCCGCGCCGGCATCGGCGTCGATAATGTCGAGATTCCGGCCGCCACCGCGCGCGGCATCATCGTGATGAATACGCCGTTCGGCAACTCGATCACCACCGCCGAGCACGCCGTGACGTTGATGTTGGCGCTGGCGCGGCAAATTCCCGCTGCCGACGCCTCCACCCAAGCCGGCAAATGGGAAAAGAACCGCTTCATGGGCGTCGAGATCACCGGCAAGACGCTCGGCGTCATCGGCTGCGGCAATATCGGTTCGATCGTCGCCGACCGCGCCATCGGCCTGAAGATGAAGGTGATCGCCTACGATCCGTTCCTGTCGCCGGACCGCGCGCTCGATCTCGGCGTCGAAAAGGTCGAGCTCGACGAGCTGTTCCACCGTGCCGACTTCATCACGCTGCACACGCCGCTCACCGACAAGACCCGCAACATCATCGACGCAGCGGCGCTGGCGAAAATGAAGGACGGCGTGCGCATCATCAATTGCGCCCGCGGCGGTCTGGTCGACGAGGCCGCGCTGCGTGCGGCGCTCGATTCCGGCAAGGTCGCCGGCGCCGCGGTTGACGTGTTCACCACCGAGCCGGCCAACGAGAATCCGCTGTTCGGCCATCCCAATGTCGTGTGCACGCCGCATCTTGGCGCCGCGACGACGGAAGCGCAGGAGAACGTCGCGCTGCAGATCGCCGAGCAGATGTCGGATTATCTGCTGCGCGGCGCGATCTCCAATGCGGTCAATTTTCCATCGATCACCGCCGAGGAAGCACCCAAGCTCAAGCCCTTCATCGCGCTCGCCGAGAAGCTCGGCTCGTTCGCCGGCCAGCTCACGGAGACCGGCATCATCAAGGTGCAGATCGCCTATGAAGGCGCAGTGGCGCAGATGAAGACCAAGGCGCTGACCTCGGCCGCGATCGCCGGCCTGCTGCGCCCGATGCTGCAGGACGTCAACGTGGTGTCGGCGCCCAGCATCGCCAAGGAGCGCGGTATCGTGGTCGAGGAAGTCACCCGCGAGGCGGAAGGCGATTACGAGAACCTGATCACCGTCACGGTCGAAACCGAGCGGCAGTCGCGCTTCGTCTCCGGCACCGTGTTCGCCGACGGCCGGCCGCGCATCGTCAACATCAAGGGCATCCGCATGGACGCCGAGTTCGGCGCCTCGATGATCTACATCACCAACCAGGACAAGCCCGGCTTCATTGGCCGCTTTTCGTCCACGCTCGGCGAGGCTGGCATCAACATCGCCACCTTCCATGTCGGCCGCGAGGCGCCCGGCGGCAGCGCGGTGGCGCTGATCGAGATCGACGGCGAACTGCCGGATCCGGTGCTGGCCAAGGTGCGCGCCTTGCCGCAGGTGCAGCAGGCCAAGCCGCTGAAGTTTTAGGCGGTAGGCCGACTGTCACCTTGCCTCTCCCGGCGGCATCCTTTATCCGAAAGTGCACCGACCGGTCAGCGACCCGGCCCGTGCGTTAGGATACCGGGTTCGCGAGGATCGATTTCTGATGGCCAATGTCGTGGTGGTCGGCGCCCAGTGGGGCGACGAGGGCAAAGGCAAGATCGTCGACTGGCTGTCCGAGCAGGCCGATATCGTCGTCCGGTTCCAGGGCGGCCACAATGCCGGCCACACGCTGGTTATCGGCAATACGGTTTATAAATTGTCGCTGCTGCCGTCGGGCGTGGTCCGCGAGGGCAAGCTCTCGGTGATCGGCAATGGGGTTGTCATCGATCCGCAGGCGCTCGTCAACGAAATCGACAGGCTGAAAGAGCAGGGTGTCAACGTGACGCCGGACTCGCTGCGTATCGCCGAGAATGCGACGCTGATCCTGCCGCTGCATCAAGAACTCGATGTCGCGCGCGAACGCGCCTCGGCCCAGAACGCGATCGGCACGACCGGGCGAGGCATCGGCCCCGCTTACGAAGACAAAGTCGGCCGCCGAGCCATTCGCGTCATGGATCTCGCCGATCTTCCCTCGCTCGATGGCAAGATCGGCCGCCTGCTGGCCCATCACAATGCGCTGCGCCGCGGCCTCGGCATGGGCGAGGTCGCGCCGCAGGCGATCTAT
>Ga0265313_10001401_pt1 | contig 22598 bp, 15 predicted proteins | sample 4123metaG_FD_203122 | JGI IMG/M metagenome (GOLD analysis project Ga0265313, IMG submission 203122) | Rhizosphere microbial communities from Carex aquatilis grown in University of Washington, Seatle, WA, United States - 4-1-23 metaG | ecosystem: Host-associated > Plants > Roots > Rhizosphere >...
TGATGCGGCGGCCCGAGATCGAAGGCTTCATCTCGATCGCGCCGCAGCCGAACATCTACGATTTCACCTTCCTCGCCCCCTGCCCGTCATCCGGGCTCATCATCCACGGCGAAAACGACAAGGTCGCCTCGCCCAAGGATGTCCAGACGCTCGTCGACAAGCTGAAGACCCAGAAGGGCATCAAGATCGAGCAGCAGATCATGAAGGGCGCCAACCACTTCTTCGAGAACAACGTCGACGAACTGATCGCCAACTGTTCCGACTATCTCGACCGCCGCCTGGCCATGGTCGACAGCCCCGCCTGAAGCGGTTGAGCTGCCTGCACCTGCACCTTGAGGGAATCTAGGCCGCCGAAGCCCCGCTCGGAGGCTCCCCCTGCCCCTTGCGGTGCACCAGACGCCGCACGAGGTCGGCGATTTCCCCCGGCGTCTGGAACAGCGGAATTTTCGGCCGCGCCACGCGGCCATGTTCCAGCGCCAGGCCCACTTCCACGATCTCGTGGCTGTCGCTCACCCGCCGCACGATGATGTCGACATCGCCGAGCGGCACGCGGTCCCCTGCTTCGATGGCGCCGCTGAGCTCGCGCCGCAGGAACTGTGCCGCGGTCAGTTGCCCGTCGCCGGGAACAAGCTCGACCGGATAGGCGCGCGCCACGTCGGCCAGCCGTGTATCCGGCGCCAGCGCGAAGTCGCCGTAGAGCTGCGGATCGTCCGCGCCCGCCCGTCCGCCAAACAGGCCGTCGAGCAATCCGACGTATTCCGGCGTCGTGATGACGTAGATCCGGTCGCCCGCCTCGGGCCTCCCCGCGCGATGCGGGCGCAGCGTTCGCCCGTTGCGGATGACCAGCGACGGCCGCGCCCAACGCGGAATGCGGTGCCCCCTGGCCACCGCGCTTTCCGGATGCACGACGTAGGCGACGATTTCGTAGGCGCTGCTGCCGGGGAGCTCGAGCTCGATGCGATCGACTGGACCGCTGCGGCCGGGAACGATGAGACCGAGGAACCGCGCCATCGGCCCGATCGTCCAGCCCTGCACCAGAAGCGAAACCAGCACCACGACGAACGCGACGTTGAACATCGGCCGTCCGCTGGGCAGCCCCGATACGATGGGCAGGATGGCGAGCATGATCGACACCGCGCCGCGCAGGCCCACCCAGGCGATGAACGCCATCTCCTGCCGCGAAAAGCGGAACGCGACCAGACATACCCAGACCGCGATCGGGCGCGCCACCAGCGTCAGGAACGCGGAGAGCAGGAGCGCCGGCACCGCCACGGCAGGAAACTGCGACGGCGTCGCCAGCAGCCCGAGCGTCAGGAACATCGCGATCTGCGCCAGCCACGTCGTTCCCTCCTGAAAGCGGCGGAGCGCCACCGCATGGCGCATGCGCGCATTCCCGGAGACCAGGCCCGCCACGTAGACCGCAAGGAAGCCGCTGCCGCCCAGCATGCCGGTCACGGCGAAGGTCATCAGGGCGAGCGCAGTGACGACGATCGGATAAAGCCCGGCATCGAACTGCGTCCGGTTGACGATCTGAACGATGAGGACGCCGGCCGCCAGCCCGCCGACCCCGCCGACAACCAGCTGCAGCGCGAAATCGCCGATGATCCCCACGCTCAGGTCGCCGCCGGCCGACAGCACTCCGACCAGCGCCAGCGTCAGGAAGATCGCCATCGGGTCGTTGGATCCCGACTCGACTTCCAGCGTCGAGCGCACGCGGTCGCGCAGCGTAATGCCGCCGACGCGGAGCAGGAAGAACACGGCCGCGGCGTCCGTCGGCGCGACGATGACACCGATGAGCAGCCCCTCGCGCCACGACAGCCCGAGAATGACCTCGGCCGCCACCCCGACCAGCACCGCGGTCAGCACCACGCCGACCGTCGCCAGCGCCAGCGACGGCAGCGCCGCCAGCCTGAGCACCGACAGCCGTGTCGCGTAACCCGAATCGAACAGGATGATGATGAGGGCGATCGAGCCGATGAAATACGCCGCGCCGAGGTTGTCGAACTTCAGCCCGAGCCCATCCTCGCCCGCCAGCAGCCCGACGAGCAGGAAGACGAGCAGCAGCGGCGCCCCGAAGCGGAAAGACAAAAGGCTGGTGAACGCCGCCGCCACCACCAGCGTGGCGCCGATCAGGATGGCAACGTTCATGGCTTCAAACATGGCGAGCCGCAGCGTCCCGTGGACCTGTTCCCACAATGGGCAACACGTCCCGCGCGATCAAGCCGCGCAATGCGGTTCTAATGGGGCCGGCGGACCGCCAGGACCGCGTTCAGCCCGCCGAAGGCGAACGAGTTGGAGAGCACCGTGTCCATGGCAACGTCCCGCGCCATGTTCGGTACGTAGTCGAGGTCGCACGCTGGGTCCGGTCCGAGATAGCCCATCGTCGGCGGCGCCACCTGGTCGCGCAGCGACATCACGGCCGCCACCAGTTCCAGAGCGCCCGCCGCCCCCAGCGCATGTCCGACCATCGACTTGGTCGACGAGATCGGAATCTGCCGCGCCCGCTCGCCCAGCGCCGCCTTGATCGCCCGCGTCTCGGTCTGGTCGTTGGCAAGCGTGCCGGTGCCGTGCGCGTTGATGTAGTCGACGTCCTCGGCCGTGAGCCCGCCGTCGGCGAGGCATTGCGAGATCGCCCGCGTCATGCCGTTCACGTCCGGATTGGTCAGGTCCTTGGCGTCCGCGGTCATCCCGAAGCCGACCACTTCGGCAAGGATCGTCGCGCCACGCTTGCGCGCGTTGTCCAGCGTCTCCAGAACCACCGCGCCCGCACCCTCGCCGATCACCAGCCCCTTGCGGTCGCGCGAAAACGGCCGGCAGGTATCGCTGGCCATAACGCGGAGCGCCTCCCATCCCTTGAGCGAGCCGAGGTTGATGCAGGCTTCGGCGCCGCCGGCCACGGCCGCGTCCGCAATGCCAGCGCGCACCATCTGGAAGGCCAGCCCGATGGCGTGCGTCGCCGACGAGCAGGCGCTCACCACCCCGAACGCGGGACCGCGCAGGCCGAGGTGCATCGACACCTGGCTCGCCGGTGCATTGGGCATGACCTTGGGCACCGACAGCGGATAGACCCGGCTGGCATTTTCAATGAACAGGCGCCGGTAGCTCTCTTCCAGCGTGTTGGCGCCGCCGACCCCCGTTCCCATGATGACCGCAGTCCGGTCGGCGAGCCCGTCCTCGAACGAAATGCCGGAGCTTGCCGCCGCCTCGCGTGCCGCAACCACGGCAAACTGCGACACCCGGTCGAGCGGCGCGATCGCGCGTTCCTCGAAATACCGCTTCGGGTCGAAATCCTTGATCTCCGCGACCACTTCCTTCTGCAGGAGTTCGCTCGGCACCACGGTGGGCAGAGCGATGCCGGTCTTGCCCTCCTTGAGGGCGTCCCAGTAGGTGCGCGTGTCCAGGCCGAGCGGGGAGACGATACCGGTCCCCGTCACCACGACCCGGTTTGGCCAGTTCACGAGGCTTCGCCCTTGAGCTTCTCGATCGCCTTGACCACGTCGCCTACTGTCGAGAAATCCGTCGCCGCACTGTTGGCGTTGTACGGAATCTGGATACCGAACTTCTCTTCCAGGTCGAAAATCATCTCCAGAGCATCGATCGATTCGATACCGAGCTCCGTGAGCTTGTCGCTCATCTTGATGTCCTGCTTATCGCCAGGAACCTTCTTGCGAATGATGGCGATAACGTCCGTGGCTACGTCGGCCATGGGCATGCAACTCCCGCTTTCCCGTCCCCCGTTTCCGATGTGCTAGCCGCCCTTGCCGCGGTTTTCCAGCACCTCGATGCGTTTCTTCATGTCTTCGACGCGCGGATAGAGCGTTTTCAGGCGGCCAACGTTGAGAAAACGCTCCATTGCCTGCTCCCGCGGCAGCGCCGGCATGCCGTCGACCAGCGTCCCCGGCGCCACGTCCGCGATGACCCCCGCCCGCCCCGAAACCACCGCATCCGACCCGATCGTGGTGTGATCGCCGATACCCGCGCCCGCCGCCAGGATGGCGCGGTCGCCGATTTCGACGCTTCCCGCGATCCCGACCATGCCGCAGACGACCACGGCTTCGCCGAGCACGGCGTTGTGCGCAATCTGCACCAGGTTGTCGATCTTGGTCCCGCGCCCGATGACGGTATCTCTCAGCGTACCGCGATCGATGGCCGTGCCCGCGCCGATCTCCACGTCGTCGCCGATGATGACGGTACCGAGCGAGCGGATGCTGAGCGGCAGATCGATCGGATTTCTCGTCCCGTCCGGGTTGGTCACCGGAATGACGGAGAAGCCCTCGCCGCCGATGACGGCATTGGCGTAGATCGTCACCCGGTCGCCAATCTGCACCCGCTCAGCGAGCCTGACGCCCGAATGGACGACGCAGTCGCGTCCGACCGTGACCCCGGCGTCGATCGTGGCGCCCGCCATGACCACGCTCCGGTCACCGACGGCGCTGCCCTCGCCCACCGCGACGAATGCGCCGATGGTCGCACTGGAAGCCACTGTGGCGGTCGCCGCGATTGCTGCGCTCGCGTGGATGCCCGGAACCACCACCGGCTTTGCGCCGAACATCCGCGTCAACATGGCCAGCGCCATGCGTGGATGCCCGCCGTAGCGAAGAACCTCGACGCCCTGCGGGGCAGCCACGTCCGGCGCCACCACGACCGCGCCCGCGCGTGTTCCGGCCAGCGCTTCGGTCGCATCGCCGGCAAGCGCCAGCGCGAGGTCGGAGCGGCCGGTCGCGTCGGCCGGATGCACCAGCCGCGTCACCTCAAGCGCAGGGTCGCCCGTAACCTCGGCGCCGAGCGCCGCAGCGACTTCGCTGAGCAGCATTGATGGACTCCGGATCCGTTTCGGGGACGGGATATACGCAGAAGCCGCACGACCGTGAAAGGCCGGCCGCGTTCAACAAATGCAACGCCGATGTATCTTTTCGTTCAGGGATTTACCAGAACGCCCCCGGTCAGCGGAATGGCCACGCCGGTGGTCGTCGGAAACGTGATCGGCAAGCCGTGGAAGCGCCGCGCCGCCAGATAGGCGAACGCCTCGGCCTCGAGGAAATCCGGCGACCACCCGATCTCCGCCGCGCTCATCGTCGGCACGCCGGCGCGCGCCTTGAGCCGGCGCATCAGGAAGGCGTTGCGTGCCCCGCCGCCGGCAACGACCAGGCGGTCGGCACCGCCGGCGATGACGATGCCGGCCAGAATCGTCTCGACCGTGAACGCCGTCAGCGTGGCCAGCGCGTCCTCGGTTGGCAGGTTCGCCACCGCGCCCACCGAAAACGCGCCACGATCCAGGGATTTCGGAAAGGACCGCTCGAAGAACGGATGCGCCATAAGCTGCGTCAGCGCCTTCTGATCGATGTGCCCGCGCGAGCCGATGGCGCCGCCGGTATCCATCTCGGCGCCGAGCCGCGCCCTGACCAGATCGTCGATCAGCGCGTTGCCCGGGCCGGTATCGCCGGCGATGAGCGAACCGTCCGGCGCGATGCGCGTGACGTTGGCGACACCGCCGATGTTCACCACCGCGATGGTCCCTTCTTGGCGGCTGCGCCGCGCCAGCGCCCGGTGATAGACCGGCACCAGCGGCGCGCCCTCGCCGCCGCCCGCCACGTCCGCAGCGCGAAAGTCGTAGACTACCGGGATGCCTGCGCGGGTCGCGATCGCCTGCCCGTCGCCGAGCTGGACTGTGAGCTGCCGCTCCGGTGCATGAAACACCGTCTGGCCGTGGAACCCGATGAGATCGATCCCGCTGGCGTCGGCCTGCCCGTCGATCAGCACGCGGCCGGGTCTCAACCGGTTGTCGCGCAGCACCCGCTCAACCGTCTGCGCGTGGACCTCGGTCACGATCTCCTCGGCGGCGGCGAGCAGCCCCGGCCGGCTTGCCCGGTCGGAGAGACGCCGTGCCTCGAATGCGGCTGCCCTCAGCGTCGTCTTCTCGGCCGGCGTGTACGGCCGGAAAAGCCGCGGACCGAAATCGACCACCTCCTCGCCGTCGGTCACGATAATTGCGGCATCGACCCCGTCCATCGAGGTCCCGCTCATCAGCCCGAGAACGCGCATCAACGCCATTTCACAGGCCCCCCTGCCGCTGGACAGCCCGGTACTTCTCGGGGATAACGCCGCCCATGGCTGCCATGACTACGTACCGCTCCGATCTTCTGCGCACGCTTTCCGAGCGCGGTTTCATCCATCAGATATCCGACGCCGAAGGCCTCGACGCCAGGGCCGTTGCCGGACCGGTTACCGCTTACATCGGATTCGATTGTACGGCATCCAGCTTCCATGTCGGCAATCTCGTGTCGATCATGATGCTGCGCTGCATGCAGAAGACCGGGCACCGGCCGATCGCCCTCATGGGCGGTGGCACCACCCGCGTCGGCGATCCCTCCGGCAAGGACGAGTCGCGCCGCCTGCTGAGCTATGCCGACATCGAGAAGAACAAGGAAAGCCTGCGCGAGACCTTCTCGCGGTTTATCGCCTTCGGCGGACCGCCCGCGGGCGCCATCATGGCCGACAATGCCGAATGGCTGGCGCCACTGAACTACATCGACTTCCTGCGCGAGGTCGGGCGCCACTTCTCGGTCAACCGCATGCTCACCATGGATTCGGTGAAGCTGAGGCTCGAGCGCGAGCACGAGCTCTCCTTCCTCGAGTTCAACTACATGATCCTGCAGGCGTACGACTTCACCGAGCTCAACCGCCGCCACGATTGCATTCTGCAGCTCGGCGGTTCCGACCAGTGGGGCAACATCGTCAACGGCATTGATCTCGGCCGCCGCATGGGCCTGCCGCAGCTCTACGCACTGACCTCGCCGCTGATCACCACCGCATCGGGCGCCAAGATGGGCAAGACGGCTGCCGGCGCGGTGTGGCTGAATGCCGAGCTCGTCTCGCCGTATGAATACTGGCAGTTCTGGCGCAACACCGAAGATGCTGACGTCGGCCGCTTCCTCAAGCTGTTCACCGAGCTGCCGCTCGACGAGATCGCGCGCCTCGCTGCCCTCGAAGGCGCCGAGCGCAACGAGGCCAAGAAGGTTCTGGCGACCGAGGCCACCGCGCTTGCCCACGGCCGCGCCGCCGCCGATGAGGCGAGCGAAGCCGCCCGCAAGACCTTCGAGGAAGGCGGCCTCGCCGATGCGCTGCCGAGCATCGAGATCACGCGGAGCGAGCTCGCCGGCGGCATCGGCCTCGCCAGTTTGTTCGTCCGGGCAGGACTCGCGGCTTCCAATGGCGAGGTGCGTCGCGCCGTGTCGAACAATGCCATCAGCGTCAACGATCGCCGCATCACCGACGCCGGTCTCACGATCACCGATGGCGATCTGAATGCCGACGGGCTGCTCAAGCTCTCTCACGGCCGCAAGAAGCACGTGCTGGTGCGCGCGAGCTGACCCCCTACTGCTGCTCGTCGTCCGGCCGCTCGAACTCGAAGATCTTGCGGAATATGCCGGGCGCCACCGCCGACAGCGGATTGAAGAACACCTCCGGCTGGTCGATCGGTCCCTGCACCTTGAACGTGACGCCGATCAGCCCTTCACTGGCGTCGCCGCCCAGTGCGAAACCGACGATCGGAATGCGGCTGAACAGATTGTTCAGCGCGTAAGCCGGCAGATACGTCCCCGCGATATCGACCTGCGCCGCCGCGATGTCGTAGCGCCCGGAGAACGTCGCTCCGACCGCGGGTCCCGCGAGCAGCGCGTCTTCCACGGCGAGGACGTGATCGCTGCGCCGGTAGCGCGCCAGCATGCGCGTAAAATGCACGCGGTTCGGGTTGAAGTCGGGATTGCCGACAGGCGCCGCCGTATCGCTGCCCATCACGCGCGCCATCGCCGGTTCATTGACGATGTCGAATTCATCGATCGTCATCGTGCCGGTGACCGGCTGGCCCTTTTCGGCCGCGCCGTCGAGCGTCATCGTGCCACCGCTGACATGGCTATAGATGTTGACGAACCGCAGCACGCCGCCGGCGTCCGCCGCTTTGCCGCTGAGCTTCGTGCCCTCCGGCCCGACGTTGTAGTCGAGCGACAGCGGCTGGCTGCCGATCGCGCCCGAGAACGACAGCTTCTGCGTTTCGCCGCCGACCGACACCAGCGTCAGCGAAACGCCGTTGATCTCCTGCTGGTTGAAGCCCACCAGCCGGTCGACGCGGGCGTCCAGCGCAAGATCGGGGAAGCCGCCGGACTGGTTGTTCTTGTCGCGCACGTTGGTGAGCAGTCCGCGCACGTCGAACGACGAGCCGCGCGCCGTCAGCGCGTATCCGTTCCGGCCGCGCGTCAACTTCAGTGAAACATCGTCGCCGGGATGCAGCGACAGGTGCGTCACGTCCGCCGATTGCAGCGCATGGCTGGCGTCGAGTTGCGCCGATCCCGAGAAGCCGAAGCCGTCGCCTGAGAGCGCGAGATTGTCCACGGCAAACCCGTCGCCGGCAGGCTTCATGTCGAAAGCCAGCGTAGCCGGGACGCCGATTCCCTTGGTCCAGCCTATTCCCGGAAGGCTGAGCCGCGCCCGCTTGAGGTCGAGGTCATAGTGCTGACCGGCGCCGCCCGGCAGGTCGGAGACCAGCGCGCTCACCGTGCCCGAGAGCATGTCGTCGAGGCCGACGCCAAGCTTCTTGCGGGCGTCGTCGTCGAGCAGCAGGCGCACGCGCTTGTCGCCGGCGTTGCCCGCGATCGCCGCCAGCGACGAACTCGTCGGGAACGACATGGAAACGTCGGCCGGAACTCCGTCGATTTTCTGCTTGCCGTAAACCGAGATGTCATCCGGGGTCGCGGTAATGACGACGTTGGCGGCACTTACCAGGCGCCCCTGGATCGGCGCCTTGCTTGCCACATCGTTGGTATTCACCACCACTTTCCAGTCGACGTCGGCGTCGGTCAGCCCGTCGCGCAGTGGCAGCTTGATCGAAATATTCGCCGAGCCTTTGCCGCTGAGATCGGCGGGGCTGAGCTTGGCCTTGGCCAGTGCGTGCAACGGCTCGGCATCGGCAATTTCCGCAAGCGCCTGCGCCGAACCCGACAGCTGCAGAGCGATGATTCCGTCTGCCGGATGTTTGGCCGCGTTGGGGACGGCGAACGCCCCGTTGTCGACGTTGACCGTACCTGACGGCACATCCACCTGCGCCTTGTCGACGTCGACGCCGACCGTCGATCCTGCCACGGTGATATGACCCGACGCGTTGACGATCTGCGGCAGCTGCCCGAACGTGTTGAACGCCACTCCGTCCACCTGCATGTCGAGATGCAGCACGTCGTCGGGCAGGCGCATGCGTTTGCCCGTCCACAGCATGCCGGGCGGCACCGACGCTTCGAACTTGCCCGCCACCACCCGGCCGGCGGTCACGTTCTTCATCACCCACTTGCGCGCGCCGGAGGCGATCAGCGGCACCCACATCTGCTTCAGCTGCGCCACCGACATCGGCGAGAAGGTCGCCGCCATGGCCAGCGACGGCGAGGCGCCGGAAAAGCCGATGCTGCCCGCCGCAGCGATCGTGGCGTCGCCGGAGTTGATCACCGCATCCTCGAGGTTGAGCTGCTTGGCCTTGAGGTCGACGGTCCCCGACACCTCCATGCGCTGCGCGATCATGGGCGGCAGACCGGTATCGCTCGGCGCCAGCACCGCCCCGGGAGAGCTGAGGTCAAAGGCGTAGCGGTGATCGGCCGGCTGACCGTCGGGCGTGATCTTGCCCGTCACCACCGCACGCGTGTCGCCGAAGAAGAAGGTGGAGGGATCGACGATGAGCGCCCGGTCGGCGATGTCCCAGTGCATCTGCACCGTCGCCTCGTCGAGCAGCACCGTGTCATGGTCCTCGCCGAAGCGCAGGTATCCCGCGCCGAGGTCGAGGCGTGCCGTGGCAGCCGTCACCTGCCCGGCCTTGTCGAACTGGATGTTGGCGCGGCCGTAAAGCGGAATGTCCGCGGTCGCCATCGCGTTCTCCGCGCCCAGTGCAGGCAGGAGATCGGCGACCGTGAGCTGCGAAAACACCGCCGACATCTCGTGCCGCCCGGAGGCAGCGTCGAGGTGCCGGTCGATCGTCGCCGTCCATCGCCCGCCGTACCCGGACGTGGCGAGCGTTGCCGCAACGCTCGCGCTTGCCCGGTCGAGCGTGACGTTGAGGTCGGTGCCCGGGAAGCTCCTCTGCGCCCCGCCTCCTGCGCCGCTGATCGTCACCGTTCCGTTGACGATCGCGAACCGCTCGAAGCCGGCGCGTGTCGCCGCCTCGATATCCGGCTCGATGCCGCGGTCGAGCACGTAAAGCGCGGCAACCAGGTCGGGGAAGCCCCCGTCGGCCGCATCGATCTCCGCCGCCGAGATGGGTGGCGCGCTCGCGGCAGGCTTCGGCGGCGGCGCCGGTGTCGCTGTGGTTCCGAGATAAACCTCGCCGCCCTCGCCGCGGGCGAACGAAACCACCGGCTGGCTGAGCTCGATCTGCCTGATCTCGACTTTCGCACCGGCCAGCGCATAGGGGTCGATGGCAAATCGCGTCAGCGGCAGGTGCGCCACGACAACCTTGTTGCTGTCACGGATGTCGAGATTGTCGACTCTGATGACGAGTCCCATCACGGGATCGATGTCGACCAGCGCCCGCCCGATATCGACCGAGTAGCCTGGACCGATGCTGCCGCGGATGATGGTCGCCATCCGCTCGCGCACGATGCCGAAGTCGGTCGGCCCCATCGCAACCATGAACACGGCGAGCGCCAAGGCCAGCACCAGCGTCGCCAGAACCACCCACGCGATCCGCCGCAGCAGCCTGGCGCCGTGCAATCTGAGGCGAAGCGGGCGAGCGGCCTGCGATGGATACTTCTCGAGGCGCATCTGGCTCAGCGTGGTTCTCCGGCCGGAATTCGGGTGAGTCGGCTGTTGTGTGGCGCCCGGAACTTTGTACTTAGGAACGTCTGCCAATGCGAGCCTCGGATACCGTTGCAGACGTGCTGCCGCAAAAGGAGGGAGAAACCATGGCCGAGCTTTCCCAGGGCGACAAGGCGCCGGATTTCAACCTGGCGGCCGATGACGGGACCCGTGTGACGCTGTCCGCCCACGCCGGGAAGGCCGTGGTCGTCTATTTCTATCCCAAGGACGATACCAGCGGTTGTACGCTCGAAGCCCGCGACTTCACCGTCGCCGCCAGGGACTTCAAGAAGGCCGGCGCGATCGTCATCGGAATCTCACCCGATTCCGAAGAATCGCACTGCAAATTCAAGGAGAAGCACGGCCTTGCCATCGCGCTGGCCGCCGATCCCGATCGCGAGGCCATCGACGCCTACGGCGTGTGGAAGGAAAAGAGCATGTACGGCCGCAGGTACATGGGCGTCGAGCGGTCGACATTCCTCGTCGGCTCGGACGGCAGGATCGCGCGCATCTGGCGCAAGGTGAAGGTGCCGGGTCATGTCGCCGAGGTGCTGGCCGCGGCGCGCGAGCTCTGAAGCAGTTCCAGGAAAAGTGGATTCCACTTTTCCGTCCGGAATTGCGCAAGGCAAAGGAACGAAGAGCAGTTCCAGATTCGGTCAAATCGGGAATTGCTCCAGCCTTCGCCGGGCCAACTGAGGCCGCCACACCATTTGTTAACCTTAACGCCCTGTAATCATCCCCGTTAGTTCGCCGCCGTTCGCGGCACGTCGACGAGGTCGATTAGGGAATGTCCAGCGCTTATTGGCTTGCAAACGCGCCTGTCGCTCGCAAGCCGTCAAACAGGGTGTATCTCGCGCTCGGGAACCGGGTTCATTCCTTTGCCGTCAGGCCGTGGATCGTCGCTCTCACTCTCATCGCCATTGGCCTGTTCAGCCTGCTCTACTTCAGCGCCACCGCCTACCTGTTTTTCCACGACGATATCCTGAACGCCTCGCTCTCGCACCAGGCGCGCATGCAGCGTCAGTACGAGGACCGAATCGCCACGCTCCGCTCCGACCTCGACCGGCTCACCAGCCGCCAGCTTCTCAACCAGGAAGCCGTCGAAGCGGAAATGGGCCGCATCGCCAGCCGCCAGTCGGCGCTCGATGCCCGCCAGGATTCGATCGCCACGCTCAGCCAGGCCGTTCGCGCCGCCGGCGTTGCGGTCGATGCACCGGCCGATGCCACCACCGATCCGGTGGCTGTAGCACCCGCCGACGGCGCCGCCAGCGATTCGGATGAGACCGACCCGCAGCCGACCGGAAGCGTAAAGCCGGCCGATCCCGCGCCGGCACCGGCCTCAGCCTCGCCGCTCTCCTTCAATCTCTCGCCGGAAGGCTCGTTCGACGTCTCGGCGTCAGGCGTGAGCCTGACGACGGTCGACCGCTCGCTCGATCGCCTCGCCCGCGACCAGGTCGCCTTTATCGACGCCGTCGCCACCAATGTCGCGAGCCGCTCCAATCGCGCCGCTGCCATCCTCACCGCGCTCGGCCAGCATGTGCCGCCAAGCCGCACCGAGACCGCCGACGTCGGCGGTCCGCTGGTCGAACTGAGCGACGATGCCGATCCCGCGACCTTCCGCTCGGTCGCTGAACTGGTGGGAGGCGAGATCGATCGCTTCGACGCGATCCGCCGCCTGGCCAACGAGATGCCGCTGGCGCGCCCACTCGGCGAGGCCATGGTGACCAGCGGCTTCGGCGCCCGCCTCGACCCGTTCCTCGGCCGGCCCGCCATTCATCCCGGTATCGATTATGCTGCGCTGGAAGGCTCGCCGGCCCACGCCACGGCGGGCGGCACTGTCATCCTCGCCGGCAACAACGGTGGCTACGGCAACGAGGTCGAGATCGACCACGGCAACGGCATCACCACCCGCTACGGCCACCTCAGCGAGATCGACGTACAGGTCGGCCAGATCGTCAGCAAGGGCGCTATCATCGGCAAGACCGGGTCAACCGGTCGCTCCACCGGCCCGCACCTCCACTACGAGGTACGGGTCGATGGAACCGCAATTGATCCGATGACCTTCATCAACGCCGGCCACCGGATAGCATCGCTGCTCTAGAGCAATTCCAGGAAAAGTGGATTCCACTTTTCCGTCCGGAATTGCGCAAGGCGAAGGAAACAAGAGTAATTCCCGATTCAGTCAAATCGGGAATTGCTCTAGGCCTTCTTGGCCTGCTTCTCGCGCAGGTCCTGCAGCGCGCCGCCCCAGGCGATCACCTGGCCAAGCAGGGCGTCGAGTTGGACCTTGTGATTCTCGGCCGGCTTGAACACCGACCAGTTCTCGAAGTCCGTGAAGCCCGAGAGCGAAACGTGACCGCGTACGTCGGCGACCTGGAGCTCGGCCATGATGCCGCGCAGGTGCTCAACCGCACGCGCGCCCCCGGTCGAGCCGTAGCTCACGAAACCGGCCGACTTGTTGTTCCACTCGGCATAGATGAAATCGAGCGCGTTCTTGAGCGCCCCGGTAATGGAGTGATTGTACTCCGCCACGACGAACACAAACCCGTCGAGGCTGCCGATCTTCTCGGCCCACTTCTTGGTGTGGTCCTTCTGGTAGTTATGATACCCGGGCGGTACGGTCTCGTCGTAAATTGGCAGGTCGTAATCGGCGATGTCGACGACCTCGAACTGGGCGTCGGTGCGCTGTTTGGCGAGCTCGTGGACCCACTTGCCGACCTGCGGCGAAACGCGGCCGGGACGCGTGCTGCCGAGAATAATTCCGATCTTGAGCATGGGTATCGATGTCCTTGGGTGGCTTGGTATGGAAAAGTGCCCTACACGCCCTAAGTGACTCCGCTGGGGGAATTGGCAAGAAGGCACGAAATTGAAACCAGGTTCCATCCACCTCACCACGGAATGCCGCCGCGTCAGTGCGATCCTGTCCCGGGTCGGCGACAAATGGACGGTTCTCGTCGTGCGCCAGTTGGGCGCCGGCCCCCGCCGTTTCAGCGAAATCCGGCGCGCGCTGGGCAGCATCTCGCAGAAGATGCTGACCACCACGCTGCGCGGGCTGGAGCGCGACGGTCTGGTTACGCGCACCGTCTATCCTTCGGTGCCGCCCAAGGTGGAGTACCAGCTGACCGACCTCGGCCGCGACCTTTTGGTGCCGGTGGGCGCCTTGGGCGAATGGGCGCTCCGCAATGCCGAGCGCGTCGAGGATGCACAGCGCAGGTTCGATGCGGCCCACGACATCGCGACCGTCGCCCCGGCCGCTTCGTCTGCCGATGCGCCCGGCGAGGCCGCGGGCGAGCTTCGCGCCGGTCCCTACGACGCCGTCTGAGCCGCTTCGTTGCCGAGGCGCTGCGCCAGCGACGCTTCCATGAACGGGAGCAGCGCGCCGTCGAGCACTTTCTGCGGGTCGGTGCTTTCGACGCCGGTGCGCAGGTCCTTCACGAGCTGATAGGGCTGCAGCACGTAGGAGCGGATCTGGTGCCCCCAGCCGATCTCCGTCTTGGAATCGGCCGTCGCCTGCGCCGCCGCCTCGCGCTTCTCCAGCTCGGCTTCGTAGAGCCGCGCGCGCAGCATCTTCCACGCCGTCGCGCGATTCTTGTGCTGCGAACGTTCGCTCTGGCAGGCAACCGCGATCCCGGTCGGAATGTGCGTCAACCGCACCGCTGAATCGGTCGTATTGACGTGCTGCCCGCCCGACCCTGACGAGCGATAGGTGTCGGTGCGCACGTCCTTCTCGTCGATCTTGATATCGATGGCGTCGTCGACGACCGGATAGACCCAGACGCTGGCGAACGACGTGTGCCGCCGCGCCTGGCTGTCGAACGGCGAAATGCGCACCAGCCGGTGCACGCCCGATTCCGTTTTCAGCCAGCCATAGGCGCTGGGCCCTCTGATCTCGAGCGTCACCGACTTGATCCCGGCCTCTTCGCCGGCGTGATACTCGAGGATCTGGACCTTGTAGCCGTTCTGCTCGGCAAAGCGCGTGTACATGCGCATCAGCATCTCGGCCCAGTCCTGGCTCTCCGTGCCGCCTGCGCCGGCGTGGATTTCGACATAGGCGTCATTGCCGTCGGCCTCGCCGGACAGCATCGTCGCGATCTGCCACTTCTCGGCTTCGGCAGCGAGCGCCCGGATCTGCTCCTCGGCATCGGCGACGATCGCCTTGTCGCCCTCGGCCTCGCCGAGGCCGATCAGTTCGAGGTTGTCGTTGAGGCTCCGTTCCATGCGCTCGACCGCCTCGATCTGGTCGGCGAGCTGCTGGCGCTCGCGCATCATTTTCTGCGCGCGCTCGCTGGAGTTCCAGAAGTCGGGGGCCTCGGACGCGGCGTTCAGTTCGCTGAGACGGCGTTTGGCGCTGTCCCAGTCAAAGATGCCTCCTCAGCAGGCCGAGCGCCTGCTGGATTTCGTCGACATGAGACTGGATTTCGGGGCGCACCGGAATTGCCCTTCGCTTGATTGGCCGCTTGGGGGCGTTCCTCTAGCGCTCATTGCCGGCCGTGTACACCCTGGCTTTTTCCGAAACGGGACAATTTATCCGGTTGGAAACGGCGCCGATCCGGTGTGCACTGTCGCTTTCCGGAAGGGCGCCCACCAGGGATCGCATGCTCGTGAAAACACTGCTTCTTTCCACGCTTCTCGCGGTCGCCCCGCTCGGCGCCGCTCTCGCCGGCGATCTTCCTCCCGGCGACCCGGCGGCCGGCAGGACCATCTTCCAGAAATGCGCCGCCTGCCACTCCGTCGGTCCGGGCGCGATCAACAAGGTTGGCCCCATCCTCAACGGCATTGTCGGCCAGAAGGCCGCCATCGTTCCCGGCTACGATTTCTCCGATGCGATGAAGAAGTCCGGCGTCACCTGGGATGAAAAGACGCTCGCCGAGTACCTGCGCGGCCCGCGCGCCATGATCCCCGGCGTCAAGATGACCTTCGTCGGTCTCCAGCGCGACCAGGACATCGCCAACGTCATCGCCTACCTGAAGACCTTCAAGCTCGACGGCTCGCCGGCGCAGTAGCAAAGCCGTCCCAGTCCCCCGGCGCCTCTCCGTGTCCCGCTCATTCCTGCGAAAGCAGGAATCCAGCCGACGCTGCGGCGGCCCCTCTCGTCCATGACAACACTCAGTTGGATTCCGGGTCGCCTGCGAGACTGTCGCGCCCTAATACAGCCCGCCCGTCCCTGAAACCACCGCGCGGTCGGATTCCGGCGCCACCGTCAGCGGCCGGCCCATGGAGTCCGTGTAGCCGATGATCGAATAGGTGTCGGGCGGCTGCGTCCCCGGCTTGAACGCCTCCTCGATCGTGTCGGTATCGCCGGGCTGCGCCTTCAAACCCGTACGGCGATCGATCGTGAAGAAGGTCATCCCCGGCGGCACGCGGAAGGGAATGGGCGGCGTGTCGGCCAGCGCCTGCTTCATGAAGTCGGCGAAGATCGGCGCCGCGAGCTGGCCGCCGGTCTGGCCCTCGCCCTTGCCCAGCACGCGCGGCTGGTCGAAGCCGACGTAGACGCCGGCGACCAGGTTGGGCGAATAGCCCATGAACCACGCGTCCTTGGAATCGTTGGTCGTTCCTGTCTTGCCGGCGATCGGCTTGCCGACCACCTTCACCGCCGTGCCGGTGCCGCGCTGGACCACGCCTTCCAGCATCGAGGTGATCTGGTAGGCGGTCATCGGGTCGAGCACCTGGCCCGCATTGTCGATGATGGTCGGCTCGTCCTGTCCGTGCCAGCTGTCCGCGTCGCAGCCTTCGCACACGCGGTTGTCGTGGCGGAAGATCGTCTGCCCGAAGCGGTTCTGGATGCGGTCGATGAGCGTCGGCCGGACCTGCCGCCCGCCGTTGGCGAGCACCGAATAGCCGGCCGTCATGCGCATCACCGTCGTCTCGCCGGCGCCGAGCGCCATCGCCAGAAGCGGTGGCAGGTTGTCGTAAACGCCGAAGCGGCGCGCATATTCGGATACGAGCGGCATGCCCATGTCCTGCGCCAGGCGCACCGTCATGACGTTGCGCGACAGTTCGATGCCGGTCCGCAGCGTCGAGGGGCCGTAGTACTGGCCCGAATAGTTTTCCGGCCGCCACACGCCCTGCCCGTTGCCCTGGTCGATCTCGATCGGCGCATCCATCACGACCGACGACGGCGTGTAGCCGTTGTCGAGCGCCGCCGAATAGACGAACGGCTTGAACGAGGAGCCCGGCTGGCGCTCGGCCTGTGTGGCGCGGTTGAACTGGCTCTCGGCGTAAGAGAACCCGCCGACCATCGCCAGCACGCGGCCGGTGTAAGGGTCCATCACGACGATGGCGCCCTCCACCTGCGGCACCTGCCTGAGGTCGTATTGGCCGGGCGCGCCGTCAGCGGCGCTGACGTAGACCACGTCGCCGACGTGGACGAGGTCGACGATCGACTTGATCGGCTTGCCGTTGTCCGGCGTCGAACCGGCAATTGCCTTCCATCTCATGCCCTTGGTCGGGATGACGCCGGTATCGCGCCCCGTGAGCGGCGTGCTGGTACCGGGCACGAGGTCGGGCCTGAGCCCGATCTGGGCTTCGGTCGGCGTCACCCCGAGCACGACCGCCAGCCGCCAGTCGGTGAGGTCCGCAAGCGGCGTCATCGCCGCCAGCTTCGCGCCCCAGTCGCCGCTGGTGTCGTCGATGTGATTGACCGGCCCGCGCCAGCCGAGCTGCACGTCGAAGTTGGTGAGCCCGCTGTCCAGCGCCTGCTTGGCCATCACCTGCAGGCCGGGGTCGAGCGACGTGCGCACCGACAGGCCGCCCTCGTAAAGCGCCTTGTCGCCGTACATCTGGCTGAGCTCGCGCCGCACTTCCTCGACGAAGTAGTCCGCATCGAAGGTGGTCGGGCCGGTCGTGCGTAACTTGACGCCGAGCGGCTCCTTCTTGGCCGCCTCGCCTTCGGCAGCGCTCACGTAGCCGTTTTCGACCATGCGGTCGATCACCCAGTTCCGCCGGTCCATCGCCTTCTGCGGATACTTGAATGGATTGTAGTTGTTCGGCCCCTTGGGCAGCGCCGCCAGGTAGGCGGTCTGCGCCAGCGTCAGCTCGTGCACCGACTTGTCAAAATAGGTCAGCGCCGCGGCCGCCACGCCGTACGAGTTCAGCCCGAGGAAGATTTCATTGAGATAGAGCTCGAGGATCTTCTCCTTCGAGTAGGCCTGCTCGATGCGCAGTGACAGCACCGCTTCCTTGATCTTGCGGTCCCACGTCTGGTCGAGGGTGAGCAGGAAGTTGCGCGCCACCTGCTGCGTGATGGTCGAAGCACCGACCATGCGGCCGCCGCGGTGCGTGACGTTGGTCAGCACGGCGCGCGCGATGCCGGCATAGTCGAGGCCGGAGTGCTCGTAGAAGTTCTTGTCCTCGGCCGAGATGAAGGCCTGCTTGATGCGGTCGGGAATGGCCTGGATCGGCAGGTAGAGGCGCCGCTGGTCGGCATATTCGGCGAGCAGCTGCCCGTTGCCGGCGTGAATGCGCGTCATCACCGGCGGCTCGTATTTCGCCAGCACGTCGTAATTTGGCAGGTCCTTCGTCAGCGACGAGACATACCAGGCAGCGCCAGCGGCGGCGGCGAGAAAGAGCACGGCACAAATCCCAAAAAGGTAGCCGAGGAGCCTTAGTATCATATCGTGTCCACATTCCGGCCGCGTCGCCTGCGGCCCGCCGCCACAAGGGCAGAGACGCCGCCGCAGCGCAAACGACACCTGCGCATCCGGCTCGCTGGCTTATGCTGAACCCTTTGTGGAGAAACTAGGGCGCGGCCTGCGGGCAGCCTTGTACCGTTCTCCTCGTGCCATTTCAGCAACAATCGCGCCACGAAGGCCGCTCAGGGGTCGGTACTGGCCGTTTCCTTGTGGAAATATCCGTCGACGGCCCCGACCATGGAGTCGGCCACTTTGTCCTGCCATTCCGGCGACTGCATTTGCTTCTCGTCGTCGGGATTGGAGATGTAGCCGAGCTCGATCAGCGCCGAGGGCACGTCGGGCGCCTCCAGCACCTTGAAGCTCGCTTCCTGGTGCGGAACCTTGAACATCATCGTCGACCTGCCGAGGTGGCGCACCAGCGCCTGCGCGAACGTCAGCCCGAAGTTGCGGGTCTCGCGTTGCGTCAGGTCGAGCAGGATGTCCTTCACCTGGTCGGAATCCTCCGCCTTCACGTCGACGCCGGCGAGTTCGTCCGACTGGTTTTCGCTGGCCGCCAGCGCCGCCGCCATCTTGTCGGATGCAGCGTCCGAAACCGTATAGACGATCGTTCCGCGCACGTTCCCGACCGGAAACGAGTTGACGTGGATGGAGAGGAACAGGGCCGCGTGCTGGTCGCGCGCGATCTTCACCCGGTCGCCGAGCGAAACGTAGGTGTCGTCCGTGCGCGTATAGGCGATGCGATAGCGGCCGCTCGCCACCAGCTTCTCGCCGAGCACCTTGGCGAAGGCGAGCACCAGATCCTTTTCCTGCGTCCCGTCGGCCCCGCGCGTGCCTGAATCGATCCCGCCATGTCCGGGGTCGAGTACGATCAGGGGCTTGCTGTCGTCCCCGGTCGGCGCCGCCGCCCCCGCGCCCGCTCCGGTGTCGGGAGCGCCGTGCGTGTCGCGATAGGCTTGCACCGACGCCAGGAATTTCTCCCGCGTCGTCGGCACCAGGTCGACCACCAGCCGCGCCGGCTGTCCGTCGGCCGCCGGCACCGTGAATTCCTTGTCGATCGCAACCGGCCCCGTGACGTCGATCACGATGCGCGACTTCCCGGCCGAAATGACACCGTAGCGGAACGCCGAAATCAGCGCCCGGCCCTGGCTGCCGGCATCGTCCGGCAGGACGAACTTGACCTCCGGCAGGTCGATGACGACGCGGTAGGGATCGGCCAGCGCAAAAACGGCTGCGTTCAGCGGCGCCGACGTATCGGCGATGAAGCGTACCCGGTTCGCATCGCCGACGACCCGGGCGTCGAGGACATAAGGCATCGGCGAATCGTCGGCAGCGTTCGTGGCTGCGGTCGCGGGCGCCGCCGCGGGCACTGCCGCGGCCACGCCGCTGCCACCGGCGATGATGACCGCCGCCAGAAATGCCAGTTTGATGAGCCCCGCCAGCCTCAAGGCGGTGCGAAACGTCATGAGTCTCGTCCCGGATACCGCCGTTGCCGCGCAGAATCCCCTGTCACCCTTCTAGATGATGCCGGCCCGGAGGTTAACCGCTTCCTGTCGGTCGCCGTGAATTGTGGCACGATTTCCTGCAAGCTGCTGGCGGAATGGCGAAATTCGGCCCGTTCGCCGCGCTTGCCAAGACTCGCCCCGCCCCCTACAACATCGGCCACGGAATTCATCTCCGTTCGCTATCTCCCATTGGGATAGAGGCCGTTGGGAAACACGGTCCTCTCGAGTAACCAAGCGGGCGGGCGGAGATGGTTCGGGCCCGGTCCTTTGGCTGCGCTGCTCACGGCGCGATCGCGGGGTCAGTCCGGAATCCGACGGCGCGAGGCCCTCACCGGTTCGCTGCCGCAACGGCCGGAGGTCGTTTCCCTCTGGGCCACAAGCGACATGATAACCAACGGCGCGTTTATGCTCGGCATTTCGCCACGCCTCAAGATGATCGTCGCACCGGCTCCGGTCGGCGCGGTCGTCGTGGCTTGCCGCGCAGGGCGCGCACTTCCTTCCCTCACACTGATGCCGGCCGGCCCGGTCTCCCCCTCCCTTGAGCGCTTCGCGCACGAGAGGAGCCGCTGTGGCTGCCGGCGGAGACAAGAATTCCATGCCCAACAAGATGCTCATCGATGCCGCCCACCCGGAGGAGACGCGCGTCGTCGTTCTCCGCGGCAATCGCGTCGAAGAATTCGACTTCGAGTCCGCTAGCCGCAAGCAGCTCCGCGGCAATATCTATCTGGCCAAGGTCACGCGCGTGGAGCCGTCGCTCCAGGCGGCCTTCGTTGATTACGGCGGCAACCGTCACGGGTTCCTCGCCTTCTCCGAAATCCACCCCGACTACTACCAGATCCCCGTCGCCGACCGGCAGGCTCTGCTGAAGGCCGAGGAAGATGAAATCGCCGAAGCCGAGGCGCGCCAGGCAGAGCGCGACCGCGCCCGCGAGGCTCGCGGACTGCACGCCGCCCCGGCGGACGCGGCAGAAAGCCCGTCCGTCAGCGAACCCGCGATGGAAGACGGCGAGGATGCCGAAGACGTCGAAGACGCCGGCGGTGCGGAACACGTCGTCGAGCACCTCGATGAATCGAACGGTGCGCTTGCCGAGGTCGTTCACGCCGAACCGACCGCCGACGCGACCACTGAGGGCGCATCCGCCGAGTCTGCCGATACGGTGTCGGTTGAAACGAGCGCCAGTGCCGCGCCGGAGAGTGCATCGTCCGGGGCCGCCGGCCACGACGAGGACGACGACCATGTCGTCAGCGACGATGCCGTCGATTCGGTAGGCGCCGAAGACGCGATGGAAGAGGTGCCGGAGCGTCGCAAGCCGCGGCTGCGCCAGTACAAGATCCAGGAAGTCATCAAGCGCCGCCAGGTTCTGCTGGTCCAGGTCGTCAAGGAAGAGCGCGGCAACAAGGGCGCCGCCCTCACCACCTACCTCTCGCTCGCCGGCCGTTACTCGGTGCTGATGCCCAATACCGCACGCGGCGGCGGCATCTCGCGCAAGATCACCTCGATCACCGACCGCAAGCGCCTGAAGCAGGTCGTCTCCGATCTCGAGGTGCCGACCGGAATGGGCGTCATCCTGCGCACCGCCGGCGCCAGCCGCACCCGCGCCGAGGTCAAGCGCGACTTCGAATACCTGCTGCGCCTTTGGGAAACCGTTCGCGAACTCACCCTGAAGTCCACCGCCCCGGCGCTGGTCTATGAGGAAGGCTCGCTGATCAAGCGTTCCATCCGCGACCTCTACAACAAGGATATCGACGAAGTCGTTGTCGCCGGCGACGACGGCTACCGCGAGGCCAAGGACTTCATGCGCATGCTGATGCCCAGCCATGCCAAGAACGTCCAGCCCTACAAGGAGCCGCAGCCGCTGTTTGCCCGTTCGGGCATCGAGGCGCAGCTTGACGCGATGTTCTCGCCGCAGGTGCCGCTGAGGTCCGGCGGCTACATGGTCATCAACCAGACCGAAGCGCTGGTCGCCATCGACGTCAACTCGGGCCGCTCGACCCGCGAGCACAACATCGAGGACACCGCCCACCAGACCAACCTCGAAGCCTCCGAGGAGATCGCCCGACAGTTACGCCTTCGCGATCTCGCCGGCCTGATCGTCATCGACTTCATCGACATGGAGGAGAAGCGCAACAACCGCTCGGTCGAGCGCAAGCTGAAGGATGCGCTGAAAAACGATCGCGCCCGCATCCAGGTCGGCCGCATCTCGCATTTCGGCCTCCTCGAAATGTCGCGCCAGCGCATCCGCACCGGCGTTCTCGAATCGACCACCACCACCTGTCCGATCTGCCAGGGGAGCGGCCACGTCCGGGCCCCGGCCTCGGTCGCCCTGCATGTGCTCCGCTCGCTCGAGGACCAGCTCCTGAAGGGCGTGACGCATCACCTGACGATCCGCACCCGGACCGCGGTCGCCCTCTACATCCTCAACCAGAAGCGCTCGCACCTCTCCGAGCTCGAGCAGCGCTTCGGGCTCTCCGTCACCGTCATGGCCGACGAGTCGATTCCCAACGGCGCCCACTTCTCGGTCGAGCGCGGCGAGGCGGTCGAGCACCGCGAGCCGCCGTCCACCTCCGTAACGCCTGCCTCGGTGCAGCCGATGGCAGAGGAGGAAGAGGAGGAGATCGCCGACCTCGAGCTCATCGAC
>Ga0265313_10001402_pt1 | contig 22597 bp, 22 predicted proteins | sample 4123metaG_FD_203122 | JGI IMG/M metagenome (GOLD analysis project Ga0265313, IMG submission 203122) | Rhizosphere microbial communities from Carex aquatilis grown in University of Washington, Seatle, WA, United States - 4-1-23 metaG | ecosystem: Host-associated > Plants > Roots > Rhizosphere >...
CGCGTCAGCTCCGGCAGGGCGAGACCGAGGCCGCCATCACCAGTCAGAACCGCGCCATGGAATTCGGTCTGGTGATGACCCTGCCGGCGGCTCTGGCCCTGATGGCCATGGCGGTGCCGGTGATCCAGGTGCTGTTCCAGCGCGGCAGCTTCGGCCCGCATGAGACCGCCGCCACCGCCAGCGCCCTGGTGGCCTTCGCCGCCGGCCTGCCGGCCTATGTCCTGGTCAAGGTGCTGACCCCGGGCTTCTTCGCCCGCGAGGACACCGCCACCCCGGTGCGGGTGGCCGGCGCCACCATGGTGCTCAACATCGTGCTCAACCTTGCCCTGGCCGGTCCGCTGGCCCATGTGGGCATGGCGCTGTCCACCGCCATCGCCGCCTGGTTCAACGTGGTGGCGCTGGGAGTGCTGCTGCACCGGCGCGGCTTTTTCGCGCTCGATGCCCGCCTCCGGTCCAAGGCGCCGCGGATTCTCGCGGCATCCGTGGTGATGGCGGCGGTGTTGTGGGTGGCCAGCCGGGCGCTGTGGCCGCTGGCCGACGGCCTGCTGCTGTCGGTTCTGGTGCTGGCCGGTCTGGTGAGCCTCGGTCTGGCGGTCTTCGCCGTCGCCGCCCATCTGCTGGGCGCCGCGAGGCTGTCCGACGTCAAGGCCATGATGCGGCGGAAGTAGGGGGCTGGCGGTTCCGCCCTCTGCTTTCTTGACCACCGGAGGCGGCGGGTATAGGAGAGGCGTTCGGTCCCTTCCCGGAGTGATAAACAGCCATGAAGCGCATTTTTTCCGGCGTTCAGCCCACCGGAAACCTTCATCTCGGCAATTATCTCGGCGCCATCCGCAATTGGGTGCGGTTGCAGAACGAGTACGAGTGCATCTTCTGCATCGTGGACATGCACGCCATCACCCTGTGGCAAGACCCCAAGGAACTGATCCACAACACCCGCGAGGTGACCGCCGGCATGATCGCCGCCGGCGTCGATGCCTCCAAGCACGTGGTGTTCAACCAGTCCATGGTCCCGGCCCATGCCCAGCTGGCCTGGATTTTCAATTGCGTGGCGCGCATGGGCTGGCTCAACCGCATGACCCAGTTCAAGGACAAGGCGGGCAAGCACAAGGAGAACGCCTCGGTCGGTCTCTTCGCCTATCCCAATCTGATGAGCGCCGACATCCTGGTCTACAAGGCGACCCACGTTCCGGTGGGCGAGGATCAGAAGCAGCATCTGGAACTGGCCCGCGACACCGGTCAGAAATTCAACAGCGATTACGGCGTCGATTTCTTCCCGCTGCCCGAGCCGCTGATCTTCGGAGCCGCCACCCGGGTGATGTCCCTGCGCGACGGCAGCAAGAAGATGAGCAAGTCCGACGAGTCGGATTATTCGCGCATCGCCATGACCGATGACGCCGACGCCATCGCGCTGAAGATCCGCAAGGCCAAGACCGATCTCGAGCCGTTGCCCGGAACCCTGGACGGGCTGGAAGGACGGCCCGAGGCCTCCAATCTCCTCGGCATCTACGCCGCCCTGGCCGATCAGGACAAGGCGGCGGTGGTGGCCCGCTTCGAGGGCCGCCAGTTCTCCGATTTCAAGAAGGAACTGGTCGATCTCGCCGTCTCGGTGCTGGGTCCCATCAATACCGAGATGAAGCGCCTGATGGCCGAGCCCGCCCATATCGATTCCGTGCTGAGATCGGGGGCGGAGCGGGCCAACGCCATCGCCGCGCCGATCCTCAAGGACGTCTACGACATCGTGGGATTCCTCAAGCCGTAGCGGGCAGCAGGCCCCCCATCAGGTCATTCCGGCCGTCCCCGCCTCGCTTCTGCCGTGGTTTACGGGATGGCATGGGGTAGATCAGGATGGGCGGAGCGTAATGCTCCGGATGCTCCGCCTGTTGCCGCTCAAGCAGGGCGACAACCCGCTCAAGATCACCGAGGGCGCGATCCGCGGTGGCGAGCGCGTGCTCGATCACGGTCAGCCCGCGCTCGACAACGGCCAAGCCGTGATCGAGCGCGGATTCGAGCATCGCCGATGGCGACACCAGCGCCGCTATTAATATAAGGAAGAACTGCCACCGTTGCCGCTGCCGCTGTAGCTGCCGGATCCAATAATATCCGCCGAGGATAGCGATACTGACACCCAGGAAGGCAACGCAAATGGCCATGCTGTCCTCCGCAAATCAAAAACGACGCAGGATAATTCTACCAAAAGGCATGTCGCGCGGCGGCGCGCAGTCGACATTTACAATCCGCATAAAGGAATATTTCCCCATATTTTGGCGAAAAAATCCTCCGCAACGGCGTGGGCAACGTCCCCGACAGGCTTGCGATACGACCCTAAAACGACCAGAGCGCAACGTGATGTCAATTACACGACACAATCCCTGGCCTGTCAACCGGGAATAACCCGAATTGATTGATTCCAAGGCGACATTGTGTCAGGTTGAAGACTGCTTGCCTGTGGAGAGCGGCATGAAGGACGAAATCGCAGACGTTATTGGTGACGGTAGCCCCCCAAGCCGGTCGGAAGCCAGGGCCAAATTGGCCGACTTCGCCAAGGCCCGCCGGCTGACACAGGGGAAACTGGCAGAGATGCTGGGGGTGTCGCGCCAGTGGGTCAACTCGCTTGTCACCGGGCGAGCTTCGATCACCCCGGATATCGCCCAGCGTCTCGCCCATGTCAGTGGCCTGCCGGCATTATACTGGCTCGGCCCCCCGCCGGATGGCGTCTCCGCACATGCAAGCGAGGGACGTCGCCGGACCCGCGCCGGACCTGCGGCACCGCGGGTTCTGGTTGATGTCGAGCTTGACGCTTTCCTGTCCAGCGGTGTCGTCTCCCCCTTTACACCGGACAATATTCAGCCGGCCTCCTATGACCTGACCATGGGCGCCCATGCGGTGGTTATCGGTCTCGGCAAGGTCGATCTGGTCGCCAAGCCCTTTGTCCTGCGCCCCGGCGGAACCGCGGTGATCCAGACGATGGAGGTTGTGGCGCTGCCCGGTACCCATTTCGGCCGGATCGGCCCGATTTCAGAATTGCCGCGCCACGCCTTGTTTCTGTCGGCCGGACTCCAGGTTGACCCCGGATATCGAGGCGCGTTGTTCGTCTCGATCCACAATCATGGTGAGCGGGACTATTCGTTGTACGAAGGGCGGTCCTTCCTCAGTCTCGAGGTCCACTGCCTGGGGGTTGAGGCGGAATCTCCCTATTCAGGTGAGTATCTTGGAAAAACCGAGGTCGAGGATCTCGTCCCGCGTCAGGCCCCACCCAAGGTTTCGGAGGATTCCTTCACCCTGACGAGCCTGGATCGCGCCGACCTCGCCCTGATCAACCCGGTGCACGGCACATTTGAATTCCTGGGCGGAAATTGGGTCGCCCGGGCGACCGAACTGGGCCTGAGTGCCGTGGGTCCCACCAGGGATGACGCACTGGCTAAACTGCGCATGACCGTCGCTTCGCGCTTTTCGTTTCTTGACGATCAGATCAACCTGCGGGGTCGGCTCCGGCAGGAATTGGAGCGTCTGGAGGCGATGGTGAGCCGCCGGCATTTCATCGGCGTGCCCAGCCTGGAAGCGCTGGCCCGTGACCTTGAGGCCGACATCACCGCAGGATACGGCGGCAACAGGATCGCAGCCATTCAGGACAGCGGGGAATTTGTGGCGTTATTCGACATTCCGCCGCCGGATGGCGAGATCACTGTCGGCGCCTTGGCGGAAGCTCTGGGGGTGTCGGAGGATCAGGTATCCCGCCTGCTGGCCCGCGAGGCCACGCGCTCCGACTACCTGCTGTGGCTCGCCGGAAATCCGGCCTGACGCGTCAGGCCGCCGGTTCGAGCGGCGCGATCACGCCGAGATTACCGTGCAGCCGCCGTTCCGCCAGCGCAATGTCCACGGCCCGCTGGGAATTCAGCCAAAATTCCGGGGTCGTGCCGGTCAGTTTGGCCAACCGGAGCGCCATCTCGGCGGTCAAGGCGCATTTGGCGTTGACCAGATCGTTGATGGTTCGCCTGCTGACGCCCAGCCGCCGGGCCAGATCGCCCTGAGTCAGGCCGAACTCGTCAAGGATGTCTTCTTTAATGAAGACTCCTGGGGGGACGGGCTGGTTCTGCCCGATCAGCGGATCTTTCAGCATCGGTTATCTCCGGTCCTCGAACCTGACGTTATGGGCTTGGCCCTCGTACCAATCGAAAGTGAGGCAATACTGATGATAGAACCAGAACCCGTAGCGATGCGGGGGCTTGTCCAGGAACACCCGCTCGGCCCGGGGGAAGCGCAAATCCTGTAAATCCGTCGCATAATGCAGCTTACTCAAACCTTTGCGGACAGGAAGATAGACATCTGCCGCGACCCTGGGGTGCTGTCCTTCCTGAAACAGAATTTCGGTCAGGCTATCGAAGAAATTCATGATCATGATGTGCTCCGCCCCACCAAAGGTAGCGCTACCTTCCGAGGCGACACATGTCAACCGGGCGACAGCTCCGCCCGTTAATGGGAGCCTGTACCTCACAGCGTTACTTTCTGTCAAGTGTGTCGGGGGAGTTGACATATGTCAAGCCGTTTCACTCCGTTCAGGCCGCCATCCGGCGGGAACGGCTCCCGCCCTGCTGACTCGCGACTCGACATTTTCGCTCCCCCGCCTCCTTCGGCACGACAGCCATCACGGGCCTTGCCAGTCGGGACGGATCGGCGTAATGACCACCAGCACCTCCCAGGCCATTCTATTGCCATGATTGCTCTCCGCCCCATCCTCGCCACCGCGCTCGCCATTCTCGCCGCCCTGGCGCGGGCGGTGATCGCCATGCTCCGCCATCCGTCCCGCCGCTTCGTGCTGTGGGCGGTGACGGTGGTGGTGGTGCTGGTGTTCCCGGTGGTGATGCTGATCATCAGCAAGGTGGACGACAATCCCGACTTCGCCGCGCCGGTGGGCGTGGCGGGAAAGTCCCGCGCCGTGGCCACCGCCGCAGCCCTGATCGGCCGCGAACTGGATGTCAACAGGTGGCGGGCCAACGATCCCTTCTTCCTGCCCGGCGGCTGGCTGCGCGACATGCCGGCCTTCCAGCTGGGTCTGGTGGGGGGGCTGGCCAAGCTGACCGGGGCGCTGGCCGCCGAGAAGGGCGCCGGCTTCGGTCCCAACGGCACCGACATCAATCTCGGCCATGCCGCCGGCCTGCTCAAATATCCCGGCACGGTGTGGAAGTTCGATACCCGCACCTCGTGGCTGCCCACCGCCTCGGCGGAAAAGCAGTACCGCAGCGCCCAGCGCGATCTCGACCTCTATAACGACCGCGTCGTCTCCGGCGCCACCGGGTTCGAGCGGCGGAGCGAGGCGCTGGCCGTGGTGCTGGAAGCGGTGATCCGCGACCTCGACGACATCACCACCGTCATCGACCACCACCTCGCCGAAGGCCGGCCGGTGCTGCTCGACTTCACCGTCGATACGGTGTTCTACGGCAACAAGGGCCGGCTCTACGCCCATTCCATCGTGCTGCGCGAGTTGGGCAAGGATTTCGATAAGGCGCTGGGCGACCGGCATCAGGCCGAAGCCTGGACCCGCATGGTCGAGCAACTGGCCGCCGCCGCCCGCCTGCGGCCGTGGATGGTGTGGAGCGCCGCCCCCGATTCCAGCTTCCTGCCCAATCATCTCGCCGCCCAGGGTTACCTCACCCTGCGCGCCCGGGCTCAGGCCTTGGACATGCTGGCGGCATTGCGTTAAATATTAGAAGACGGTAAAGTTCCGGTTCGCCAAAGGGATTTTGCCCATGATGCGCCGTCTCGCCTTTGCCCCGCTGCTGGCCGTGCTCGCCCTGCTGTCCGGCGATCCCGCCCGCGCGGTCGAGCCGCTGGTGGCCGATCTGTCCAGTCATCTCATCGCCATCACCACCGGCTTTTCCGGCACCGACGTGCTGCTGTTCGGCGCCATCGAGGAACTGGATGGCGACAGGTCCGGCGACGTGGTGGTTGTGGTGCGCGGCCCCAACCGGCCCGAGACCCTGCGGCGCAAGGCCCGCACCGGCGGGATCTGGATCAATTCCGGCACCGGCAAGGTGGACAGCGCGCCGTCCTTCTACCGGGTGGCGGCGACCCGGCCGCTGGAGGACCTGGCGCCCCCGGCCCTGCTTGACCGCCACCAGATCGGGCTGGATCACCTCGACCTCGCCATCCGCGCCAAGGATGGCGTCCACGATCCGGCCGAGTACCGCGCAGCGCTGATGCGTCTGAAGCAGGGCAAGGGGCTTTACGGCGACAAGGTGCAGGAGATCGGCATGCTCAGCCATCGCCTGTTCCGCACCGACGTGCATTTTCCCGCCAATGTGCCGGTGGGGACCTATCTGGTCGAGGTTTACCTCTTCGCCGACGGACAGGTGATCAGCGCCCAGACCACGCCGCTGGTGGTCAGCAAGACCGGGCTGGGCGCCGATGTCTACGATTTCGCCCATCATCAGGCCATTGCTTACGGTATCATCGCCATCGTCCTCGCCGCCGCCACCGGCTGGCTGGCGGCGGTCGCCTTCAAGAAGTCCTAACCCCGCGGGAGAAGCCATCATGCCGACCAGCCGCACGTTCCTGGTGGTTGTGGACGATTCGCCCGAGATGCGCGCCGCGCTTCGCTTCGCCTGCCGCCGCGCCCATTCCTCCGATGGGGTTGTGGCATTGCTGCGGGTGATCGAGCCCGCCGAATTCCAGCATTTCGCCTCCATCGGCAAGCTGATGAAGGAAGAGGCGCGCCAGGAGGCCGAGGACCTGCTGGAGCGTCTGGCCACCGAGGTCAATGCCCAATCCGGGCATCTGCCGGTGCTCTATGTGCGGGAAGGCGACCCGCGCGAGGAGCTGATCACGGTCATCACCGAGGAACCGTCCATCTCGGTGCTGGTCCTGGCCGCCGATACCGGCCCCGGCGGTCCCGGCCCGCTGGTCACGGCGCTCACCGGTAAGTATGTGGGCAAGCTGCGGGTGCCGGTGACCATCGTCCCCGGCAGCCTGACCGACGAGCAGATCGATTCCATTGCCTGAGTCTCTTTACGCCACGGCTTCATCCGGGCTAGCCTGATTGCCCGCCCCAATCCGGGGCGTGATAGGAGCCACCGCCATGCCGGGCCCGTCCCTCTCCGTGCCGCTCGACCTGCTGGGCGATCTGGTCAGCCGTGCCCGAAAGGCCGGCGCCGACGCCGCCGACGCGGTGCTGATCGATTCGGTGTCGCTGTCGCTGGGCATGCGCCTGGGCGAGCTGGAGCGCCTGGAGCGGGCCGAGGGCGGTGATGTCGGCCTTCGGGTGCTGATCGGCAAGCGTCAGGCCTTCGTCTCGTCCTCCGACCGTTCGCCCGCCGCCCTGGCCGAGCTGGTGGAGCGCGCCGTCGCCATGGCCCGCATCGTGCCCGAGGACCCGTATTGCGGTCTGGCCGATCCGTCCGAGCTGGCCTGCGACTGGCCCGAGCTGGACGTCTGTGACCCGGAAGAACCCAGTGCCGAGCAGCTGATCGACATGGTCCGCCGGGGCGAGGACAGCGCGCGGGCGGTGGTGGGCGTCACCAATTCCGACGGCGCAGAGGCCGGCTGGGGCCGCTCCGGCGTGGCCATCGTCGGCTCCAATGGTCTGTCTTTCTCCTATACCGTCACCAGTTCGTCGCTGTCGGTGAGCGTGCTGGCCGGCGATGGCGCCAGCGGCATGGAGCGCGACTACGACTATACCGGCGCGGTCTATCTCTCCGACCTGCGCCCCGCCGAGGAGGTGGGGGCCGAAGCCGGGCGCCGCGCCGTGCACCGTCTGGGCGCGCGCAAGGTGGCGACCAAGCAGGTTCCGGTGATCTATGACCCCAGGGTGGCGCGCGGTCTGCTGTCCAGTCTGGCCGGGGCCATCAACGGCGCCGGGGTGGCGCGCGGCACCAGCTTTCTCAAGGACAAGCTGGGCAAGCCCATCTTCGCCAAGGGCATCCGGGTCATCGACGATCCCCACCGGCAGCGCGGCTTGCGCTCGCGGCCCTGCGACGGCGAGGGCGTGGCCACCGCCCGCCGCGCGGTGGTCGAGGACGGGGTGCTGACCACCTGGCTGATGGACCTGCGTTCGGCCCGGCAATTGGGGCTCTCCTCCACCGGCCATGCCAGCCGGGGCACCGGCTCGCCGCCCTCGCCCTCGGCCAGCAATTTCTATCTGGAAGCCGGACACATCACCCCGGCCGAGATGATCTCCGACATTCCCGAAGGCTTCTACGTCACCGAGCTGTTCGGCCAGGGTGTCAACGGCGTGACCGGCGACTATTCGCGCGGTGCCGCCGGATTCTGGATTTCGGGGGGCGAGATCGCCTTCCCGGTGGCGGAAGTGACGGTGGCCGGCAATCTCAAGGATATGTTCCTCAATCTCACTCCGGCCAGCGATCTGGTGTTCCGCCACGGAGTCGATTGCCCCAGTCTGCGAATCGACGGACTGATCGTCGCCGGGCGGTAGGGAACCGGCGTCTCGAAGGACTCTATCGGCGGGAAGGGGGCGGGGCCAGGGGCTCGGCGCGGATGCCGCCGGCCGGAGCCGAACGCGGCATCGGAGCGGCGTCATAGCCGGACGAACCGCCGGATGCGGCGTCGGACTGCTTGGGGGCCACCGTCACCGAGACGGTGGTGCCATAGACCGTGCGCCGCTCCACCTGGACGGTGGCGGCGCGGTCGCCGCGCAGATAGGTCAGGACGCTGGTCTCGGCGGTGACGCTCATCATGGGCTGCCAGCCGAAATTGGGCATCTGCGCCTGATAGAAGGCGGTGACCTCGTTGGCGGAATTGGACAGCGTCATCACCACCCGTCCCGTCCAGCGGTCGCGGTCGGACAGGATCAGCGAACGGTCGTTGTCCATGGAGGCGCCGGCCGGGATGGGAATATCGGTCACCAACTGGAAATTGGCCGGCTGATCGCCGCTGCCGGCGCTGGCATTGGCGGGCAGCGCGGTATTGCGCGAACAGGCGGTCACCGCCAGAAGGGCGGCGAGGGCGAGGGCGGACCGGAAGGCTGCGAGCGTCATGCCATCGAAAATACGGTGAAGCCGGCCGGCGAACAAGGGAATGTTGAAGCGGGTCGGATTGCCGCTAGATGTGGACCAGCGGATAGCGTTCCAGCACGTGGTATTCGGCACCGCCACGCCCCAGCAGGCTCTGGAACAGGCAGAAATGATCCGCCGCCACATTGGCCCGCAGGCCGGGGGCGGCGGAGATGAAGTCCTGGAGGCGGGCCGGCGGCGAGTCCCTGAGCCGGGCCAGGGTGACATGGGGGGAGAACTTGCGCGGCTCCGCCGGCTGGCCGGCACGGACCACCGCCTGCTCCACTTTGGCCGCCAGCCGCGACAGCGCCTCCGAGCGCTCCACCCCCAGCCACAGGGTGTGGGCGCGGTGACGGTCGCCGAACAACCCGAAGCCGGCCAGGATGAGGGTGAAGGGATCGAACGGGACGCTGGCCAGTTCGGTGTGGATGTCTTCGGCGGCGGCCTCGCTCACCTCGCCGATGAAGCGCAGGGTCAGATGAAGGTTGCGGGCCGCCACCCAGCGGGCGCCGGGCAGGCCGAAGGCCAGGGCGGCGATGCGCCCGCTCAGCTCGTCGGGAAATTCCAGCCCGGCGAACAGGCGGATCATTGCGGCGGGTCCTTGAAAGGACGTGCGCCCCTCGCGGGGCGCTGGCTCCGCCCGCTTGGCCGCCGCCTCGGTGGTGGCTGGATGAACGCCGCCATCATTCCCCCTCCCCCGGCAGCAGGGCCAGCACGCCGGTGAAGCCGTAGAGGCGATCGCGATTGATCTCGCCATTGGCGAAGAAGCCGATCAGGGGGAACGGCCCCAGGACCTCGTGGATCAGGGCTGGCTCGGCCCCCTCCTCGCCGAACATATGCACGCCGCGCCCGGTGCACGAGACGTAGATGCCGGCGCGGATGGAGCGGTTGCCCAGGCGGGTCTTGAGGTCGGCCAGCATGCAGCGCAGGTCGAAGCGGGCGGTGTTGGCGTCGCGGCGAACGAACATCAGCGATTCGCCGATCTCCAGATGGCCGCCGATGGCGATCCAGCCGTGACTGGGGTCGATCCCCACCAGATTGCGCACCATGTAATCGGGCGTATCCGCGCCGGAGACCGGCAGGCCGACATGGATGAAGCCGGCGATGCGGCGCAGGTCGCGGGCCAGCAGCTCGCCCACTTCCTCCTTGAGCACCTCGATGGCCGAGCGGCCGTCGAGGGTCATGATCACGCCCTCCCAGGACTCGGTGACGCTGTGCAGCGGGCCGATGGGGTGGCAGCCCTGGCTCATGCCGGTCAGCACCTCGATCTGCGGATCGAGCAGCAGACCGGCCAAGCCGCCGGCAACCACCTGATCGGCCAGCTGGGCCGGCGGGCCGGCGGCGGACAACAGGCCTCCCATGAGGAAGCCCTTCCCCTCCGCCATTTCGCTCAGAGTGTCGGTCAAGCCGGGGTCGCGGGGATCGCCGTGCACCAGACCGAAGCAGGGGCGGTGCTGGTCGGGCCAGGTGCCGGGGTCGCCGCCGAAGACATGGAAGGCGGCGTCGGGCAGGGTCCCCACCATCACCGCCAGGGCGCCGCCCTCGCGGTATTCCTGATCGTCGGCGCAGATTCCGGGGGCGATTCCGCCGACCCAATGCTCGATGCGGGTGGTCTCGCGCAGGAAGGTGAGGATGCTGCCGAGATCGCCGGAAAACGTTTCGGTGGCGTAAAGAAAGCCGATATTGGCCCCGCCCGTGTCGCGGCCCAGGCCATCGAGGCAGGATTTGGCAGCCGCGCCCCATCCTTCGGCCCGGGCATGCGCCAGGAGGAAGGGCGCTTCGCTCATGGCTTCACCCTCGCGAAGCCGGCGGCGTGGCGGTCCAGCAGCTCCCTGACCGAGGGCAGGATATGGGCGACCACCACATCGACCCCGGCGGCATTGGGGTGCATGCCGTCGGCCTGCATGAGGTGGAGGTCGGCGGCGACGCCGGCCAGGAAGAAGGGGTAGAACACCACCTTGTGCCCGGCGGCGAGACGAGGATAGATGGCGGTGAACTCGGCCTCGTAGGCGCGGCCGTAATTGGGCGGCATCTTCATGCCGGTCAGCAGCGTATCGATCCGTTTGGCGCCGAGCCGGTCGAGGATGGTGTTCAGATTGCCGTAGGTCAGCTTGGGGTCGAGGCCCCGCAGCCCGTCATTGGCCCCCAGCTCGACGATGGCGACATCGGGTCCGGCGGTCAGTGCGCCCTCCAGCCGGGCCAGCCCGCCGGCCGTGGTATCGCCCGAAACCCCGGCATTGATGACCCTGACATCGCGCCCCTCGCTCCGCAGCGCCTGTTCCAGGCGGACGGGAAAGGCCGCTTCGGGGGGCAGCCCGTAACCGGCGGTGAGGGAATCGCCCAGGGCGAGGATGGTGACCGGGGCGGCCAGGGCCGGACCGGCGAGCACCCCGGCGAGCACATTGACAAGCAGGGCCAGTGTCCCATATCGCTGGATCACCGTTTTCAGTAAAGACCTCAACCGCATGATCCAGCCTCTTCCTTCCGGTCAGCCGCTTGTCGAATTCGAGGCGGTTCATCTCAACTTGGCGAGCTTGGCGGGCCAGGTCAATGTGTTGCGTGGTGTCGATCTGGTGATCGCATCCGGCGAGACCCTGGGCGTGGTCGGGCCATCGGGGTCGGGCAAGTCCACCCTGCTGATGGTGATGGCCGGTCTGGAGCGTCCCAGCGCCGGCCGGATCGCCGTCGCCGGGCAGGATCTCGCCGGGCTGGACGAGGATGCGCTGGCGCGGCTGCGCCGCGACCGGATCGGCATCGTCTTCCAGTCCTTCCACCTGATTCCCACCATGACGGCGCTGGAAAACGTGGCGGTTCCGCTGGAACTGGCGGGACGCGACGATGCCTTTGCCGCCGCCGGGGAAGAGTTGGGGCGGGTCGGTCTCGGCCACCGGCTGGAGCACTATCCCAGCCAGCTGTCGGGTGGCGAGCAGCAGCGCGTCGCCCTGGCCCGGGCCTTCGTCGCCCGCCCCGGTCTGCTGCTGGCCGACGAACCCACCGGCAATCTGGACGGCGCCACCGGGCGGGCGATCATCGACCTGCTGTTCGAGATGAACGAGCGGCACGGCACCACCCTGGTCCTGGTCACCCACGACCCCACCCTGGCCGCGCGCTGCCGCCGGGTGGTCCGGGTCGAGGACGGAAGGATCGGGACATGAGCGAGGCCATGCCGAGCGCGGGAGCATTGAGCGGCCCGGAGCGACGCCAGAGCGGAGCCAACGCCCGGCGCTTGAGGGGCCGACAATGAGCTCCCTCGCGCTGCGTTTCGCCCGGCGGGAGTTGCGCGGCGGCCTCAAGGGTATCCGGGTGCTGGTGGCCTGTCTGGCGCTGGGGGTGGCGGCCATCGCCGCTGCCGGCTCGTTGCGCGCCGCGGTGGACAGGGGCCTGGACGAGGATGCCCGCGCCCTGCTGGGCGGCGATCTCGACCTGCGCCAGACCCATCAGGAGATCGCCGCCGACCAGCGGGACGCCCTGGCCGGGCTTGGCGCCGTCACCTTCGGTATCGAGATGCGGGCCATGGCCAGCGTCGATCACAACAGCGCCCGCACCCTGGTGGAGATGAAGGCGGTGGACGCCGCCTATCCCCTGGTGGGACGGGTGGCCCTGACGCCGGATATGCCGCTGGCCGAGGCCCTGGCCCGGCGGGGCGGGGTCTGGGGGGCGGTGGCGGAGGCCAATCTGCTGGAGCGGCTGGGCGTGACGCCGGGCCAGCGCCTCCAGGTGGGTGATACCGAATTCGAGATTCGCGCCGTCATCGCCAGGGAGCCCGACCGGATCGCCACCACGCTGTCCTTCGGGCCGCGCCTGATGGTGGCGGCCGGGGCGATGGCGGAGACCGGCCTGATCCAGCCGGGCAGTCTGGTCCGCTATACCGCCCGGGTGCTGGCGGCCGATCCGGCGGGCGCCAGAGCCGGGCTGGCCCGGCGCTTTCCCGATGCCGCATGGCAGGTCCGCGACGCCGCCGAGGCGGCGCCGGGAATCGGCCGCTTCCTCGACACCCTGGCGGCCTTCCTCACCCTGGTGGGGCTGACGGCGCTGCTGGTGGGCGGCATCGGCGTGGCCAACGCGGTCAAGGCCTATCTGGACGGGCGCATCGCCACCATCGCCACCCTGAAATGCCTGGGGGCCTCCTCCGGCCTGATCCTGCGCACCTATCTGCTGCTGGTGGGCGGGCTGGCCCTGGCCGGCATCGCCCTGGGCCTGGGCGTCGGCGCGGCGGTGGTGCCGCTGGTGGCGGGTCTGGCGGGAGAGAGTCTGGTCCTGCCCTTCCGCGGCGGGGTCTATCCCCTGCCGCTGCTGCTGGCCGCCGGCTTCGGTCTGCTTTCGGCGCTGGTGTTCACCCTGTGGCCGCTGGCCCGGGCCAAGGCGGTTCCTGCGGCGATCCTGTTCCGCCGGTCGGTGCTGCCCGAATCCGGCCGGCCCGACCGCCGCTCGCTCGGGGTGCTGGCGGTGGCGGTGGCGGCCCTGGCCGGGTTGACCGTGGCGGCGCCGGGCAACCGCATGCTGGCGGTGTGGTTCGTCGGCGCCGTGGTGCTGGCCCTGGGCCTGTTCCGCGCCCTGGCCTGGGCCCTGGCCCGGCTGGCGGCGGTGCTGGCCGCCCGCCACGGCCGGCTGGTGGGGCCGACATGGCGTCTGGTCCTGGCCAATCTGCACCGGCCGGGCTCGGCCCTGCTGGGCATGGTGCTGTCGCTGGGGCTGGGTCTCAGCGTGCTGGTGACCATCGCCCTGGTGGAAGGCAATCTCGCCACCCAGTTCGGCGAGCGGCTGCCGGAGCAGGCGCCGTCGTTCTATTTCATCGACGTGCAGCCCGATCAGGTGGCGGCGCTGGAAGAGGCGGCGCGGAGCGCCGATCCGCAAGTCGTGCTGGAGCGCGCCGACATGGTGCGGGGCCGCATCAGTTCCATCCGGGGCGTGCCGGTGGGAGAGGCCAGGATCGCCCCCGAGGCGGAATGGGCGGCGCGCGGCGACCGGGGCCTGTCCTCGGCGGCGACCCCTCCGGCCGGGTCCAGGGTGGTGGACGGCGCGTGGTGGCCGCCCGGTTACCGGGGCCGGCCGCTGGTCTCGGTGGACGCGGCGGTCGCCAGGGGCTTCGGTTTGGCCGTGGGTGACCGGCTGGGGCTGAACGTCCTGGGCCGCGAGATCGAGGTGGAGGTGGCCAATCTGCGGCGGATCGACTGGGGCAACCTGTCCATGAACTTCGCCTTCCTGCTGTCGCCGGGGGCGCTGGACGGCGCGCCGCGCACCTTCATCGCCACCGCCCGGTCCGGTCCGGAGCGCGAGGGAGCGGTGGAGAAGGCGGTGACGGACCGCCTGCCCAATGTCTCCTCCATCCGGGTCAAGGAGGCGCTGGAGACCGTGCGGGCCGTCATCGCCAAGGCCGATCTGGCGGTGCGCCTCTCCGGGGCGGTGACGCTTGTCGCCGGTGCCCTGGTCCTGGCGGGGGCGATGATGGCCGGTCACCGCCGCCGGGTATGGGAGGCGGTGGTGTTCAAGGTCCTGGGAGCCACCAGTGGCCAGTTGTGGCGGGCGTATCTCGCCGAATTCCTGGTGATCGGCGGCGTTACCGGACTGGCGGCGGCGGCGGTGGGGTCGGCCGCGGCGCGGGCCATCCTGGTTTACGTGATGAAGGCCGACTGGGTCTTCCTGCCCGGGACCACCCTGGCGACCCTCGTCATCGCGGTTCTGGCCTGCCTGGGGGCGGGTTTCATCGGCACGTGGTGGGCGCTCAGGGCCAAGGCGGCGCCGTTACTGAGGAATGAATAAGTCGCAGGTGACATGGCCGTAACTTGATTCTTTCCAGAACTCCGCCATATTGAATTCAGTTTCAACCGAAACCGTCAGAGGAACTACCATGGCTTTCGGAACCGACCGCAGATATATGAGCGCCGCCCAGGCGGATGCCGCCCAGATCGATGTGGGTCTGCGGCAGTACATGCTGCGGGTCTACAACTACATGGCCTCCGGTTTGGCGCTGACCGGCATCGTCGCCCTGCTGGTGTCGTCCAGCCCGGCGATGACCCAGGCGATTTTCGGGACGCCGCTGAAATGGGTGGTGATGCTGGCCCCCATCGGGCTGGTGTTCTTCCTGGGCGCGCGGATCAACCGCATGCAGTCCTCCACCGCCTCGGCCCTGTTCTGGGTCTACTCGGCGCTGATGGGCGCCTCGCTGGCCTCGATCCTGCTGGTCTATACCGGTGAATCGGTGGCGCGGACCTTCTTCATCACCGCCGCCGCCTTCGGGGGCCTCAGCCTCTACGGCTACACCACCAAGAAGGACCTGTCGGCCTTCGGCAGCTTCCTGATCATGGGCCTGATCGGCCTGATGATCGCCAGCGTGATCAACATCTTCCTCGCCAGCTCGATGATGCAGTTCGTCATTTCGGCCGGCGGGGTGCTGATCTTCGCCGGGCTGACCGCCTACGACACCCAGAAGATCAAGGAGATGTACTGGGAAGGCCATGATTCAGAGACCTCGTCCAAGATGGCGATCATGGGCGCGCTCAACCTGTACCTGGACTTCGTCAACCTCTTCATCTTCCTGCTCCAGTTCCTGGGCGTCCGCCGCGACAACTGATCGCCGGCACGCCGGACACGACGAAGGCCCCCGGAGCGATCCGGGGGCCTTTTCGCTTTGAAGCGACCGGTCATTCCGGCTGCCCCATACCAGGGCTCGATGACCAGGGCTCATCGAGCCCTGGTTAGGCGCAACGCGCCGCGCGGCTTATGCCGCGGAAGGCAAGGGTTTCGGAGAAACCCGCCCGCCGCTGGAGGGCCTCGTGGTTCGGTCCCGAGCAACGAGATTTGGTATCAGGCGCAGTCGCGCAGCACTTCCATGGCCTGATTGAGCTGACTCATGCGGTCATGGCTGCCGTGGTTGCTGTCGGGATGGTGGATGGTGGCCAGCATGCGGAACTTGGCCCGGAGCGTGCGGCGGTCGGGATTGGTGCCGGGGGGGAAGCCCAGGACGTGCAGGGCGTCGGCGCGGGTGACGATGCCTTCGGGCAGGGGGTCGAAGGCCAGCACCGCGATGATGGCGCGCAGGCGGTCCACTTCCTCGCTGAGCACCGCCATCTCCTTGCTCTGCTCACGGGCGGTGCGGCGGCGTTCGACCGAGGGGAAGCTTTCGGCCGGCTTGGGCTCGGGCTTGACCTCCACCCGGGGGGGTGGGGGGGCGCTGGGGTCGTCCAGCCGGACCCGGAGCGCGCCTTGCTCCATGGCCAGCGCCATGCCGAGCGCCCGCCGGATGGCATCGATCTCGTAACCCGGGGCCATGCGGACCTGGAGGCGGGGCTTGCGCCGCCATGGCCGCCCCGCCGAGGGGCCGGACTTGAGGATCACGGTCTCGCGGTCGTCGGATTCCGGCTCGCCGGGATCGGCGAAGACGGCGATGGTTTCGGCCGGCATCACCAGCAGCACCGAACGGGCGATGTCGCCGACATTGACCCGGCGCCGCGCCGCCAGCCTGTCGATGGCGTCGCGAAAGGCACTGGCGCACGGCACGGTATAGGAGTGCTTCACCGTGGCGGTGGGAGCGGTTTCGCAGTGGTCCTTCATGGCTTTCGTTTCGGCTTCGAGTGGTGCCCTGTCCCTGGGAAGACGAATAGGCCCAAGGGGGGATCGCCGTCAACTGCTGATGCAGGCCGTTCAGGAAAAACATGAAGGCTGACGGGCGATCCTGTTGAAAATACTTATAAAGGATCAAGCCTGACGCAGAAGCGTCGGCGGGGTCAGGGGCAGGCGGCGGCCCTGGGCCAGCAGATCGCGCATGCCGTCGGCGGGCAGCGGCCGGCTGAAGAAATAGCCTTGAATCTGATCGCAGCCCAGCCCACGCAGGAAGTCCAGATGCTCCTGGGTCTCGACACCCTCGGCCACCACCTTGAGGCGCAGCGCCCGGGCCATGGCGATGATGGCATCGACGATGGCGGCGTCGTTGGGGTCGGTGGTGACATCCATGACGAAGGAGCGGTCGATCTTCAGTTTGGCGATGGGAAAGCGCTTGAGCACCGACAGCGAGGAATAGCCGGTGCCGAAATCGTCGATGGCGCAGCCGATGCCCATGTCCTTCAGTTGCTGGACCACGGCGATGGCATTGTCGGCGTCCCGCATGGCCGAGCTTTCCGTCAGCTCCAGTTCCAGCCAGCGGCTGTCCAGGCCGCTCTCGGCCAGGGTGCGCTCGCAGGCGGAAATCAGCCGCTTGGCATACTGGAACTGGCGGCCCGACACGTTGACCGCCACCGGTATGGCCGACAGGCCCTGGTTCTGCCAGTCCTTGTTCTGGCGGGTGCAGACCCCCAGCATGAATTCGCAGACGGCGTCGATCAGGCCGCATTCCTCGGCGACCGGAATGAATTCGGCGGGCGAGACCATGCCCAGTTCCGGGCTGTTCCAGCGGACCAGCGCCTCCATCCCCACCACTTCGCCGCTGACCAGATCGACCTGGGGCTGGTAATGGGCCTGCAACTCGCCATGCTCGACGGCGCGACGCAGCCGGGTCTGCAACGCCAGGGTCTTGGCCGCCCTGGTATTCATCTCCTTGGTGAAGGTCTGCAAGGTGGCCGGCCCCTGGGCCTTGGCCCGCTGGAAGGCGGCGTCGGCGTTCTTGATCAGGGTCTCGGCGTCCTCGCCGTCGCGGGGATAAAGGGCGGCGCCCATGGTGGCCGACATGTCGAAATCCTGGCCGGCGGCGGAGACCGAGGTCTGGGCGGCGGCATGCAGCTTCTCCAGCGCCTCCTGGATGTCGCGCTTGGCGGAATGGCCGGTCAGCAGCAGCAGGAAATGATCGCCCGAGGTCCGGGCCAGCACGTCGCTCTGGCCGATGGTGGCCTGGACCAGATCGGCGGCGGCGGTCAGCACCTGATCGCCGATGGTGTGGCCCATGGTGGCGTTGATGATACCGAAACGATCGAAGCCCAGGCTGACCACCGCCATCAGGCCGGCGTCGTGCCGGGCGGCCTCCTTGGCATGGACGAAGCGTTCGAGAAAGGCGGTGCGGTTGGGCAGCCGGGTCAGGGGATCGTAATAGGCCAGGAAGGCCAGCCGCTGCTCGGCGGTCTTGCGGTCGGTGACGTCGAGCATGACGCCGTCCCACACCACGTCGCCATTGTCGCGCAGCGTCGGGCGCGACTGGCCGCGCAGGCAGCGGCGGCGGCGGTCGGCTCCCACCACCGACATCTCCTCGTCGAACGGCTCCATGGTGCGGGCGGAGCGGCCGAGCGAGGTCAGGAAGCCCTGGCGTTCGGCGATGGGCAGCAGGCCGAGGAAGCGCCCCGGCTGCGCCATCAGCGCCTCGGCCTCGATGCCGAGCATGTCGCGGCAGCCTTCGCTGACATAGGTGAAGTCCAGGCTGCCATCGGGATGCAGCACCCGCTCGAACACCATGCCGGGCACATTGGCGGCGATGGCGCCCAGGCGCTGCTCGCTTTCCCGCAGCGCCAGCTCGGTCCGGCGGCGGCGGGTGATATCGCGGCCGATGCTCACCAGCAGCCGCTGACCCTCAAGGCGAACCTCGCTGGTCGACAGCTCCAGCGGGAAGGTGGTGCCGTCGGCGCGCAGGCCTTCCAGCTCGCGGGCACCGCAATCGACAATGCTGCTCTCCGAGGTCTCCGGCGGAGCCAGCAACTCGGGATGGCGCCGATGGGGGGCCAGCAGCATGAGGAACGGCTGGCCGATCATCTCGGCGGCGGTGCGGCCGAACAATGCTTCCGTGGCGGTGTTGACGGTGTCGATGCGGCCGTTGTCGTCCAGGACCAGGATGGAATCGCCGGCATGGTCCATCAGCATATCGAGCCGCAATTCGGCGCGACGCTGGTCGGTGACGTCCACCACCGCCCCATCCCAGACGATGGCGCCGTCCTCGACCTGCCGTGGCCGGGAGGTGCCCCTCAGCCAGCGGACCTCGCCACTGGCGCTGATGGCGCGGAATTCGTCGCGGCAGGTATCCATGGCGGCGGCCGAGCGCCGGATCTCCGCCACATGGGCGTCGCGGTCGGCCCAGTGGACCACATGCAGACAGCCCTTGGAATTGACCTCCATGGCCTCGGCGGGAAAGCCCAGCAGCGATTGGGTGGAGGGACTGAACCAGCGATAGCCGATGGTTCCGTCGGAGGACATGACGCGTTCGAAGATGAAGCCGGGCAGGCTCGCCGCCAAGGCGTCAAGGCGAATTCGCGCCGTATCCGCAGGGTCTGCGTCGATGCTACCGATGGTGACGCGCTTGCTGATCACCGGCTCCTCTGCCCTGGCACCGGGCCGGTGCGGGTTACGTTGGAGGGCAATGGTATCGGCGGCGGGCGGCGGAGGCAACCGATACCATGGCCGAGTCCGGTGCCGCTGGATTCCTGGCGGAAAATCCTTACACTCGGCCCGCCCGTGACGCCGCGAACAGGACGTATCATTCATGGAGTGGCTTTTCGACCCCGAGATATGGCTCAGTCTCGCCACCTTGTCCCTGCTGGAGATCGTTCTCGGCATCGACAATCTGGTCTACATCGCCATCATTTCCAATCGCCTGCCCGAGCCTTTGCGGCCGCGCGGCCGGCGGCTCGGTCTGGTCTTCGCCCTGGTCACCCGCATCGCGCTGCTGGGGTCTCTCAGCTGGATCGCCGGGCTGGTGGAGCCGGTCTTCTCGGTCTGGGGCCACGCGGTCAGCTGGCGCGACGCCATCCTGATCGGTGGCGGCGTCTTCCTGGTGGCCAAGGCCACCCATGAAATTCACGGCAGCCTGGAGGGGGAGGAGGATGCCGGCGAGGCCGGAGAGGCCGCCCCGGCCGTGGCGGAGCAGCCGGTTCGCGCCGGATTGTGGCTCGCCGTCGCCCAGATCGCCCTGCTCGACATCGTCTTCTCGCTGGATTCGGTGATCACCGCCGTGGGCATGGCCAACGATCTCGGCGTCATGGTGGCGGCGGTGACCCTGGCGGCGCTGGCCATGCTGCTGGCTTCCGGCCCGCTGGCCCGGCTGGTGTCGCGCCATCCCACCATCAAGATGCTGGCCCTCGCCTTCCTGGTGCTGATCGGGGTGGCGCTGGTCGCCGACGGCACCGGCTTCCATCTGCCTAAGGGTTATCTCTATTTCGCCATGGGCTTCTCGTTGCTGATCGAGGTTCTCAATCTGATGGCGCGGCGCGGCCGGCGCAAGCCGGTGCGGCTGCGCACGCCGGTGCCGTGATATAACCCTTCCGGCCGCAGGGTTGAGCCCGAGCGGCCGCTGTGTTATCGCTCACGCCGAAATTCCCGCCGGCGGAGCGGATCGCCGTCCGTGAACCGGACGGCTCGCCGGTCTTGAATGGGCTAGTGGAGAGTGGCATGGCCTACGTGGTTACCGAGAATTGCATCAAGTGCAAGTACCAGGATTGCGTCGAGGTTTGTCCCGTGGATTGCTTCTACGAGGGTGAAAACTTCCTGGTGATCAATCCCGACGAATGCATCGATTGCGGTGTGTGCGAGCCGGAATGCCCGGCCGAGGCCATCGTCCCCGATTCGGACCCCAAGGCTGCCGAGTGGATGGAGAGCAACCGCGACTTCGCCGCCAAGTGGCCCAACATCACCCGCAAGGGCGAAGTGCCCGCCGATGCCGATGACTGGAAGAACAAGTCGGACAAGCGCGATCTGCTGTCGGACAAGCCCGGCCACTGACGGCCAGGAGGCCTGACGGAAGGCCCGATCCGCCGGGGTTCCCGGCGGATCGGGCTTTTTTTCTGTTCTTCACAGAGCCGCCTGTGTTATAAGGGCAAGTCCGTCGAGCTGTGCCGACGGATAGTGTTTCGGCGAGAGGCCACCGGGCGAAAATTCGCCCACCAAGACAAACTGTAGCATCGCGACCAGCCCGTCAAGCGCGGGCAGGCTGGGGTGTTGCGTTCGATTGGGCCTTTTGATCGGCGCTTTCGGCACCTACGGGGCTTTTTGTAGGGAATCTGAGCAGATGACGATCGTTTCTTTCATCGAGGGCGATTACGTGGTCTATCCCACCCATGGCGTTGGCCAGGTGGTGGCGGTGGAAACCCAGGAAATCGGCGGCATGAAGCTGCAGCTGTTCGTCATCACCTTTGACCGGGATCGCATGACTCTGCGCGTTCCGGTGACCAAGGCCCAGAAATCCGGCCTGCGCAAGCTCAGCCCGCGCTCCGTGATGGAGACCGCGCTGTCGACCCTCAAGGGCCGCGCCAAGGTCAAGCGCACCATGTGGAGCCGCCGCGCCCAGGAATACGAGGCCAAGATCAATTCCGGCGACCCGGTGTCCATCGCCGAGGTGGTCCGCGACCTGCACCGCAACGCCAACCAGCCCGACCAGTCCTATAGCGAGCGCCAGATTTACGAGGCGGCGTTGGAGCGGCTGGCATCGGAACTGGCGGCGGTGGAGCGGATCGACACCCAGGCTGCCACCGAAAAGCTGCAGGGTCTGCTTGAAGCGGCCTGAGGCTGCTGTCCTGCCCTTTCGCTTCTTTTGCTGCCCTGCGGCATTGACGGCGGCCCTGTCGGCTGCGACCATGCCCGCATGGCTGGAGAAGCAAGCAGTCCCATGAGCGTGGAAGCCGAACGGTCCTCACCGACCCAATCCGATCCCAATGTGTTCGCCACCCTGCGTGGCGGCGGACGCATCTGGGCGGTGGCTGCCATCCGGGGCCAGCATGAGCGGCTGCGCGCCCTCCACGCCCGTCTGGCGGCCGAGTGCAAGGCCGGCGATCAGGTGGTCTATCTCGGCGACTATCTCGGCTATGGCGCCGAGGTGCTGGCGACCGTTGACGAATTGCTGCTGTTCCGCCGCGCCTTCATCGCCCGGCCCGGTGTCGAGGTCGACGACGTGGTTTACCTGCGCGGCGCCCAGGAAGAGATGTGGCAGAAGCTGCTGCAACTTCAGTTCGCGCCCAATCCCGCCGAAGTGCTGCGCTGGATGCTTGATCACGGCATCGGCCCGACCATCTCCGCCTATGGCGGCCATCTGGACGAGGGCATGAACGCGGTGAAGGAAGGCATTCTGGCGCTGACCCGCTGGACCAGCCAGCTGCGCCAGACCATGCGGCTTCATGACGGCCATACCGCCCTGATGAGCGTGCTCAAGCATGCCGCCTTCACCGACGACAATGTTCTTCTGTTCACCCATGCCGGCCTGGATCCGCAGCGGCCGCTGTCGGCCCAGGTGGATTCGTTCTGGTGGGGATCGGGCAGCTTCGCCGCCATGGCCGAGCCCTATTCCGGCTTCAAGCTGGTGGTGCGCGGCTCCGACCGGCGCAAGGGCGGCGTGGTGGTGGGGCCGCATGTGGCGACCCTGGATTCCGGATCGGGCCTGGGGGGAACCCTCACCGCCGCCTGTTTCGGCTCGGACGGCAATATCCTGCAACTGATCGAGGCCTGATCCATGCGACTACTTCTGTCCGCCGTCTGCGCGGTGCTGGTTGCGTCTCCGGCTCTGGCCCAGGGCGGCCTGATGGACATGGGCAAGGGCCTGCTCAAGCAGGAGGTGGAGTCCCGGACGGGCGGCGGAGCATCCTCGGGCTCGCTCGGCTCGGCGCTGTCGGTGGGCGAGATCGGCTCGGGACTGAAGGAAGCGTTGAAGGTCGCCACCGAAAAGGTGACCGGCAAGCTGGGTCAGGCCGATGGGTTCA
>Ga0265313_10001404_pt1 | contig 22550 bp, 22 predicted proteins | sample 4123metaG_FD_203122 | JGI IMG/M metagenome (GOLD analysis project Ga0265313, IMG submission 203122) | Rhizosphere microbial communities from Carex aquatilis grown in University of Washington, Seatle, WA, United States - 4-1-23 metaG | ecosystem: Host-associated > Plants > Roots > Rhizosphere >...
TTCCCATGCCAGCCGAACCCATCGGCCAGGACATCCACCATCTCGGTGGACCCATTCCACTCGCGGATCAGCCGGGTTCCTGGCGACAACGACTTTCGCCTCGGCAGGAGCGCTGCAGTGGCATCGGCAACCTCTCGCGCGGAACGCTTGCCCCCGGAGTAGGACCGATTGGTCCTTGCTTGCTCGGCAATCTTGCGAAGGGCTTTCCGCGTCGATGCTTTCAGGCCTCCATAGAGGTTCTCCTGAAGCCGATAGGCGATGGCGCGACGCAGAAAGCCGGATCGAACCTTGAAGGGTGGCGGGACCTTGTAGAGGTCCCGCCAGCGGGTCTGCAGCGTGGCGATGTCCAAGGTATCGAGCGCGGCGATCTCGCGCTCAACCTCCTCTTTTGTGAGGCACCTCATTTGCTGGCACGGGCCTCGATGCGGTAGGTCCGGCTCTTGCCCTCGACCGCCTCCGAAAGGACCTTGAGGCCGAGCCTCTTCTTGAGGGCGCCGCTGATGGCGCCTCGAACGGAGTGCGCCTGCCAGCCCGTGATCTTCATCAGCTGATCGATCGTTGCGCCGTTGCGCGATTTCAGCGCGCCAATGAGCAGGTCGAGTTTGGTGGCTGCGCGCTTTGGATTGGCTGCAAGCTTGTTCCTCGGGTTCTTCTTGTTGCGAGCGCCTGCGCCGGCATCGACTTCATTACCCGGCTCAATGCCAACGGCCGACAGACCAGCGGCCGTCGCAACCAGGGTCAGGCGACCTGCGTCTGGATCGTTGCGCCACAGCGGCTCGTCGGCCGTCGCTGCTCGCTCGACAATCAGCTTGTTCTTGAGCAGGGCGCGCAGCAGGGCAGTGACTTTGTCCTTCGGCAGCTTGAGGCTCTTGGGGAGCGGTAGCACCAGCGCATTGGGACGCGCTCCCGCGGCGGTCAGAACAATACGATGGCTGTCGGTGAGGTTCATGGACGTCTCCTGTCGGGGTGGGCCAACAACTGGCCCTTGCACCGACACGAGCCCGGGACTGGCCGGGCTTCGACGTTCACCGCATCAATGCGGTCACAACAGCAATGCTCCGGCGCGGACGGAAGTCCAGGACTTTTGGCGCGGCAACCACCTGAGGGATAGCGAGCTTCGTCGCCTTTACGGCTTCCCGGGGTGGCTTCCGCCGAAGTTGCTGTCGACGTCGCGGCCTCAACCGCCACAGGCGAACCAGGGCCGAATTCACCAAAATCGCGGACGCCTTGATAATTGAGAATTGAGTATTGACGATCGAGATTTGGCGAAATAGCCTTTCTCGCGACCTGGCGGTGGTCCGCCAGGGATGTGGCGCGCCGTTCGGGCGCCTGCGTTGGGAGGAAAAGGATGAACTCACGCCTAGGGCTGAAGTTGGCGGTCGCATTCGCCACTTTCGCTGGCCTCGCGGCGACACCTCTGGTGTCGGTCGCGCACGCCGCCGATTTCAACATTTGGTACGTCAATCCTCTGCCGAACACGCCCGACTGGGGCCGCTCGGGCAAGGAGTTCGTCGATGGCGCCGCCGCTAACGGCTACAAGGCAACCCTCGTCGGGCCCGACAAGATCGACATACCGACCATGATCAGCGAGATCGAGCAGGCCATCAGCGACAACGCTGACGCGATCATTACGTGTTCGCTCGATCACAACGCGTTCAAGGACGTCTTCGACAAGGCGAAAGCGAAGGGCATCATCGTCGCTGCCCTCGGCTGCACCGACCCCAATGCCTCCTTCTCGGTCGGCACCGGCGGTGAGCAGTTCGGCCGCGCAGCCGCCGACATCATCGCCCAGCAGACTGGCAATAAGGCGAATGTCGGCATCGTCGCCACCAACCAGACTGAGCCCAACCAGGTGGCGCAGGTCACCGGCTTCCGCGACGAGGTCAAAGACAAATTCCCCAACCTCAAGGAAGTCGTGTGGGAGAGCGACAACAGCGACGCGGGCGTTGCTGCGCAGAAGATGAGCGCGATGGTCGCGGCCTATCCTGAGATGGACTACATGTGGATCATCGAAGGCGCGGCGCCTGGTGCGGTGCCGGCGGCTCTCGGGGAAGCCGGCAAGAAGCCGGGTGACATCAAAGTGCTCGCCGTCGACGCGCAGGCCGCGACCCTCAAGGCTATCCAGGATGGCTGGATCTCGGGAACGCTGAACCAGTGCTGGTTCGACACCTCGGTCAACGTCGCCAAGCTGATGATGGACATCAAGTCCAAGGGCGTGACGCCGCAGCCGTTCTACGTCATCCCGGTCGATGCGGTGACCAAGGACAGCCTTCCGTACAAGGGCTGCCCGACAGACAACATCGACAAGCCGTTCGCAAGGTAACCTCCCAGGGGGGCGGCTACGGCCGCCCCTTTCTTTTGCCGAGGCCCAGCGAAACCCCGATGACCGCCCGTTATCCACGCACCATGCTGGGCACCTGCTGCATCCCCTGGCGCGATGGAGTCCTTGATCGGGCTCTGTTCGAGCGAAGCATCCGCAACCTCGTCAGCGCGGGTCTAAAGGACCTCTACATCTTCGGTACGGCGGGCGAGGGACACGCCGTCACCGAAGCCCAGTTCCGGGACGTCACCCGCCTGTTTGTCGAGACCATCCGCGCTGCCGGCGGCGCGCCCCCGATGGTCGGGGTCATCAATCTCTCATTGCCGACGGTGCTCGAGCGCATTGCCTTCGCGGCGGACCTTGGCGTCAAGACGTTTCAGTTCTGCCTCCCGGCATGGGGAGCGATCAGCGACACCGAGGTCCGTCAGGTCTTCGCCGCGGTGTGCGACACCTACCCGCATTTGCAGTTCCTCCACTACAATCTTGGGCGTACGGGACGCCTCGTCCGGCCCGACGAGTATGCGGTCCTCGCAGAACGGCATCCTAATCTCGTCGCGATCAAGTATGGCCTCGGAGATCCTGAGACCATCGCCGGTCTCATGCGGACGGCGCCGAAGCTGCGCTGCTTCTTCACCGAGCCGGGGTTCTATCTAGGTGCTCCGCTCGGCGAGTGCGGGCTGTTGGCGTCGATTTCGGCTTCTAATCCCCGGCGGGCCTGGGAGTATTTCAACGCCGGTGCTTCTGGTGATGCCCAGAAGCTGAGCGAACTCTATCGGGAACTCGCCGGCGTGATGGCGGCAGTCCGGCGAGCTGCCGGCGGCTTCGGTCGCACGGACGGCGCCTACGACAAGCTCGTCTCCAAGCTTGCGGATCCAGCTTTTCCGCTGGAGCTGCTGCCCCCCTATGAGGGGGCGAGCGACGCAGGGTTCAGCCGCTACCGCGACGAGGTCGCGACCCATTATCCGGGCTGGATGCCCACGCATTGAAGGAGAAGCGACCGTGAAATTCCTGCGTCTTGGACCACGTGGATCCGAGAGCCCGGCGCTGCTCGCGACCGATGGCAGCTATCGCGATCTGACCGGGGTCGTCCGCGACGTCGACGGCGGCATCTTCGCCGCCGATGCAATGGCGCGGCTCCGCAGCGTCGATCCGATGAGGCTGCCGCTGATCGACCACAAGACGCGCATCGGGCCTTGCGTGGGCAATGTGGGCAAGCTGATCGGCGTGGGGCTCAACTATGCGGACCACGCGGCGGAGGGGAACATGCCGCTGCCCAAGGAGCCGATCCTGTTCATGAAGGCGACGAGCTCGATCATCGGACCCGATGACGATGTGGTTCTTCCGCGCGGCGCCACCCAGCCGGACTGGGAGGTGGAGCTGGGCATCATCATCGGCAGAGAGGCCCGTTACATCGACGAGGCTGATGCGCTGAACCATGTCGGCGGATATTGCGTCGTCAACGATGTGTCCGAACGCGCCTTCCAACACGAGCGCGGCGGTCAATGGACCAAGGGCAAGTCGGCGGACACGTTTGGCCCGATCGGCCCCTGGGTGGTGACGGCCGACGAAATCCCCGATCCTCAGAAGCTTCGGCTCTGGCTCGAAGTCGATGGGCACCGCTACCAGAACGGCACGACCAGCCAGATGATCTTCGGCGTCCGAAAGCTGGTTAGCTATATCAGCCAGTTCATGAGCCTGCGGCCCGGCGACATCATCTCGACAGGCACGCCCGCTGGCGTCGGAGCAGGGCAGAAGCCCAGCCCGGTGTGGCTGCGCGCCGGCCAGGTGATGCGGCTTTCAGTTGAGGGACTAGGCGAGCAGAGCCAGCGCGTGCGAGCCTTCGAGCCGTGAATCAGATCGACCTCGACAATCAGGTGGCCGTCATTACCGGCGGAGCGCAGGGGTTTGGCCTTGCGACCGCGCGGCGGCTGGCCAGGTCGGGGGCGAAGGTCAGTCTCTGGGATCGCAGTGGTGGCGCGCTGACCGAGGCTGCTGAACTCCTCGGACCTGGCACCGATATCCGGGTGGTCGATGTCACCGATGCAGCGGGGATCGTCGCGGCTCATTCCGCCGTCGAACGCGACGTCGGACCAGTGTCGATCCTCGTCAACTCCGCAGGCGTTGCCGGCAGCAACGCGCCGCTGGAGGAGTACGACCTCACCGACTGGCAGCACGTGATCGACATCAACCTGACCGGCACGTTCCATACCAACCGTGCGGTATTGCCCGGAATGAAAGCGCGCAACTACGGCAGGATCGTCAACATCGCTTCGGTCGCGGGGAAGGAAGGCAATCCCAACGCGGCCGCCTACGCAGCATCAAAGGCCGGCGTGATCGCGCTGGTCAAGGCGGTCGGCAAAGAGTGCGCCAAATACGATATTGCCGTGAATGCGGTCACCCCGGCGGCCGCGCGCACCGCAATCCTCGGCACACTGACCGAGGACTTCATCCGCTACATGCTCGAGCGGATCCCGCGCGGGCGGTTCCTCGAGGTCGATGAGCTCGCCAACATGGTGGCGTGGCTGGTGAGCAAGGAAAACAGCTTTACCACCGCGGCCGTATTCGATCTTTCCGGCGGCCGCGCCACCTACTGAACGCGGTCGGGCTGGGATGTGCGCGCCGACCACGCAGTCATATCTTCCGGGGGCAGCGTACCTGGCGTGCGGTAGACCGCGCGAGGATCGAAGGGGAACTCTCTCTCGATCCCGGCGTCGAGCGCGACGCCGAACCCCGGCGCGAGCGGTGGCGTCAGGTGTCCGCGCTTGATCTGCAAAGGCTCGACGTACATCCGGTCGCGCAGGCCGTAGTGGAGAAGCGGCACCTCGGCGAGACGGCCGCCGGCCGCAAAGGCGATGTGGTAGTTGGCCATCAATCCGACCGGACCGCCCCAGGCGTGCACCGCTGCCGTACAGCCATGTGCGCGCGCTGCGGCGCACACCTCTGCGACGGAACCGAGTCCCATCACCGACGCGTCCGGCTGCGCGATATCGTAGACGCCCGCCGCGATCCGCTGGTTCATCTCCTCGGCGCTGGTGATGGTTTCGCCGCCGGCGATGCGGGTCGCTGCGGCGGCACGTAAGGCGCGAAAGCCCTCCAGATCGAAGGGACCCACGGCTTCCTCGAGAAAGGCGAGGCGGTGGGCCGTGCCGGCATGTACGGCCGTCACGTAGTCGAGCGCGTCTGCGGCGGTCTGAGGAGGCTGGCCAAGGTTCTGTGACATGTCGGCGGCGACGCGAATGCCGCGATCGGCGCCGCGCTCGAGTGTCCAGATGGTACGTTCGACGTCGCCGTTTCCGCCCGAGACCCGCATCTTGAAGACGTCGATTTCGAGCTCCGCGACGGCCTCGATATCGGCGAGCATGGCATCGGGTGTCGTCGCGTCGCCGCCACTGCCGTAGAGCGGCAACGCTTCGGTCCGCGCTCCCCCCAGCCAGACATAGGCGGGGACGCCCCGGGTCTTTGCGCAGGCGTCCACAAGAGCAATCTCGATGGCGGCGATCGCGTGTCGCATCGGCCCCTGAATGCCCCAATAGTCGCACGCTTGGCGCATCTCGCGAACGCGAGCACCGACGTCATCGGCGGCCTTGCCAAGCAGTCGTGACTGCAGGAACTGCACGAGCTCGGCGAAGAGGGTCGGGGCGAACACGCCAAGGTATCCCTCGCCCAGCCCGGTGACGCCATTGCCGAGGGTCACCTCGACCATGCTGACCGTGCGGCCTTGCGCGCAAAAAGCGAGAGTCTCGCGACTCTTATTGTGGCCGTAGGGTCCGGTGAGCAGAACCACCCGCAGGTTCTCGATCGAATAGTTCGGCATTCTACACTCCGGTCACGTCGTGCGTCTGAAGCAGCGTGACGACGACTCCATCCGGTCCGTGCACATAGGCGACCAGCACAGGACGCCCATCCTCGATAAAGAGGGTGATCTCGCCTGAAAGCGAATAGCCTGCGAGTTCCAGACGCGTTGCCATCGTACGAATGTCGACGACGACAAACGTCACCGAACGGATGCCGGCATCTTGCCAGGCGGCCTGCGTGATCGGCGTTCCACGAGGACGCTCGAAACAGGCGATCTCGATTTCGCTGCCGTCGGGCGCCTTGAGGATGACTGCGCGCGCGATCGCATTGGCCGGTCCACCGAGCCGCGCAAGCCGATCGGGCTCGTGATCACGGATCGGTCCGGGAACAAGGCCCAGCAGACCGACGTAGAAGTGCAGTGTCCGCTCGAGATCGCCCGTGATCACAACGGCGTGCAGGATTCCGACGAGACCAGACCCGCTCATGCTTCGCCGGTCAGCGCAAGCGCGGCGTTCTCCGGCAGGCCTGCCAGAGCGCCCCCATCAACGGGCAACACTGCACCATTCACGTAGCTGGCGTCGTCGCTCAAAAGGAATGCCACAGCGCTCGCAATCTCCTCCGGACGGCCCGGGCGACGCAGCGCAATGGCCGCGCGCATCGCTTCGTCACGCCGCTTGCCCTCTTCGAGCCAGTCACGAACGCGCTCGGAAAAGATCAGGCCGGGACTGAGGCAGTTCGTCCGCACGCCCTGCGGTCCGTAGTCGACGGCGAGTGAGCGCGTCAGGACAACCAGTCCGCCTTTGGCGGATTCGTACGCTGCTGCCGCGTGCCCTGACGCGAAAGCGCGCTGCGACGCAATATTGACGATCGCGCCGTGACCGGATGCCCTGAGATGCGGTAACGCAGATTTTGCGAGCAGCATGGGCGCGGTTAGCGTCACGCGCAGGGTTCGTTCCCAACCCTCGAGTGATACGGTTTCGACGTCGCCCACTTCTTCGGCGAACGCGTTGTTGACGATGCCGCTGACCCCGCCGAACCGCTCGACCGCCGCGGCGACGAGTCGCCCGGGAAGCGTTGCGTCGGCGAGGTCTCCGGCCAGCGGGACGGATTGCTCGCACGCCTCGGACACCGCCTCGAGCCGAGCGACATCGGGCGGCGCGCATGTGAGGACTAGCTGCGCGCCCTCTGCCGACAGGCGCTTAGCGATGGCGGCTCCGATGCCACGGGATGCACCCGTGACGATAATCGTCCGTCCTGCGAGACGGTGGGCTTCAGGTTGAATCATCGGACACCAGTGGATCGGAACATGCGGCGGCGGCGCAGCTGATCGATACCGACGGCTACGACAATGATCACGCCGATGACGAAGTCCTGCAGCACCGGCGCGATCCGCAGCAGGATGAGTCCGGTGGTTAGGATGGAAAGGACGAGCGACCCCAGAAGGCTACCCCAGACGGTGCCGATGCCTCCGAACAGGCTGGTCCCGCCGATGATTACCGCGGAGATCACTTGCAGCTCGAAGCTCACGCCCACGCTCGGTTGGCCCGAACCCAGGCGCGACGACATCAGCACGCCAGCGAACGCCGCCGAAAGGCCACTCAGGATGTAGACGATCGTAGAGATCCGCCGGACATTGATACCCGCATTGCTTGCAGCCTCGCGGTTGCCACCGATGGCGCGAACCGTCCCACCAAAGACGGTCGTCTGCAGCAGAATCTGCGCGATGATCACCACGGCCGCGGCATAGTAGAGAAGCAGCGGGAGCCCGAGGAAGTTGCCTTGGGCGATTGCGGCGAAATCATCCGGTACGGGGGCGATGGGTTCGCCGCCAGTGAAATACACAACAAGGGAGCGCGCCGCGTACAACATTCCCAGCGTCGTGATGAAGGGCGGGATGCTCGCGTAGTTGATCAGAAGGCCGTTGGCGAGCCCGGCGCCGGCACCGGCGAACGAACCGAGAAGCACCGCCGCCCACGTGGGAACGCCGGCGGCGGCGAGTGCTGCACTTGCCATCGCACCCACTGCAAAGAGGCTGCCCACCGACAAGTCCAACCCGCCGCTCACGAACACGAACGTCGTGAACGAAGCGACGATCGCGATGAACACCGCGTTACGGAGAATGTTGATCCAAGTGAGGCCGGAGACGAACTGGCCGGATTGAGTTGCCCCGTATCCGACGAAGAGGAGCATCACCACCACGACCATGAATTGTGGGCTGGTCACGACGCGCACGACCCATGACCCGGCGTCGGTCGACGAGCGAGAAACGGCGACCCCCGACTCGTCCTGCGCATCGCCTTGGGCCTTGTCGAAGGTGGCCATCACGCGACCTTCCTGTCGGAGCCGATGGCTCCGGTGATCAATCCGATGATTTCATTGCGGTCGGCATTTTCCCGCCGGCGCACACCCTGCACGCGCCCGAGGCGCATCACCTGGATCGCGTCGGCGACCTCGAAGACCATGGGGAGGTCGTGGCTGACGAGCACCACGGCTTTGCCCGCATCGCGCAACTGGCGGATGATGGTCACCACCTGTTGCGTTTCGCGATATCCAAGCGCAGCAGTTGGCTCATCGAGCAGGACGATGGGTGTATCCTGCTGCACCGCACGGGCGATGGCCACGCCCTGGCGCTGCCCTCCGGAAAGGACCCCGACCGGCACCCGTACCGAGGGCAGGCGCACCTTCAGTTCGGTGAGGGTATCGGCGGCTCCCTCGATCATTGCCTTGCGGTTCGCAAATACGCCGAACTTTCGGATCTGCCGGCCCAGATACATATTCTCGGCGACATCGAGGCACTCGACGAGAGCAAGATTTTGAAAGACCGCAGCGATGCCCCGCTCGCGAGCCCGGGCAGGGCTGGCCAGAACCGTGGCAGTGCCATCGATCAGCAGTTCGCCGCTGTCGAGCGGATAGACGCCCGACAGGACCTTCATCATCGTCGACTTGCCAGCACCGTTGTCGCCGACGATGACCGTGACCTCGCCACGCATCACGCTCAGCGAGATGTCGTCCAGGGCCACGACGTGCCCAAAGGCCTTTCTGGCGTGTCTCAGTTCGAGGGCCGGGGCGACGTTCGCGGTCAATTGCACATCAGCCTTTCCCACTCGCCGTCGAACATATTCATGCGAGCCTTGGTGGAACCGGGGTGCGCTCTCGCCACCTCCTCGTCGACCTCGTACCCCCAGCCGGGCACGGTTGGAACGGCATAGTAGCCATCCTTCATCTGGATCTCACCACCCTTGATCAGCTGCTTGCGCCACGCCACGTCGAAGTCCGCGAACGTTTCGAGTATGAGGAAATTCGGGATGTTCGCGCAAAGGTGTATCGACGCGAGGAGCTTGCCCGGTCCGTCGCAATTGTGCGGGGCCACGGAGATGTAGTGGGCCTCGGCCATGGCGGCGATTTTCTTAGTTTCCAAAAATCCGCCGCTGTAGCCGAGATCCGGCTGGATCACGTGTGTGCCCTGCTTTTGAAGCATCTCGTTGAAGCCGAAGCGCGCATAGGTATGCTCGCCCGTGGCGATGCGCGCGCCCATCGCCGACGCCGCCTTGGTCACCCACGCCTGCGCATCGATGTTGTGCGCCGGGATCGGTTCCTCGCAAAAGAGCGGCTCATAGGGCTGCATCGCCTTCACAGCCTCAATGGCGGTGCCGACCGAGAACCGGCCGTGGCACTCGATCAGTAGATCGACGTTCGAGCCAGCAACGTCGCGCACGGCTTCAACGGCCTTGGCCGCCGCCCTGAGATCGGCGCGCGTCATCTCGCGGCCACCCGCGCCGAACGGATCGAACTTGAGGGCGGTGTAGCCCATGCCGACGACGTTGGCGACGCGGTCGCGCAGCTTCGGCAGGTCGTGCATGTCGGCATACCAGCCGTTGGCATAGACGCGCACCTTGTCGCGCAGCATGCCGCCGACAAGGTTGACAACCGGCTGGCCGGTGATCTTGCCCGCGATATCCCACAGCGCGGTCTCGAGACCCGCCATGGCGGCAAACATGACGGGGCCGGTATTGTGCTCGACCTGGTACAGCCGGAACCAGAGGTCCTCGATCCGGAAAGGATCACGCCCGACCAGATGTCGATCGGCGAACTCGTGGACGAGGGACTCGACCGCGAATTCCTTCCAGCCGAGCGTCCCGTCACCCCATCCGACGACACCGTCGCTGGTCGTGATCTTCACGATCAGGAAATTTCGCCACGCGCCATCGACGACAAAGGTCTCGACGGTCTCGACGTGACGTCCAGACGTGGACGTGACAGGGGCGCCGCGTTCGAGTCGGGTGAGCAAGACAAGTCTCCTATTGAACCGACTTGGCCCGATCTGGGCGAGCCGGGGTTGAGCCGTCCGTGCCGGCAGGGGGTGGCAGGTTGCGCCAGATGTCCTGGCCATGCTGGGCCAACTCCGCCGCGACAGCGTCCATGTTTCCCGTGCGCACGTTGGCGAGGAGCCGTTCGTGGCGTAGCGCAAGATCCTGAAAATCGCGCGTGTATTGCGGACCGGCGACCGCGACGAATTTTCGAATGGTGTTTTCTAGCAGCGGCCACAGGGCGACGAGGATGGGGTTGCCCGAGTGCGCGTAGAAAATCCCATGAAAGCGCATGTCGAGACCGATCATGGTGGGATAGTCCGAATTCGCCGCCGCCGCCTTGAGGCCTTCGACGAGGCCATCAAGCTCCCGGTTCGCTTCAGCGGTCAGCCGGTGGCGTGCGAGATCGAAAGCGTAGAGTTCGACCCGGTGACGAACGTCGTAGGCGCCGCGAGCCTCTTCTTCCGACACCGACGAGACGAAGGTCCCGCGGTTCGGCAGAGAAATGAGCAGACCTTCGTAGGTGAGGCTGGCGAACGCCTCGCGGACTGGCCCGGCCGACGTCCCCATGGCTTCGGCCACGCCCTGCTCGGTCAGGCGCTGACCCATCGACATCTCGCCCGACAGGATCTGCTCGCGAAGCCGTGCGCGGATGGCGTCTGAAAGGGAGAGGCGTGAAAGCTGCCCGCGTGTAACGATTGTCATGTCATCCTCGATAATAAAGTCCTGAGGATTTGAATATCGTCGGCGGACACTGGCTTCAACCAATCATGCCGGTTCGCCCTCGGGCTTTTCTGCTGGAAGGCGGAGCAAATGCGCTCGATCTGTCCCGGCTGCGCAGATCGATATCCATGCTCTACCGTTCGCATCTCTCAATTGTCAATACTTGAGAATTGAGTAAGTTCGCTGCTATGGTCGTGCCGGAGCTTGAATGGCGTTACGCATCACATGGCTGGGACAGTCCGGGCTGCTGCTGGAGGACGAAAGCGCGAGGGTTCTCGTTGACCCTTGGCTGTCTCCTCATCCGGACCGCGCGGCTCCGGCGCCGTCGATGGAATGCCTCGCGGGCGCAATCGATCTTGTGCTCATTACCCACGGCCACGCCGATCACCTTGACCTGCCGGGTCTGGTCAACCTCGCTCGCTGGGCGAAACTACGCGAGATCGCCGCCCCCGAACCGCATTTGCCGGCCATCGCCGACGCGTTGCAATGCATCCCGCGCGTCGCGACCCGCCCCTACCGGGATCTCGATCGCATCGGAGGCGTCAGCGTCGTGCCGGCCTGGCACGGCGTGTCGGTCGCCGACGGATACGGCCCAATGCTCGATGCCAACGGCCTCAGCCCGCATGTCGGCTATATCCTGACGCTCGGTGGAACAAGACTCTACATCGCAGGCGACACCCTGGCGCATCCGGAGCTCGGCGCCATCGTCAAGCGGCATGGCCCGCACATCGCATTCCTGCCCATCAACGGGCGCGACGAGGTCCGCGAAAGGAGCGGCATCCTCGGCAACATGAACGCTGTCGAGGCGGTGGACTTTGCGGCTGCTGTCGACGCCGCAATCCTCGTGCCGCTGCACTACGACGGCGTCAAAGGGAACACCGCGCCGGTCCTGCCAGCTGTCACGGCGGCGGTCGGCAGGCCGGTGAGCATCCTCGTGCTTTCGCGAGGCGAGACGTTTCAATTCAACGGGAACACACCATGACCAAGACTGTGCTCGTGACCGGCGGTGCGGGTTTCATCGGCGCCTACGTAACTCGCCGCCTTCTGCGAGAGGGATTTAGGGTCGTCGTCTACGATCTGCAGCCCAGCGGCAACGTGCTGGACCTGCTCCTTCCGGATCACCGGAAGGCACAGAACGCCCCTATTCTCGAACGCGGCGAAATCACTGATCTTGGCCGGTTGCTGGCCATCTGCCGCAGGTACGAGGTCGAGTCAATCGTGCACCTCGCATCTCCGCTCACGATGGACGTCATCGCCAATGCCTGGAGCGGGATGCGTGACATCTGCATGGGAACACACGCGGTGTTCACGACGGCAATCGAGGCCCGGCTCCGTCGCGTCGTGTGGACCAGCTCAGTTGCAGTCTACGGCGAACGTGGCGACTATCCTGCGGGTTCTCTCAGTGAATCAGCGTTCCATAAGCCGCAAAACTTGTACGGGGCGTCGAAGTCGCTCTGTGAAGTCATGGCCCGTCAACTTGCTGAAACGGACGGCCTTGAATCGATCGGCTTACGACTCTCGGTCGTCTACGGCGCCGGAAGACGTCGCGGCTACATGACCTACCCATCGGCCTTGATGCGGGAGGCAGCAGCCGGCTCGTCGGTCGTCGTGCGATTCGGAGATCAGCGGTTGCATTGGCAGTACGTGGAGGAGGTCGCCGACATGGTGTTTACGGCACTCTCTTCTCCTCGCGCAGGCGGGGGCCGCGTTTACAACGCCTTCGGTGACAGTCGCTCCTGGCGCGAGGCAGGAGAAATTCTCAAGGCCTTGCGTCCTGCTCTGTCGGTGGAATTTCGGAACGAGGTGGACGAGGCCTTAGTTAACGCCGTCGAGGACTACGAGGCCGCGGCATTCGAGCGCGACTATGGGATCGCTAGGAGATGGCCGCTTGAGAAGGGTATAGCTGACACCCTAAGAACGTACCGAGGCCTCGAAGAAAAAGCCTAAACTTTCGCCGTGCGTAGCGGGCTCAACCGGCAACGGAACTTGCCGTCCGCGCTACTGCGTAGCGCCTCCGAGCGAGCTCCCCATGAAAATCGATCGAAGCTGGTGTTAGGGAAGCTTGCGACGAAAGCCAGTGCGAGACCGGCCACGGCGCCAAGGCTGGGTGTCGAAGACGAACAGTCGACTCTCGATGAGCAAGCTGTCCCCGTCGGGCTGTGAAGGACCGAGGACATTGAAGCTGAACTGAGCATACGCGACAGCTGCCGGCCGCTTGGGGACCGTGCGGCTTCTTCCTCGAAGGGGCCTTTGACAGGAGGTTGCTTCGATGATACCGGTATCAATAGGTAGTAAGCGCGGGGACGCAGTGAGCGAACGCCAGGTGAATGACGGGTGCCGCGTTCTGATCACCGGCGCGGGAGGGGGGCTTGGCCGCGAGGTCGCGATCCAGCTTGCCCACAGAGGTTGTCGCGTCGGCATAGTGGATATCAACCCCACTGGCACTGCGGAGACAGCCCATCTTGTCAAAGCGGCAAGCGCGGAGGTCGAGGCGATCGTCGATGACCTTACTGACGAAGGATCGCCAGACCGCGCGGTCGGCAAAGTGGTCGAACGCTGGGGCGGCATCGATGTGCTGATCAACAACGCGGCCTACGGGATCGTGGAGGCGTTTCTTGAAGCGACCCATCGCAGCTGGACGCGCACCATGGCGCTCAACGTGACAGCGCTTGCGATGGCCTGCAAGGCCGCCGGCCGCGTCATGCGCAATCAGGGTTCGGGCCGCATTATCAATGTCACTTCGCCCGGCTCGCGAATGGCATTACCGGACTACACCGCCTACACCGCGAGCAAGTCCGCCGTGGATTCCATCACACGCGCCGCCGCTGTGGCGCTCGCCCCCTACGGTGTTCTGGTCAACTCGATCGCACCGGGGATGATGGACACCGAGATGCAGCGCTCGACTGAAGAGACGATGGCCCGCGTCAATGGGCGAAACGATCTGAAGGCCTTCCTCGAAGAGCGAACGCGCCGCGTCCCCCTTGGTCGCCGCGCCGAGATTTCAGAGATCGCCCGAGCTGTTGTCTGGATGGCGCTCGACGCCCCAAGTTATATGACGGCCGAGCGGCTGAATATGTCCGGCGGGCTCGACAAGGACTGACCGCGTGATCCGCAACGAGCTGCCCGATGCACCCGATATTGAGCAGCTTCGTCGCAAGGCGACGCGCCTGCGTCGGCTAATGCTGGAAATGGCGAGAGGCCAGGGGCAGGGCTACATTGGTCAGGGCCTCGGCATCGCCGACGTCCTGGCCGCGCTTTACTTTCACGAGCTTCGCTATGACCCGCAGCAGCTCGACTGGTCCGAGCGTGACCGGTTCCTGCTCTCGACCGGTCACTACTCGATCGCGCTTTGGGCGGCTTTCGCTGAGGCCGGCATCATCCCGCTCGAGGAGCTCGCAACCTACGGAGCGGACGATAGCCGGCTCGACATGTCGAGCCTCGATACGACCCCCGGAGTGGAAGTCACGGGTGGTTCGCTCGGTCACGGACTCGGGCAGGGGATCGGCCAGGCCCTGGGACTGCGCCTGAAGAGCTCCGTCGCACGCGTCTTCGTCGAGTTGTCCGACGGCGAGATGCAGGAGGGGGCGACCTGGGAGGCCGCCATGTCCGCCAGTCACTTCAAGCTCGATGGTCTGATCGCGCTGATCGACTGCAACGGCATTCAGGCTGACGGACCCGTGGTTCTCGACATGGAGCCCGTGGGCGCACGTTGGCAATCGTTTGGCTGGGACGTGACCGAGATCGACGGCAACGACATGACTGCCATCAGCGGGGCACTGATGCTGGCGCGGACCCGCAACGGCAAGCCAAAAGCGATCGTTCTGCGCACGCGCCCGGGCAAGGGTGTGCCGCGAATCGAGCAAAGCGAAAAGTCTCACTTTTTCCGCGTCGATGTCGGGGAGTGGAACGGCATTATCGACGACTTCGAGAGAAACATCGGAGACGATGCATGAGCATGACGACTGTTCTGGGACGCACGCTCGCCATGGGCCAGAACGAGGCAACGGGATCTGCGAAGACCGTCGAGGCGCCGTTCGGCAAAGCGCTCTTACGGCTCGCAGGTAGCCGGCCAGAGGTCGTGGGTCTCACCGCCGACCTCGGAAAATACACCGACATCGGGCCCTTCCGCGACGCCTATCCCGACCGCTTCTTCAATGTCGGAATGGCCGAGCAGAATCTAGTCGCCGTCGCGGCCGGGCTAGCGCGCACGGGCATGCTGCCCTATGCGACGACCTACGGTGTGTTTGCGAGTCGCCGGGCCTACGATTTCATCGCCATCGCGCTCGCCCACTCGCGGCTCAACGTGAAGATCATCGCCGGCATGCCGGGGCTCACTACAGGCTATGGCGGAACGCACCAGGCGATCGAAGACCTTGCGCTGATGCGGATGATTCCCGGGCTGGTCGTGATCGACCCATGCGACGCGGTAGAGATCGAGGCCGCGACACTCGCGATCGCCGACTATGACGGCCCCGTCTATATGCGGCTGCTGCGAGGCGCCGTGCCGATCAGCCTGTCCGAGAGTTATCGGTTCGAGATCGGCAAGGCGCATGTGTTGCGGAAGGGCGGTGGCATCGGGGTCGTCTCGACCGGAATGATGACCACCAACGCGCTCGAGGCGGCGTCGCGCCTCGAAGCGAAGGGCATTGAGGTCGGGATATTGCACGTACCAACGATCAAACCGTTCGATTCTGGTGCGCTCGTCGCCTTCGCTGCCGAGTATCCGCGCCTCATAACCGCGGAGAACCATGTCGTGGTTGGTGGCCTCGGAAGTCTGGTGACGGAAGCGCTATACGAGGCGGCACTACAAATTCCGGTTACCCGCATCGGACTGCCAGACCGCTTTATCGAATGTGGTTCCGTTTCGATCTTACAGGCGCGATATGGTATTACAGTGGACGCGATCGTCGAAACGATTGCCAGTTTGGCTAGCTAGGCGTCGCGGTTCGTGAGCTGTCACTACCCTCCGTCCGCAACCGCAACGCGTGACCGTTTCGCTGCCCGGTGACACGGTTGTGCTCGACTGCGAAGACGCCGTTGACTATCACGTGCACGATGCCCGTCGCGGCCTGCCGCGGATTCTCATATGTTGCGTTCGCCTTGACGGTCTTAGGATCGAAGACCACGAGGTCCGCATAGGCGCCGGCGGCGATGCGACCACGGTCCATGAGACGCAGCCGGTTGGCAGCTGAACTCGTCATGTGGCGCACGCACTCTTCCAGCGTCAAGATTTTCTCCTCGCGCACATAGGTTTCGAGCATTCGCGGGAATGTGCCCCATGACCGCGGATGCGGGCGGTCGCCTACCAGAATGCCATCACTTCCCACGGTGTGTTCCTCGCGCTGCATTAGCGTGCGCACATGTTCCTCGATGCCGACGAATAGAACGAATGACGCGCCTCGGTCGGTAGCGATCAGCACATCGAGCGCCAGTTCCGCTGGCGATGTGTTGAGTTTCCGCGCCGCCTCGGCGAGGTTGCCCTCCATCGTCCATTCAAGCTCCGGCGCGCCGGGCACGCTCGCAAGATAGACGTTCGACCACGTGACGGTGAGGCCCTGGTGACCGTCAGAACCGGTGACATCGAGCGCATCGATGATGCGCTTGCGCGTTTGAGGATCGCGCAGCCGGGCCATCTGGTCGTCCCCGCTTCCAGCAAGCGCCCAACTAGGCAATTGTGAGATCAGCGTGCTCATCCCCGCAAGGTACGGATAGGCGTCGAAGGTGAGATCGACTCCATCGGCGATGGCATCATCGAACATCTTGAGCAGTTCCGGCAGCCGACCACGGTTGGCCTCATAGCTCAGATGCGTATGTGCAAGGTGGAGAGCCACGCCCGATCGGCGGGAGATCTCGAAGCACTCGGCGTAGCCGCCGATTGCGTCTGCACCGTAGTTACGGTGATGAGGACAATAGAAGCCGCCATACTCCGCCACCACTGAGCAAAGTTCGACGAGTTCTTCCGTGTCCGCGTACATCGCTGGAACATAGGTGAGGCCGGTCGAAAGGCCGATCCCGCCCTCTTCGAGCGCCCGCCGGAGCAGCGCCTTCATTTGGTCTAGCTCGGCGGGTGTGGCCAGTCGCGGCGCATTGCCCATCACCAGCATGCGCAAATTTCCGTGCGGCACGAGGTAGGCGCAGTTGACCGCGACATTACCGTCCAGGCGGCTGAGGTACTCGGCGACCGTGCGCCAGTTCCAGTTAAAGTCGGGTGGATCGTCGTTCCACCCCTTAAGCTGGCTGCGCAGCTCGCGCAGCGTTGCGGCGTCGATCGGGGCGTAGCTCAGACCGTCCTGCCCCAACACTTCGGTGGTGACGCCCTGGCTCAGCTTTGAAGTGTGGTCGGGGTTGACCAGTACCTGGAGGTCCGAGTGCGTGTGCATATCGATGAAACCGGGCGCGATTGCGAGGCCATCGATAGGGATTACGCGATCCGCGGCCGGTCGACGGACGCCCCTGAAGATGCCGGCGATGCGATCGCCGATGACCAGCACGTCGCCTCGAACCGGCGCGTTCCCTAGGCCATCGATAACGAAGCCGCCGGTGAACAGGGTGGAGTGGGTATTCATGACCTTTGGCCTTCCCGATGAGTCAGCCCGATTTTGCCGGCCCCTAGCGCGTCTCTCAACCAATACCAGTCTCAACTGATACCGTTACCAGCCGCTCAGGACAACTGCTGCTCTTGGGCGCGGCGGCGACCGCTGATCGTTGCGTTACCTTCGGGAATGATGGCCAAGAGACTACAGAAGCTGACCAAATAGGATTGCCTTGACTCGCGGCTGATACCGGTATCAAATTTGGGGCGTGGCACCGTTGCCACGACCTCTGGAGGGGGAATCATGTCGAAAGAGGAAGACAGAGTAAGTCGCCACGGGATCGGTATGCTTCCCTTGGCGCGCACCGGCGCCCTGTTGCGAACGGCGCTGTTGGCCGTCTCCACCGCGAGTGTGCTCGCCCTGACTGCCGGCGTCGGCCACGCGGCGGACATTACCTTCTTTATGGGCCCTTACAGCGCCTCGACCCCGGCGTCCATGCAGACCATGGTTGCCAACTTCCAAAAGGCGAACCCGGGGGACACGGTTAGCTACCAAAGCGCGCCGTGGGATAGCTACGACCAGAAAATTGGAACCGCCGCTAAATCCGGCCAAGGGCCCGGCTTGGCGATGGAGTATACTTTCGGCAAGTACGTCTCTGACAACCTGTTGCGGCCGATCAAGGACTGGGTGCCCCAGTCGCTACAGGACGACATCATTCCCGTCTTCCTCGCTCCCGGGCAAGGCTATGCCGTTCCGGACCTCGCCTCGGTACGGGGCATTTTCTTCAACACTGACTTGCTCACTGCCGCCGGAATCACCGGGCGGCCCGGGACCTTCGATGACCTTACCGCGGCACTTGTCGCTATTCAGAAATCGAAGCCGGGCATCACGCCGCTCGGCTTTGTATCGACCACCGATGACATCGCTCCATCCTATTCATACTACCTGTTCGGTGAGGGCGGAGCGTGGATCGATGACAAGGGCAAGTACTTAATAAACAGCAAAGAGAGCGTCGCCGCCATGACGTATCTCAAAGACCTCTACGACAAGAAGCTCTTGGAACAGGATGTCACCGCGGATCGCGGCAAGCAGGAGGAGCGATTCCAGGCAGGCCAGACCGCGATCTTGCCAACCGGCAACTTCTTCGTAACGACCCTTCAAAAGAACGTACCCAATCTCAAATATGCGGTTGGCGCGTTACCGCACCTCGCCAGCGTGAAACCGTTCGCCGTCGCCGTAACCGACTATTTCCTTGCCTTCGACCAGCGCGATGCTGACAAGAACAAGGCGAGCGCCGACCTCGCCTCCTTCATCTTTCAGCCAGACAACTACGTGCCGTGGTTAGTCGCGGACGGCTTCCTGCCGGTGACAAAGTCAGCAGCCGATGCCTATCGCAAGGCTGCGCCAAACATGGCGGTGTTCCTTGATAACCTGCAGTCGGCGAAGCTCTACCCTAGTGGCGACACGCGGTGGGCTCAGGTCGTGACGATCATGTCGCAGACCGTCCAGAGTATCCTGCTAGGCCGTACTTCGGTGCAGGACGGGCTAAATTCGGCACAGTCCCAGATCGACGCGCTCCCAACAAGCTAAAGTTCAGCGTAGCTTGCGCCGACCCGGATGGGCCGGCGCAAGTGGAGAGTTTTCCGTGGATCGATCAAGCCAGCGCCTAACGCTCCTTGCGTGGACCGCGCCGGTCATCGCCCTCGTGGTGGGCTTTGTGGTCTATCCGCTAGGGTCGATGATCGTGAGCAGCTTCTCGAGGCTGAGCTTCAGCGGTCTCTATAAGGGCTGGGCCGGTTGGGCCAACTACGACGCCATCCTCGTCGACCCCGCGTTGCCCATGGTCATCCGCAACACCATCACCTGGACCGTCGGCATCGTCGTCGGCACGATGCTCGTCTCGATCTGTGCTGCGCTCGTCCTCAACGAGGCATTCCCTGGCCGTCGGCTCGTGCGCTGGATCCTTGTGATCCCGTGGGCGACCTCCCTAATCATCACCTCGCTGGTGTTCGCCTGGATTTTCGATTCGCGCCTCGGCACCATCAATGTGCTTGGAATGAATCTCGGCATCCTGCAGCAGCAGGTTCCCTTCCTCGGCCAGGGCTGGAGCGCAATGCCGGTCCTTATTATGGTCGGCATCTTCGTCTCGGTACCGTTCGCGACCTATGTCGTGCTCTCGGGCCTGCAGGGCATCCCGCAGGACCTTTACGAGGCCGCGGCGATCGACGGCGCCGGCGTGCTGCGCCGCTTTTGGGCGATCACGCTGCCATTGCTGCGACCGTTCATCGGCCTCGCGTCGCTGCTCAACGCGATTTATGCGTTCAACTCCTTCCCAATCATCTGGCTGATGACCAAAGGCGGCCCGGTCAACGACACCCAGACCCTGATCACGTATATGTACAAGCTGGCCTTCGCGAACGACCAGACCGCCAAGGCCGCCGCGCTCGGCACGGCGGGGCTAGTGGTGCTGATGGTGCTGGGCTCGCTCTACTGGATCACGCTGCGGCGCTCGGGCGGCAACGCATGACTATGAACCTCGCACGTTCCGCGCCACGTCATCACGCCGGCCGCAAGCCGGTCAGCCGCGTCGCCGCGGTGCTCGGTTATATACTGGCGATCGGCATTCTCGCGCCGTATGCAATCATGATATTCGTGGCGTTCATGCCGCGGACGGAGCTCTTCTCGCCGCCGCCACACGTGGTGCCACGCGCGCTCGACATCTCGAACTTTGTCATCCCCTGGACCAGCTATCCGCTGCCGACCTACTTCCGCAACTCGCTGATCATTGCGAGCGGAGCTGTCGTCCTTGGGCTCCTCGTCTCGATCCCGGCCGCGCACGCCCTCGCCCGCATCCGGTTCGGCTTCAAGCCAGCAGTGATGCTGCTGTTGCTCGTGACACAAATGTTGTCGCCGGCGATGTTGATTGTGGGCATCTATCAGGAGTTCAGGCAGTTCGGGCTGCTCAACAATCTCGGCGCCGTCATCGCCGTCAACGTCGCGTTCACCGTCGCGTTCGCCGTGCTGATCTTGAGCGATGTATTCGAGTCGATCCCGCTCGAGATCGAGGAAGCGGCCGCGGTCGACGGCGCCTCGCGGTTCCGCACGCTGGTCAGCATCGTCGTACCGCTTGGCGGGCCGGGCATCGCGACCGCAGGGCTGTTCCTTTTCGCCCAGGCCTGGAACGAATTTACGCTTGCTCTCACCGTGCTGGACGACACAGAGCTGACCCCGCTCAGCATTGGGCTCTACCAGTTCTTCGGACAGTTCGACAAAGAGTGGACCTACTTGTTCGCGACTGCTGCGATGGGTGCGATCCCGGTGATCATCGCCTTCGTTTACATGGAGCGCTGGCTGGTCAAAGGGTTGGCCGCGGGGAGCGTCAAGTGAGCGACGGTCGCCTCGAGGGCAAGGTCGCGCTGGTGACTGGCGGAGCATCCGGTATCGGTCTGGAGATCGCACGCCGGTTCAAAGCCGAGGGCGCGAAAGTTGCTACGTTGGACGTAGCGCCACGAGCGGAGCCGGGTACCGTGGGGATCGTTGCCGACGCGGCCGATGGAGCGGCGGTCGCCGAGGCGATTGAGAGAATCGAAGCGACGCTCGGCGCCGTAGACGTGCTCGTCAACGACGCCTGGGATGGGGCAGGCGAAGCAACGCTCGATACGAGCGATGAGCAATGGGCGCGCTCGCTGCGCGGTACGCTGACGACCGCCTTCGTGTGCACGCGTGCCGTGCTCCCGGCGATGATCGCCGCAAAGCACGGAGCGATCGTCAATATCGCTTCGGTGAACGGCGTGCGGTTCAGTGGCCATGATGGCTACAGCGCGGCAAAGGCCGGCCTTATGAGCCTCACCCGAAGCGTCGCCGCCCGCCATGGTCATGATGGCGTCCGCGCCAATGCCATCGTGCTTGGGACCGTCGTCACGCCCGCATGGGCCGAGCGGGCACGGCTCAGGCCGCAGATCTTCGACGATCTCGAGCCGTTCTACCCCATCGGTCGGCTCGGAACTCCGGCGGACGTCGCAAGCGCCGTCGTCTTTCTTGCGTCCGACGAAGCAGGATGGATCACCGGCGCCGAGCTCGCGGTCGATGGCGGCTTCATGGTCGCCAACGGCAAGCTCGCCCGGATCGCGGAAGGACACCACGATGACTGACCTGACGTTGTTCGCCTTTCCCGCGGACATGGTCGACGAAGGCCCTGAGGCGGCGCTTGACCGGATCGCGGCCGCCGGCATGAACGGCGTCTCATTGGCGAGCCTTTACCACGATGGTCGCGATCTCCTGCCGCACAATCCGCGCGCCAGGGTAAAGTTTCAGGAGGACGGAGCGGCCTTCTTCGGCTTCGACGAAACCCGCTTCTCCGCTGTCCGGCCGATCCGCTCAGTGCGCGGCGCGCCCTTCGATCAGGTCCGGGACGCCGCTCATGAACGGGGCCTCGACACCATTGCCTGGACAGTGTTCCTCCACAACACGTCGCTCGGACGGCGCAATCCACATGCGGTCACGCGCAACATCTTCGGCGACCCACAGCTGACATCGCTCTGTCCAGCCAATCCGGCAGCCATTGCGTATTGCCTCGCGGTCGCCGCTGCGATCGCGGATAGCGGCGTCGATGCATTGAATGGCGAGGGGTTGCACTACCTGCCGCTTGAGCACGGCTATCACCATGAGCGCTATTTCCTGCGCATCGGGCCAGTTGATCGCCTGCTGCTGGGTCTCTGCTTTTGCAAGTATTGCTGCGACCGTGCGGCAGCCCACGAGGTGGACGTCGAGTTGCTGCTCGTCCGTGTGCGTGAGCGGCTCGAGCGTGTGTTCACCAGCGTCGCATCGTTCGACCCCGAGCCCGACACGCGTGAACATGTCGCCACGCTGTGG
>Ga0265313_10001405_pt1 | contig 22549 bp, 18 predicted proteins | sample 4123metaG_FD_203122 | JGI IMG/M metagenome (GOLD analysis project Ga0265313, IMG submission 203122) | Rhizosphere microbial communities from Carex aquatilis grown in University of Washington, Seatle, WA, United States - 4-1-23 metaG | ecosystem: Host-associated > Plants > Roots > Rhizosphere >...
GCCTGGCGCGCGCGTTTGACCAGACTCATATGACCCGCGTGCAAATAACCCATGGTCGGCACAAAGCCGATGCGCTTTCCCGTCCGTTGCCATTGGCGGGCGAGCCGTTGCATGGTGGCGATGGAAACGACCCTTTGCATGGCGGCAGGTTAATGGCGATTTGCCAAACAAACAAGCCGCGCGGACTACTCCGCGCGGCTTGGGTTGAATTGGATTGTTTAATTCCGGAATTGCAGCGGCGCACTGGCCGGCATTTCGTGGGCGCAGGGCTGGTTCGTCGGCGCGTCCGGCTCGCGATCATTGGGCGACACGATTTTGTTGGCGAGCATCCATGCCTCAACCTCTTCGCCGCTGATGTCGGGCAGCATGTGGCCGTTGATTTCAACACAGGGACTGAGCATCTGGCCGGTCTTCTCAATCATTTCCTGGCGCTGCAACGGGTCGTTGATGACGTCGCGGTCTTCAAACGGCAGGTCGTATTTGCGCAGCACCGCGCGTACACCCTGACTCCAGCCGCAGGTCGGTTTCAAATAAGCGATAATTTTAGGCTTTTCCATATATAGTTCAAAATTGGTTTACCAATGACAATATACTGCCACAAGCCGAAGCATGGGGCAAATCTTTTAAACCACGGATGGACACAGATAAACACGGATAAAAATTAACTGTTCTTGCAAGACCAAATTACAGCAGTAACCAATATCGAAAACAGAAGACCCGATCCCCATAAAAGTATTTTCGGGAATGGCGTGCTCTGGCGTAACTTTTCTTGTGCGGTGATTTCAAACAATAGAGGAATTGAAAGGACGAACATTACCATTGCAATAAAAACATAAAGCTCCGTATAAGTCCAATAAGCTTCTGGTAAAATGTTTCTGTAAACCATGTTACTGTGGTTAATCGGCCCAAATATCCAAGGCGATAATACCCGTCCGTTTATCAGAATAATTTGTATGGCCATGCTGCCGCCGAAGCCGGATGTAATCATAAGAAGCAATGCCGAACATAGCCCAACAATTTGCGAACTCGTCGTGCCGATGCGCAAAGGAATAGGAATAGTTCTCGTCTTTTCTACAAAATTGGCGAATCGGATGAACCCCAACGATAGCAGGCCCACAGCTAACGCAGGAAGAGCAAGCATATGAAGAACCACGGTTGCATTTACATTTGGCCAAGCACCAAATGCATCATCGGTTAGTATAAAAACAAAGTTCAGCAAGGCCAGCAAAACTACACCGACAAGAAGCCAGCGATACAATTGGGCGTGTGCCTCGGAAGCGTGATTTTTCTTCCCAACGACTACTCGGAAAGTTCTAGCCACCCAAAAATACAGAATAATCCAAATCGCTGCCGTGCAAAAAAAGCGGATCCAAAAAGCATTCCTTGTAATTTCTTTTCGGTGAGCAATCAGTTCAATTGTCCAAATGGATAAAAATGGCCAAACGATAGCACAAACGAGTATCGCAAACTGGGCGTGTTTTGCCTTCTTGAGAATAGTTTCAACTGAATCAGGCTTCATCTGCCGTTTTGTTTAACTCTTGCGACCCTATTTTGCCTTCCAATTTCTGTCCAGCGCTATTTAGCCACGGATTTAATCGGTGAACATCCATGTCAAAAAATCATCTTTCTGTCTCTATTTTCCGCGCGTCCAAAACTTTCTTCGACGGCACGTAGTTCGCAATGAATTCGCGGTAAAACTCCGCAAACGTGCCGGCGGCAATCGCGGCGCGCACGTCGGCCATGACTTTCAAGAACAAATGTGAGTTGTGGACGCTCACCATGCGCAATCCGAGGATTTCGTTGACGTTCAACAAATGCCGGAGATAGGCGCGCGAAAAATGTTTGCAGGCAAAACAATCGCAGCCTTCTTCAATCGGCCGGAAGTCCGCTTTGTAAGCGCCGCCCTTGAGGCCGAACGCGCCGCGGCACGTGAACGCGGTGCCGTTGCGCGCCACGCGCGTCGGCAACACGCAGTCGAACATGTCCACCCCGCGCGCAATAAGTTCAAGCATCTGCGCCGGCGTGCCCAGGCCCATCGCGTAACGCGCCTTCGGCGCCGGCAAAAAAGGTTCGGTAAATTCAATCGCCTTCAACATTTCCGCTTCCGGCTCGCCCACACTCACCCCGCCGATGGCGTAACCGTCGAAATCCATGGCGACCAGGGCCTTCGCACATTCCGCACGCAACGCGGCATTGCTGCCGCCCTGCACGATGCCGAAAACCAATTGACCGGGCGCCCGCGGCTGTTCGCGGCATTCACGCGCCCAGCGGATGGTGCGTTCCACGGCCAGTTTCTGCTCCTTGGCTGGCGCGTCGTGCGGCGGGCATTCGTCAAAGACCATCGCAATGTCCGAGCCCAGCACGCGTTGGATTTCCATCGCCTCCTTCGGCCCCAGAAACAGCGGCGAGCCGTCGAGATGCGAGCGGAACTCGACGCCGTGCGACTTAATTTTCCGGATTTTGGCGAGGCTGAAGACCTGGAAGCCGCCGCTGTCGGTCAGAATAGGCAATTCCCAATTCATGAATTTGTGCAACCCGCCGGCGGCGCGGATGATGTCGAGGCCGGGCCGGATATTGAGGTGATAGGTGTTGCCGAGGATGATTTGCGTGCCCATCTCGAGCAATTCGCGCGGGTCAAGCGCCTTCACGCTTGCCTGGGTGCCGACGGGCATGAACACCGGCGTATCCACGACGCCGTGCGCCGTGGTCAATTTTCCCACGCGCGCCCGGGTGTGCGCATCCGTTTTGAGCAGTTCAAACATCGCGCGAAGAGTTACATCTGTTCCACGGTTTCGATGCCGAGCGTGTCCAATCCTTGTTTTAACACGCGCGCCGTCAAATCGCACAACGCCAGGCGGCTATCGCGCACGGCGGAGTCGGCCTTCAGCACCGGACAATTTTCATAGAACGCGGTAAATTTGCCGGCCAGTTCAAAGAGATAATTGCAGAGAAAATTCGGCCGATATTCCTCCGCCACGGCTTCCAGCGTCAGCCCGAAATTCAACAGGTGTTTGGCCAGCGCGATTTCTTCCGGCGCTGCCAACTGAATGTTGAATGTTGAATGTTGAATGTTGAACGTTCCCTCTGCTTTTCTGAAAATGCTTCGGATTCGCGCATACGCATATTGCAAATACGGCGCGGTGTTGCCCTGCAGCGCCAGCATCTTGTCCCAGCTGAACACGTAATCGCTCTGCCGGTTCGGCAACAGGTCGGCGTATTTCACCGCGCCCAGGCCGATCACCCGTGCAATTTCGCGCCGCTGCGTCTCCGGCAAATCCGGGTTTTTTTCGGAAACGATTTTGAGCGCGCGTTCCTCCGCCTCGTCGAGCAAGTCAGCGAGCTTCACCGTCTCGCCGCTGCGCGTTTTGAACGGCTTGCCGTCCTCGCCCAGAATCGAGCCGAACCAGACGTGGGCCAACTTGAGCTCGGAGTTCGGAGTTCGGAGTTCGGGGTCGGCATTTTGCCACTTGCGGAACGCGGCGAAGACCTGCTGGAAGTGCAACTGTTGCCGCCCGTCGGTGACATAGATGATTTCGTCGGGGTGCCACGTCTTGAGCCGGTACTCCAGCGTCGCCAGATCGGTGGTGGTGTAATTAAATCCGCCGTCGCTTTTGCGGATGAGCGTGGGATGCTCCTTTAGTTGCGGGAGGTCCTCGAAGAAAATGGCCAGAGCGCCTTCACTTTCCCGCGCGATGCCTTTGACTACAAGTTCATCCACGAGCGGCTTGAGCCGTGGATTGTAATAGCTTTCACCAAACGTGTGATCGAACTTCACGCCCAAGCGGCCGTAAATCGTGTCGAACTGTTTTTGGGACAGCGCAATCATTTCGCGCCAGATTTTCAGGTTTTCCTCGTCGCCGCCCTGGAGTTTGACGAGTTCCTGCCGGGCGGCGTCCCGGACCGTTTCCATGGCTTCCCCGGTGGCGTTGACCAGCTTGTAAAGCCGCTCCATCTCGCCGATGGGATCCACTTTGAGCGCGTCGGGTTTCAGGTGCTGTTTCCAGCCCAGCAGCAGCATCCCAAACTGCGTGCCCCAGTCGCCGATGTGGTTGTCGGTGATGACGCGATGGCCGAGCAGCCGCAACGTGCGCGCGAGGCAATCGCCAAGGATGGTCGAGCGGATGTGACCCACGTGCATCGGCTTGGCCACGTTCGGCGAGCTGAAATCGATGACCGAGGTTTTGGGCGACGCGGCCTTCTCAAAAAATAAATGTTCGCCGCGGGCGGCCGCCACGAGGGTTTCCGCGAGCGCAACGGGTTTTAGCCGGAAATTCAGGAAGCCCGCGCCGGCGATTTCCACCGGTTCGCAGATTTCGGAAACATCCAATTTTGCCACCACGTCCGTGGCCAGTTGTCGCGGATTGACCTTCCGCGTCTTGGCCAGCGACATCAGCGCGTTGCTCTGGTAATCGCCAAACTTCGGGTCGGGACACGGCCGGACGAGAACCACAGCGACCTCAGCTTCCGGCAAAACCGCGCGGACGGCCTGCTGTAAACGGAGTTCGATTAGTTTGTGCGGGAGCACGGAAATAATTTAACCACGGATGCACACCGATGAACACGGATTTTTAACAACGGCGCGCGGGGACGCTCGCCCCACCAGGAAAAGACGGCAACTACTTTTTCCCGTATTCCTTGATGATGTTGAGCATCGTCTCGGCATCCGGCGCCACCTCGAGCGCCTGGCGGAAATCGGCCTTGTGGAGGAGTTTGGCAATGTTGGCAAGGGTGTGCAGGTGCTTCTGAAACTGGCCCTGTGGCACGAGGAACAGCATGACAAGCTTAACGGGCTGGTTATCGAGGGCGTCGAAGTTGACGCCCTTCCGGGAACGGCCCAGCGCGCCCACCACTTCGTGAATCAGATCGGTCGAGGCATGCGGAATGCCAATGCCGAACCCGATGCCGGTGCTCATGGACGTCTCGCGCTTTTTCACGGCGGCGGTCACGGCATCGCGGTCGCCGGCCTGAATCTTGCCGGTGGTCACCAGATTGCCGATCAATTCGTCGATGGCTTCCCACCGGTTGGTCCCGCGCAAATCGGGGATGATTTGCTCTTTGCTTAGAATGTCACCCAAATCCATACAAATGTCTGTGAACAATTTGAACCAGACGCGCCTCAGTTCACAAGCGCGAAATGTTTCCAAATTCGGCAATTAACTTCTAAAACCAACGCGCCAGCCGGTTGAAAATCTCGCCCGTGCCCTCCAACCACCAGCCCAGCGCGTTGAGCCAACCCACTTTCGCCGTGAGCAACGGGACACCAAACAATAGCACACTGACGTTGCCCAGAAAGATAATTACTGCAGAAAACAGGTAGCCCTGCGACGTGAGGTCCGTCTGCCGCGTCTTCAAGGCCTGCCATGTCAACGTCACGTGAAACGCATACGCCGCCCCGACGGCCAGGTGGAACCAGACAAAATAACCCCGCCAGTCCCAAATCCAATGGCCGATGGCAAAGGCCAGAATGACCAGCACGGCGTACAACGGAAAAAAATACGGGGCGAGCACAATGAGAAAATTGGTTTTGGAGACGACCACGTGGCCGCCGGCGGAGGTGACCTTCATCTTTTTGACCCGGCCGCCGAACAGCCAGGCCCACAGGGCATGCGTCAGTTCATGGCCGAACACGTAAAGCCACATCGGTTTGGGTAGCAGCAGAAAAATCACCAGCCAGCACGCCGCGCCCGCCAGAAACGGCACCCAGACCGTGTCCGCGCCGTAGCTGGCGTGCAATACCCGCCACAAGGCCGTCGCCGCCCCGGCGCACACCGGCAGCAGCAGGATGGCAATGATGAATTTGATCCACTTCGGCACACCCAAAGATTAACCGCAGAGACGCGGAGACGCAGAGAAAAAAATTAAAACTCTGATTTCCGGCGGTCGCAGACCGCCGCTACAACTTTGGACTTTGAACTTTGGACTTTGGACTTATTATTCGTCCGATGACGCAAGACGAGGTCCTGCAAATTTTCCGCGACAGCGGCGCGCTCCTCGAAGGCCACTTCATCCTCCGCAGCGGCCTGCACAGCCGCCAGTTCTTTCAATGCGCCCTCGCGCTCCAGCAGATGCCAACCGTCGAAAAGCTCGGCGCGGCGCTCGCGACCAAGGTCAAATCCCTCGGCGCGGTCACCGTCATCGCCCCGGCACTGGGCGGACTGGTCATCGGCCAGGAAGTCGCCCGGCAACTGGGCCTGCGGTTCATCTTTCCGGAAAAGGAGGACGGCAAACTGGTGCTGCGGCGCGGATTCAAAATCGCGCCCGGCGAGAAAATGCTCGTCGTCGAGGACGTGGTGACCAAGGGCGGCCGGCTGCAGGAGACGATTGACATTGTTCGCGCACATGGCGGAAACGTGGTCGGCGCGACGGCCATCGTGGATCGCTCGAACGGCACGGTGAGCTTTGGCGTGCCGTTCCAGAGTCTGCTTGCGCTCAAAGTCGAGGCCTTCGAACCGGATAAATTGCCGCCGGACCTGGCAAAAACTCCCGCCTTCAAACCGGGCAGCAAATAAATATCCCGCGCGGACGACGCGACGGTTGCGAAGTAACAGGATTCCTCCGTTGACTTCGCGCTCTTCGCGCAAAACCTCACCTGTGCCATTAATTGTGCCACGCCCGTTTCAACTGTGCCATCATGACCCTTTTGGCACTATTTTTCAAAGACTAGGATTGGCGGTAAAAACCACTTTAGACGTTTATCAATAATGAGTTATAAACATTAAATGCCCAACGGCATCAACGTTGCTTGGAATAGAGCGACTCATTGTATTTAACCGAAAGATTTTATGGCAAAAGTATTAGGTATTGATTTGGGCACCACGAACTCCTGCATGGCGGTCATGGAAGGCGGCGAGCCGCTGGTTCTGGAAAATTCCGAGGGCAAACGCACCACGCCGTCCGTCGTCGCGTTCACCAAAACCGGCGAACGCCTCGTCGGCGAGGCCGCCAAGCGCCAGGCCGTCACCAACTCGCGCAACACGGTTTACTCCATCAAACGTTTCATGGGCCGCAAATTCGAGGAAGTGCAGGAGGAAATCAAACGCGTGCCTTACAAGGTCGTGAAGGCCGCCAACGGCGACGCCGCCGTCGAAGTCGAAGTGGACGGCAAACCAAAACAATTTTCTCCGCCGGAAGTTTCCGCGATGATCCTCGCCAAGCTGAAGGCTGACGCCGAAACGCGCCTCGGCGAAAAAGTCACGCAGGCCGTCATCACCGTTCCCGCCTATTTCAATGATTCCCAACGCCAGGCCACCAAGGACGCCGGCCGCATCGCCGGTCTCGAGGTGCTCCGCATCATCAATGAGCCGACCGCCGCATCGCTGGCCTACGGCCTCGACAAGAAGAAGGACGAGAAAATCGCCGTTTACGATTTGGGTGGTGGTACGTTCGACATTTCGGTTCTGGAAATCGGTGACGGCGTGTTTGAAGTCAAGGCCACCAACGGCGACACGCACCTGGGCGGTGACGACTGGGACAATCAGTTGATGGATTGGATCCTCGACGAATTCAAAAAGGAGAGTGGCATGGACCTGCGCAAGCAGCCTGACGCCCTCCAACGCATCAAGGAAGAGGCCGAAAAGGCCAAGATCGCCCTTTCCAGTGCGCAACAATACGACATCAATCTGCCGTTCATCACGGCGGACGCCAGCGGGCCGAAGCACATCCAGAAGACTTTGACTCGCGCAAAGATGGAACAGCTTACCGATTCACTTTTCGAGCGCACCATTGCACCGGTAAAAGCCTGTTTGAAGGACGCCGACATTGAAGCCGCAAAAATTGACGAGCTCGTGCTCGTCGGTGGCATGACCCGCATGCCGCGCGTCGTGGAAACCGCGCGCAAACTCGTCAACAAACAGCCGCATCAGGGCGTGAACCCGGACGAAGTCGTCGCCATTGGCGCCGGCATCCAGGGCGGCGTGCTCAAAGGCGACGTCAAGGACGTGCTCCTGCTCGACGTGACGCCGTTGTCACTGGGCATTGAGACGCTGGGCGGCGTGTTCACCAAGCTCATCGAACGCAACACGACCATCCCGACCCGCAAATCGGAAATTTTCTCCACCGCCTCGGACAACCAGCCGGGCGTGGAGGTGCACGTGCTCCAGGGCGAACGCCAGTTCTCCAAGGACAACAAGACCATCGGCAAGTTTCAGCTCACCGACATCCCGCCCGCCCCGCGCGGCGTGCCGCAAGTCGAAGTGTCGTTCGACATCGACGCCAACGGCATTTTGCACGTGGGCGCCAAGGACCTCGGCACGGGCAAGGAACAGAAAATCACCATCACCGCCAGCAGCGGGCTTTCGAAGGACGAAATCGAAAAGATGCGCAAGGACGCCGAGTTGCATGCCGACGAGGACAAAACCAAGCGGGAAGAGATCGAGACGCGCAACGAAGCCGACAACGCGGTGTATCGCTCCGAGAAAATGCTCAAGGACAACGCCGACAAAATTTCCGGCGACGACAAGGGCAAGATTGAAACCGCCGTCACGGCGGTGAAGGAAGCGTTAAAAGGCAGCGATGCCGCGGCCATCAAAGCCGCCGCCGAGAAACTGAACGAAGCCTGGCAGACCGTGAGCGCCGAGCTTTACAAGGCCGCCGCTGCGAAAGCGCAGGCCGAAAAGGCGCAGGGCGCCGGTCCCGCAGGCGGCCAGCCGCAGGGCGAAGCCCAGTCCGACGATAAAAAGAAGGACGAAGGCGTGATTGACGCCGAGGTCGTGGACGAAAAGAAATGAAGGTAGGAACGGCGCGATGCGCCGACCCACCATGAGTTTTCCCATCGCGGGTGTGATGGGAGTTGATTACGATTAACAAACCAACAACAACCAAAAGACAAACTATGGCACTAAACGTTAAACCGATCGGCGACCGCATCCTGGTCGAGCCGGTCGAAGAGAAGGAAGTCAAGAAGGGCGGCATCATCATTCCCGATACCGCCAAGGAAAAGCCGCAGGAGGGCATCATCGTCGCCCTCGGCACCGGCAAAACCAATGACGACGGAAAGAAAATTCCGTTTGAAGTCAAAAAAGGCGACCGCGTGCTTGTTTCCAAATATGGCGGCACGGAAATCAAAATTGACGGCACGGAATACAAGATTTTGTCCTCGGACGACATCCTGGCCGTGCTCGACTAACTCTCAACACTCAACTCTCAACTAAGAACCAAAATATATGGCAGCAAAACAATTATTGTTCGATGAGGCGGCGCGGCAGGCGATTCTGCGCGGCGTCCAGAAACTCTCCAAGGCGGTCGTCGCCACGCTCGGACCCAAGGGCCGCAACGTGGTGATCGACAAGAAATTCGGCTCCCCCACCATCACCAAGGACGGCGTGACGGTGGCCAAGGAAATCGAACTGGAAGATCCCTACGAAAACATGGGCGCCCAGATGGTCCGTGAAGTCGCCAGCAAGACCAGCGACACCGCCGGTGACGGCACGACCACCGCCACGGTACTGGCCGAATCCATTTACCGCGAAGGTTTGAAATTCGTCACCTCCGGCGCGAATCCCATTGGCATCCAACGCGGCATCAACAAGGCCGTCGAAGCCGCCGTGGCCCAGCTCGACAAAATCACCAAGAAGGTCAAGGACAAGGACGAGATTCGCCAGGTCGCCGCAGTTTCCGCGAACTGGGATTTCGAAATTGCCGACAAAATCGCCGAGGCGATGGACAAGGTCGGCAAGGACGGCACCATCACCGTGGAAGAAGCCAAGTCCATTGAAACGACGCTCGAAGTCGTGGAAGGCATGCAGTTTGACAAGGGTTACCTGTCACCGTACTTCGTCACCAGCGCCGAGACGATGGAAGTGAAGCTCGAAGACGCGTACATCCTCAATTACGAAAAGAAAATCAGCAGCTTGAAGGACCTGTTGCCGTTGCTTGAAAAAGCGGCGCGCTCGGCCAAGCCGCTGCTCATCATCGCCGAAGACGTGGAAGGCGAAGCGCTCGCGACCCTGGTCGTGAACAAGCTGCGCGGCACGTTGAACGTCTGCGCCGTGAAGGCGCCGGGCTTCGGCGACCGCCGCAAGGCCATGATGGAAGACATCGCTGTCCTGACCGGCGGCAAGTTCATCAGTGAAGACCTCGGCATCAAGCTGGAGAGCATCGAACTGACCGACCTCGGCCGGGCGAAATCCATCGTCGTGGACAAGGAAAACACCACCATCGTTGAAGGTGGCGGCAAGTCATCCGACATCCAGGGCCGCGTGAATCAAATCCGCCGCCAGATCGAGGAGACGACGAGCGATTACGACCGCGAGAAATTGCAGGAACGCCTGGCGAAACTCGCCGGCGGCGTGGCCGTCATCAACGTCGGGGCCGCGACCGAGACCGAGATGAAGGAGAAGAAAGCCCGCGTGGAAGACGCGCTGCACGCAACCCGCGCGGCGGTCGAGGAAGGCATTGTCGCCGGTGGCGGCGTGGCCTTGCTGCGGTGCTTGTCCGCGATTGAAGCCGTCAAGAGCTCGAACGAAGACGAGCAAATCGGCGTCGGCATCATCAAACGCTCCATCGAATCACCGCTCCGGGCGCTGGCGCTCAACGCGGGCGTCGAAGGCTCGGTCATCGTCGAACAGGTCAAGAAGAGCAAGGGCAACGAGGGTTACAACGTCGCCACCGGCGAATATGAAGACCTCGTGAAAGCCGGCATCGTGGACCCGAAAAAGGTCACGCGCTCCGCGCTGCAAAATGCGGCCTCCATTGCCGGATTACTGCTCACCACCGAATGCCTCATCACCGACCTGCCGGAGAAGGACAAGCCGGCACCGGGTGGTGGCGGTCACGGCGGCGGCATGGGCGACATGGGCGGCATGGGCGGTTACTAAGGTAGGGACGCCGCGCTGCGGCGTCCGGTCAGCGCAGCGCGCTGACCTACCATGAAAATTCGAGCGAGGCTGGAATCGATTCCAGCCTCGTTTTTGTGTTTTTTGTCATTCGGCATTCGGCATTCAAGATGCTATTATGTAAACTACAACATAAGCCTTGATGAAGATTTTCCCCAAAGGAGTGTCCGCCGTCCTCATGATATTAGGCCTCACGTTCGGCAGCGTGTGGGCGGGTTCGAGCCATCCAGCCACGGAATACGTTGAAGGCGATGCCATCGTCACTTTCAAATCATCGGTCACCTTGACCAACGCCCAACAGGCGCTCGCCGGTCATTCACTCGCGTGGCGACGACACTTTGCCGGACTTTCCCGGCATCGGGGAAAGGAGACGGGTTTGGTGCATGCCCAAAATCGGACGACAGCGCAACTGATTACGGAGTTGAGCCGGGATCCGGCGGTGGAAACGGCTGAGCCGAATTATCTGCGCTGGGTGACCACCGCGCCGCCCAACGACACATTGTTCACCAGCCTGTGGGCGATGCAAAATACCGGTCAGTCGGTCAACGGACTGGCGGGAACCGCGGGAGATGATATTCATTTTATCGCGGCCTGGGCACTGGCCCAGCCCGCTCCGCCCACCGCCAACCGGCCAGTGGTGGCGGTCATTGACACGGGCACGGACTATACGCACCCGGACCTGGCCGGCAACATGTGGACCAATCCCGGCGAAATACCCGGCAACGGCCTGGATGATGATGGGAACGGGTTTGTGGACGATTATTACGGGTATGATTTTGCGGACAATCTTCCCAACCCGACCGATTCCGGTTTTCACGGAACGCACGTGGCCGGAACGATTGCCGCCGTTGGCAATAATCAATTGGGCGTGATTGGAGTGTGTTATCAGGCGCGCATCATGGCACTCCGGGCGTCGAGTGACGGTGAAACGTTGTCCGACTCGGCCATCATTGAAGCCATTGAGTACGCGACAATGATGAAAGGCCGGGGCGTGAACGTCGTGGCCATCAATGAATCCTTTGGCGGAGGCGGGTCGAGCAGCACCGAAATCTCCGCGATGCAGGCTGCCGGTAATGCCGGCATCATCTTTTGCTGCGCAGCGGGAAATAACAGCAGTGACAACGACACCACGCTTTTTTACCCGGCCAGTTACCTCTTGAGCAACGAGATTGTCGTTGCCGCCACGGACCAAGACGACGCCTTGGCGTTCTTTTCGAATTACGGCACCAATACCGTGGATCTGGGGGCACCCGGCGTGAACATCCTGTCGTTGTTGCCCGTTGCGCAGGCGGGCACAAGTGTGGATGTGCAGCAGGGTGCCAACGTTTACAGCGCCAACGCGCTGCAATTTTCCGGTATTACCACCGGCACCGGCATCACCGCCACGGTTTATGATTGCGGGCTGGGAAATCCCGCGAACTTTCCGGCGGCCGTACGCAACAATATCGCGTTGATTCAACGCGGCACGCTCACCTTCTCCAACAAGGTCGTCAACGCCACGGCCGCCGGCGCGCTCGCGGCCATCATCTATAACAATGCCGCCGGCAATTTCTCCGGCACTCTCGGCGGCAGCAACAACTGGATTCCAGCTGTTTCGCTTGCCCAAGCGGACGGACTGGCATTGGAAACAGTGCAACCCGTCACTGCTACGGTCGTCAACGGGCCGGATCCCGGCCAGATTTATCAATATCTGGACGGCACGTCGATGGCGACGCCCCATGTGTCCGGTGCGGTCGCGTTCGCCGCGATGAACTTTCCAACTGAAACCGTGACCCAGCGGATTCAACGGGTCCTCACCAATGCGGACGTCATCCCGGATTTGCAGGGCTGGGTGCACAACGGCCGGCGACTCAACCTGCAACGCATCGTGGATACCGACGGCAATGGCCTGCCGGATTGGTGGGAGCTGCAATATTTCAGCCACCTCACCGGGACCGACCCGAATGCCGACCCCGATCAGGACGGTATGAACAACCTGGCCGAATGGATCGCCGGAACGAACCCGACCAATGCCGCCTCCAGCCTGTGGCTGACGCTGGTGTCGGCCACCAACTCCAGCGACACCGTGGTAAGCTGGTCGAGTGTGGCCGGAAAGAATTACTGGCTCGAACGTTCCACGAACCTGTTGACGGGCTTCAACGCCATCGTCAGTACGAATATCGCCGCCACCGCACCCACCAACACCTTGAACGACCCGGTCATTCTCCCCGGCAGCGCCCGCTTCTATCGGGTAGGTGTGGAGCAATAGAACCGCCGCGGGACCAGACTCAATAATTGTAGTCATCACCTTGACTGGCTTCGATTAGCGGTGGATACTCTGATTTGCTGGACGGGGGCGCACCGGTTTCGACCTGGGGAATGCGCCAGAGGCGGCATGCCGAGGACGATGCGTTGGCCTCGTTAATCATCGCATCAAACAAAACAGCTAACCAAGAATTAGCTCTCGCGGCCTAAGTGCTGCGACGTTCGCCGGTGGACACCTGCTACGCCGGACGAACGCCATAGCAGGCATGGTTGACGGCGGAGACCGCGCGTCGTTGGCCGAGAAAATTCCATGCGGACTAGGCAGTGCGATTCGAGTTCGGACGCCATCGCATAGCAGAAAACCTTCTCCGGACTAAGCATGTAGTCGCGGCTGGTTTGTTTGCCAGGGACGCGGGTTCAACTCCCGCCGCCTCCACCAGTCTTCGCTCACATCGCAGCGGGGTGGGAAAGACTGCCGCGCCGCAGCGAAGCGAAGGCGGGGCGTCCAGCCCGGCGAAATGCGGGCTACGACTCGGCAAGCCAGACGGTTCGCTTGGAATCGCGGCAGGAGACCGTCCGGAATTACCATCGGCAGGCCAGACTTGCTCAATTCCCCGCGCCGCTTACCCTGCCCCGGTGCGGTTGCTTGACCGATATTTTTTGCGCGAACTGCTCATGCCGCTGGGGTACTGCCTCAGTGGCTTCCTCGTTTTCTGGATTTCCTTCAGCCTGTTCACCCGATTGGACGATTTGCAGGAGGCCAAACTACATCTGCTGGATGTCATCGAGCTGTGTGCCGCCTGGACGCCGGAATGTCTGGTGACGGTGTTGCCCATTGCGCTCCTGTTGGCGCTGCTTTACACGCTCACCCACCACGCGCGCCACAATGAAATCACCGCCCCGCGCGCCGCGGGGGTGAGCCTGTGGCGATTGTGCCTGCCCTATTTTCTCGTGGGCTTTGCCGCCAGTATCGCGTTGTTTGCGCTGAACGAAATCGGCGTGCCCCGGAGCACGGCATGGGCGGACCGCATTTTGAACCGCTATGTCCACAAGGCGGACGACACGCAAAGTCAATTCCACGGTTTCTCCAACGCGTGGGCCAACCGCAAATGGATTTTCAATGAATATCATCCCAAAACGGCCGAAATGTCCGGCTCCATCGTGGTGAACTGGACTCTACCGGACGGTTCCATACGGACATTGCGCGCGGACCGGGCGGTTTATACGAGACCCGGCTGGACATTTTTCAACGTGAAGGAATTCGCGCAAACCAATGAATCCGCCCCGGTGGTCCCGTTCCTTCAAACCAACGAACTGGCGATGCTGGACTTTGATGAAACCCCGGCAGGTATTGAGAACGAAATCAGGATGAGTGAATACCAGAGCCTGCACTCACGCAAATTAAACATCCCGCTATCGGTTCTTTGGGAATATCTGCGCCGGCATCCGAATTTGCCGCCCGCTGAAGCGGCCCAATGGCGGACCAAGTTCGACGGACGGCTGGCGGCGCCATGGACGTGCTTCGTGGTGGTGCTCATCGCGATCCCGTTTGGCGTGGCCTCAGGCCGGCGAAATCTGTTTGTCGGCGTGGCGGGCGGCATCTTTATCTGCTTCACTTACTTCGTGGTTCAACAGGTCGGGCTGGCACTGGGCACGGGCGGATATTTGCCGGCGTGGTTGGCGGCGTGGCTGCCCAATCTGGCTTTCGGCGCCACCGGACTATGGCTGATGGCGCGCGTGCGATGAACCTGATTTCCAAAATCCGTGAATGACGAAATTGCCAGAATGATGTCGCGTTACGAGCGGTTAAACCTGCTCTATCAGGTGAGCAACGTCATCCACTCGACGTTGGAGCCGCAGGAGGCGCTGCAATTGATCGTGAGCGAGGCCGTGCGGCTCATGCGCGCCTCCAGCGGTTCGGTGGTGTTGATCAATCCCACGTCGAGCTTCCTCGAAATTCACGCCGCCCAAGGGTTGCCTTCCAGCGCCGCGCGACTCCAACTGCGGCCCGGCGAAGGCATCACCGGCTGGGTCGCGCGCTATGGCAAACCCGCGCGCGTCGGCGACGTGACGAAGGACGCGCGTTATGTCGCGGCCCGGTCCGGCGTGCGCTCGGAGCTGGCCGTGCCGCTGGAAGTAAACGGGGAGACGCGCGGCGTGCTGAATGTGGATTCGGACCGGGTGGACGCCTTCAGCGTCGAAGACCAGGAGCTGTTGCAGGAGCTGGCGGTGCAGGCGACCAAGGTGATTCAAAACACCTGGCTCTACGAACAATTGCGCTTGAAGGCGCGGCTGTTCGAATCGCTGGCCAGCGTGAGCCGCACCATCAACTCCACGCTGAATCTTGACGAAGCCTTGCGTGTCATCACGCGCGAGGCGTGCGTGCTCATGCGCGCACGCATGTGTTCGTTGATGATGCTGGATGAAAGCCGCGAGTGGCTGGATTTGCGCGCCAGCTACGGCGCGGGCACGGCTTATCTCAAAAAACCGCGACTGAGCGTCGAGGAAAGCGTGCTTGGCGTTGTCGCACGCCGCAAAAAACCGTTGCAACTGGAAAATGTCCAGACGTCGAGCCGTTATCAGAACGTCGAGGTCGCGCGGCGCGAGGGCCTCGTCTCCCTGTTGAGCGTGCCGCTGGTGTTTGCCGGCCACGCCATTGGCACGTTGAGCGTTTATACCGGGCTGACTTACAACTTTTCCAACGAGGAAATCCGCATTTTAAGCGCGCTGGCGGAATTGTCCGGCATTGCCATTGAAAAGGCGCGGCTTTACGAGCGCATTGTGGACGTGGAGGAGCAATTGCGGCAGAACGAAAAACTGTCCGCGCTCGGCCTGCTGGCGGCCGAAGTGGCGCACGAAATCCGGAATCCGCTCACCGTCATGAAGCTGCTCTATCACTCGCTGAATCTTAAATTTCCCGATGGCGACCCGCGCACGAAGGACGCCCGGCTGATTGAGGCAAAGATTGAACATTTGAACAAAATTGTGGAGCGCATCCTGGCCTTTGCGCGCACCACCGAACCGCAACTGGCCCCGGTGAATCTGAATGAATTGATTGATGAACTCGGCCTGTTGGTGCGCCATAAACTCGCGAATCAAAATATCAAGCTGGTTCGCGAATTGGCGCCGGATTTACCCCTGGTCATGGGTGACGCACCGCAACTGGAACAGGCCTTTTTGAACCTGATTCTCAATGCCGCCGAAGCCATGCCGGAAGGTGGCACGCTCGCGATCAAATCGCGGGCCGTTCGCCTCCCGCGGGCAAGTGAAAAGCCCACACACGTCTCCGTGGAATTCAAGGATACGGGCAAGGGCATGAGCGAGGAATTGCAGAAACGCGCCTTCACCGCAGTGCTCAGTACCACCAAAGCCAAGGGTACCGGCATCGGTCTCGCCATCGTCGGTCGTATCATTGAGACGCACCGGGGCAGCATCCGCATCAAATCCCGCCTGAAACACGGTACCGGCATCGTGATCACGCTGCCGGTACAGTAGATCTCCGCAAGCCTCATTGTTATTGGCGCGGGAAGACTAATTCTGACCGGCGCTGCTTCGGTAAACTTGTTACGCTATTTTCTTGCCAGAGATGGCCTTCAAATTTATTCACCTCTGCTGGAATAAATTTTATGAATTACACTAAGCCCGACGGCGTGGACCGGGTACTGGCAACGATTGGCGGCGAGTTAAATCGGACACTGTGCATCTTAATTTCGAAGTCGGGTGGCACCAAGGAAACTCGCAATAGGATGCTGATCGCCAAGGCCGCCTATGAAAAGGCTGGACTCGATTTTGGTTCAGATGCCGTTGCGACTACCATGATGGGAAGTGACTTGGATGAATTCGCAATCCAGAATCGGTGGCTGGCTCGCTTTCCGGTGTTGGATTTGGTGAGAGGAAGAACCAGCGAACTATTTACGGTAGGCGTGCTCCCAGAAGCACTATATGATTCGAATATAACAGATTTTCTATCAGTAACTTGCAAAGATGACAAACAATCCAAAGCCGCAAACGTTAAAAATAATCGGGCGATGCAATTGCCACCTGCCAGGTTTGCTTCCGGTAACGGTAACGGAACTAAGAATCTGTTTGTTATACCATATAATGGCAAGCTGGAGCTGTTTTCAATGTGTCTTCATCAGCTCGTAATAGAATCGTTGGGGAAGGAATTGGATTTTAATCAAAACATTGTGAGTCAGGGAATAATTGTTTTGGGCAACAAGGGCTCTACAGACCAAAATTCCTACATCCGACAACTGAGGGATGGATTGAATGACTTTTTTTTCACTATCGTCGAAGTGCTGACCGGCGGTCACAACTCAGCCTTGATGGTCGAAAATGAAGTTACGGCTGGAGATTTTCTAAATGGTTTTTACCTAGGCTCACGACAAGCGCTCGCAGAAAAGGAGCGGGGATCCCTGACGATTACCGTAACGGACGTTTCAACACGAACCGCAGGGATGTTGATAGCATTTTTTGAACGCGCCGTTGGATATAATCCGTCGTTGGTTAATTTTAACGCCTACCACCAACCTGGCGTTGAGGCCGGCAAAAGGGCGGCTGGACAAGTCATTAAAGTCCAGGGGAAAATATTGACCTACATCTCTACCAAACTAGAAGAGTTATTCACTGTGTCGCAGCATTCACAACAAATTGTCATTAAATATGATATATATATGATATTAATAGTTATTCAACATTTAGCAGCAACCGCCTGTCGCGGTATTTCGAAAACTCCCGGTTGGCCTTTGCTCGATTCAAAGTATGGTTTAAGCTAGTTTTGCCATGTTTATTTATCCAAAGCAATATGACGTTATTGTTATTGGTGCCGGTCATGCTGGGGTTGAGGCCGCACTGGCAGCCGCACGTATGGGATGCCAGACTCTTCTTCTGACCATGAATGTGGATACGATCGGTCAGATGTCCTGCAACCCGGCGATAGGCGGATTGGCCAAAGGTCACCTGGCCCGTGAGATTGATGCGCTGGGGGGCGAGATGGGAATCAACACGGACTTGACTGGTCTTCAATTCCGAATGTTGAACACCAAGAAGGGACCTGCTGTTTGGGCTCCGCGCGCCCAATGCGACAAGAAGGCCTATCAATTCAGACTAAAATGGGTATGCGAGAAAGAGCCCAATCTCGACGTCAGACAAGGCCAATCAGCCAAAATTCTCCACCAGGACGGCGAGGCGATTGGCGTTGAAACAACCATGCAGGTCCAATTCCATGGCAGCGTTGTTGTGGTGACGACAGGGACATTCTTGAGAGGTTTAATGCATATCGGAACGAATCAGCAAACTGGTGGCAGAGCTGGCGATGTGGCCGCAATGAGCCTTTCGTCATCACTTCAGGACCTCGGTTTGGAACTCGGCCGATTTAAAACTGGTACTCCGCCGCGTCTGCTCCGTCGTTCGATTGATTTCTCAAAAACTGAGGTCCAGCCAGGCGATGAGCCGGTCCCCCATTTTACCTACTGGAAGGACGATTTGTTCCACATGGAACAAAATCATCAGAGCCCCCGTACAATAGTCCACTTACGGGGTAATTATCCACCTGGATCAATTCTCGAACAATTGGGCGGCCAATTACCTTGTCACATCACTTATACGACCCAAAAAACAGCCAAACTTGTTCGAGAAAACATTCATAAATCGCCTTTGTATTCTGGTATCATTGAAGGTATTGGGCCAAGATATTGTCCATCAATCGAAGATAAAATCGTAAAATTTAGTGACAAGGAACGGCATCAGATCTTCCTTGAGCCGGAAGGAATTGAAACGGATGAGATCTACGTAAATGGCTTTTCGACCAGCCTGCCATTTGAGGTGCAGGTTGAATTGGTCCGAACCATCATCGGATGCGAAAATGCAGAAATTATGCGTCCGGCCTATGCCGTCGAATACGACCTTGTTTATCCGTCTCAACTTTTACCGACCTTGGAGACAAAAATTTGTCGCAACCTGTTTCTTGCCGGCCAGATTAATGGGACATCTGGATATGAAGAGGCTGGTGCTCAGGGTCTTATAGCTGGTATAAATGCCGTAAGACGGGTTAAAGAACTTGACCAAATCGTTCTGCGGCGAGATGAGGCGTACATTGGTGTATTGATTGACGATTTGGTGACAAAAGGCACGACCGAACCTTACCGCATGTTTACTTCCCGCGCGGAATATCGTCTCCTACTACGTCAAGACAACGCGGACCTGCGTCTTTCTGAACTTGGCCATGACATCGGGCTCTTGCCAGAACGGCATTACCAGAAATTTAAGGTCAAGCAACAAGCCATCGCCGATGAGTTGAATAGGCTACGTACAACTCGTTGTGGTTCAAACACATTAATAAAAGTTTTAGGCCGGCCTGAAATTGCTTACAAAGATTTGACTGGCAAAAACGAAGCTTTGCCTGATGAAATTGTTCAACAAGTTGAAATTGCGGCCAAATACGCCGGGTACATCGATCGCCAGGAACTGGAAGTCGAAAAATTCAGGAAAATGGAAGACAAGCGAATTCCTGATACGTTTGATTTTTCCACGGTCCCGAGTCTCCGCCTTGAAGCTTTACAAAAGCTTACCCGAATCAGACCGGCGACCATTGGTCAAGCGGCCCGCATCTCCGGCGTATCGCCCGCCGATATCGGAATCCTGATGGTTTGGCTGAAGCGCAATTCCATCACCAACGGCAAAAATGATTCTGCATCGGATCCGGGTGCTGGTGGCTCCTGCGAAGTTGAGCTTGAAGGATAGTGTGGTGGATTGGCTGTCCGACATGGATTCGAACCATGAATAACGCCTCCAAAGGGCGCTGTGTTACCATTACACCATCGGACAAACCCCACGGAAACTAATCGTTCCACATCGTCCGCGCAAAGCGAAAATGGCGGCGGACGGCGCTGCCGATGAAAGAAAGTTTGCCCGCAACGCTGCTTGCCAGCACATTATTACAGTTTAAATGAGTGATAACACACTTGCTGCAGCAGGACCGCCGGCCACTGAGGCCAGGCCGCCAGCGATGGCCGCACTGGATGGACCGATTCGGCGACCAAAGAAGGGCACGCTGAAGCTTATCGGCGAAGTCCTGGAACACGGTGGGCCCGGCTATCTCCAATTTGCCATAACCAACATTTGCAATGCGGACTGCGGTTTTTGCGGTTTTGCACGCTCCAAGTTCAATCCCCAGGCCCGGCGCAGCGTGACATTGCCGGAGGCGCGCACTGCGATTGACATCGCGGCCAAAAACCGCATCGGCTATCTGCTTTTTGTTGGCGGCGAACCCATGGTGCATCGGGATTTATGTGCCATGACGCGCTACGCCACGGAGCACGGCATCCACCCCATGATTTGCACCAATGGCGGGCTTTGGACAGAGGAGAACCTGCGCGGACTGGCCGACGCCGGCTTAAGCAGCGTCATCATGTCCATTGACGCGCATGACGCGGTGAAGCATGAAAAAAACCGCGGCCTCCCGGACGTTTGCAGGAAGATCCAGCAGGCGAACAAATTTTTCCATTCAGCCGGCATTCAAACCACGGCGAGCATCACGGCCAGCCGGTTGATTGACGATTACGACAAACTGCCAGCCTTTCTCGAAACGCTCGGGTTCAAGAGCTGCACGTTCAGTTATCCCCTCACATCACTGGCCAGCAGCTATTTGAGTTTCAGCGACAGCGGCCTGGTGAACTATTCGAAAGATGAACTGCTGCAAGTGTTTGAGAAAATCAAACAGATGAAACAGCGCAGCGGGTTCCCGGTCGTCAATCCCATGGAATCGCTCTCCGAGATGCAACGGCATTTGCGCGGGGAACGCGAAAAATTTGGCTGTCTGGGCGGGCACAAGTATTTTTACCTCGACTGGAACCTCGATCTTTACCGCTGTCATTTCTGGGAAAAACCGATGTGTAAAGTCCACGAATGGGATGAATCGAAGCTCATCCGCGATGGTTGCACCCGTTGTATGATCGATTGTTACCGGGATCCGAGCGTGCTGCAATATATGGCCATCAACACCAGTGATGCGTGGCACGCCTTGAAACGCGGTCAGCTGGTCAAAGCCGCCAAACACGTCTTCGATTCGCGCAACCTGACTTCGCTCAAGGCCGCTTGGGAAGACCGCCAGTGGATTGGCGGCGTTTAATTCCCGCAAATTCCGTCTTGTCATCCGGCGCATTCATGGTAACTTAACGCCCCTTTTTATGAAGACGGACATTCATCCGAAATATGTGGATGCGGAGATTCGTTGCGCCTGCGGCAACGTGATCAAGACCCGCTCCACCAAGCCTGTGGTTATTGTCGGTATTTGCAACGTTTGCCATCCGTTTTACACCGGCCAGCAGAAGTTCGTGGACACCGCCGGCCGCGTGGATAAATTCCAGCAGCGCGCCGCCAAGACGCAGGCCGCCCAGGCCGCGTTCGCCACGAAAAAGAAGAAGAAAGCTTAGCGGCCAGAATTTGATCCGCCTGCAAACTGCCCCGGCAGAATGCAGGCGGTTTCTTTTTCAACCATGTCCACCACCTTGACGACATACGATTTACAATGGACGCGACGCGCGCCCATTCGCGTGTCCATCGTAAATCGCCAGTCGTGAATGAATCTAAGTCCACACATCGAAAAGTTCCGACGCCGCTACGCCGAGGTGGAGACCGCGTTGAGCGATCCCAAGGCCTTCGACAACCCGCCGCGCGCGCAGGAATTGTCCCGCGAATACGCCCGGCTCAAGGAACTGGTCGCGCAGGGCGATGCTTATTTGAAGACGCACGCCGATTTGGAGCAAAACCGCGCGTTGTTGAAATCCGAACCGGCGGAATCTGAACTGGCGTTGCTGGCCAAAGAGGAAATCACCCGGCTCGAAGCGGACGATAGAAAACTCGCGCAGCAGATTCAATTCGGCCTGGTGCCGCCGGATCCGACCGACTCGCGCAACACCATCGTCGAAATCCGGGCCGGTGCGGGCGGCTCGGAATCCGCGCTGTTCGCTGCCGACCTTTACCGGATGTATTGTCGTTACGCCGAAGCCCGCGGCTGGAAGATTGAGACGCTCGATTCCAACCCGTCTGACCTCGGCGGCTTCAAGGAAATCGTTTTCCAGATCAGCGGCGCCGATGTTTACAAGCGGCTCAAATACGAGAGCGGTGTGCACCGCGTCCAGCGCGTGCCGGCGACCGAGGCCCAAGGCCGCATCCACACCAGCACCGCCACCGTCGCGGTGTTGCCCGAGGCCGAGGAGGTGGACGTCGAAATCAAGCCCGACGAAATCGAAATCAACGTCTGCCGCGCTTCCGGCAAGGGCGGACAGGGCGTGAACACCACGGATTCGGCCGTGCAAATCATTCATAAGCCGACCGGTCTGATTGTCCGTTGTGCCGACCAGCGTTCGCAGCAAAAGAATCGGATTCAAGCAATGACGGTGCTGCGCTCACGCCTGCTCGACCGGAAGATTGCCGAAGAAAACGCCAAATACGCCGCCCACCGCAAAGACCAG
>Ga0265313_10001408_pt1 | contig 22529 bp, 24 predicted proteins | sample 4123metaG_FD_203122 | JGI IMG/M metagenome (GOLD analysis project Ga0265313, IMG submission 203122) | Rhizosphere microbial communities from Carex aquatilis grown in University of Washington, Seatle, WA, United States - 4-1-23 metaG | ecosystem: Host-associated > Plants > Roots > Rhizosphere >...
GCAGAGTGTTGAGGCAGATCACAAGGGAAGAATTGAATTCGGCTAGCGTTCCTGCAAATGCGTCCAGAGGACACCCCCATGCAGGACGAGAAGAAGAGCTCCTGGAAGGCCTTTACGGAGGAGATCGAGGTTTCAGGACAGCACCTGGTCGAGGAGATCCGGCGCCTGATCGGCGAGGGCAATGTGCGCAAGCTTGTCGTCAAAACCGACGACGGCAGTGTGCTTCTCACGCTCCCATTGACGGCGGGTGCCCTGGCCGGCGGCCTGGTGACACTCGGCGCCCCCTGGCTCGCGGTTCTCGCCGCGCTTGCCGGTGTCGTTGCCAAGGTGCGGATCGAAATCTCACGCGACGGGCCACCCGCCGACCGCAAGCAGTAACCGGTCGGCGGCGGCGATTTGCCCGCCGCTTACGTAATGCCGGTCACCGCCCGATTGCCGCGCTGACGGCAAGCACCAGCCAGCCGGCGATGAGGGCCGTGCCGCCGATCGGCGCCGCATGCGGGAAGAACGGCGCGCCGGTGAAATGGCGCACGGCGAGATCGATCGAGAACAGGATCGCGCCAAAGGCGATGATGACCATCGCTTGCGGCTGAAAACGAAACGCCGGCTGATAGGCGGCGAGCGCGAGAAGCGCCGGCGCATGAGTGAGCGCGACCAGCGCCAGCGGCCCGAGCAGCGCCTGGTCGCCGGAGTGGGTGGCGCCAGCAGCGGCGGCAACCCCGGCCGCGCCGAGCAGCGCGGCGACGACAACGATGATGCGGCGGAAGGTTTCCGGTGGCATGATGCTATCGCATATTATCGACGGAATTGCGTCGGCTCGACAGGTCGGTGATCGTAGCATACGTGCGCCAATCAGCACCGTGCAGCGAACTGCGCCAATCGCGAAGTCGCTTCTTTTGCCGTGCGGCTAGCCGCACATTGGCCGTGCTCAGAGTGGTGAAGCGCTGTCGCACTTCGGATTCTCGAATCTGCGGCGCTAAATGCCCGTAGGTTTCCAGCACCATGCGGGCCGACAAGTGACCCAGCTGGTCGGCTATTGCCAAGATCGGGGCCCCTGCCTGAGCAAGCTGGCTGGCGTAGGTGTGCCGCAGACCGTGGAAGGTGAAGTCCTCGGGAAGGCCGGCCGCACGCACCGCATTCTTGAACAGCTTGTTTGAAGGGCCGATGCGGCGGTTCGTGTTGTCGTTGAGAAACACATATTCGTCGGGGCGGCGTCCCTTGATCAGTTGCAGAAACCACGCCATTCCCTCGTCCGGCAGAAAGATGAATCGCGGACGATAGCCTTTCTGCGGTGGCACGTAGACGCCATAGCCGTCGCGCCCAACATGACTGCAGCGCATTTCCATAAGTTCGCTGACGCGACAACCCGTGTAGAGGGCCCCGAGCACCAACCTGCCAACGTCGGGGCGGCAATGGGCCAGCAAGCGTCGGCATTCTTCGCGACTGAGGTGAAGGATTCTGGCCGGCTTGAGATTCTTGAAGAGCTTGACGATGCGCCACGGGCGCTCGGTATCGACCCTGCCGTTCTCCCACGCCATTCTCAGTGCGCAGCGAAGGATAATCAGACAGCTGTTGGCAGTTCTCTTCCTCTTACGGAGCTCCTCAGCACTTAAGTCGTCGAGGTTGAGTCGTGACACCGGACAGAGCTGGTTTCCCCTCCGCGGCGGGGTTTCAAGCACCTCGCGCATGTATTGTCGGATGGCTTCGGGAGTGAACTGGTCGACGGGAAGAGAGGCCAGCTTCGGAACGATGTGAAAATTGATCACACTGACGAGAATGGGGAAGTTGCTTTTCGCGGCGACGAGGCGTTTGAACTCGACATAGTCGTGGAGCGCGTGCCCGATCGTGAACTCGTCTCCGATAGGGCAGATGCTTAACTGATCGCGCACGCCCCGGACGCGCGGCTCGGCCGCCACGGCGAGCCGCTCGGGATCCTGAAACCAGAGGTCGGCCGCGTCCCACGCCTGACGATAATTCAGCACCTGCGATCCATCGGCTCTTTCGTTGTCGTCAGCCCTGCCGATGCGGTGCAGCCGGTAGCTCGCTCGGGGTGTCTTGTACCTCGCCACCCAATAGGTGCCGTGGCGAAGCTTCTGGTAGCCAAGCGCTCGGTTATATCTTTGGCTGAGCACCCAATAGGGACGACGTCGCACCGATAGGCGTGCACGGACCGACTTCTTCTCGATGTCGGGACGGACAAAAATGTTGACCAACACCAATCCCTTGATTTCTGAATTGAGCGGCTTGCCAAATGACCATCACCTGTAATTTTTGACCGCGCCATTGGGGCCGAAGGGCCTTTACCGATCATCCCGCACTTCGGTTTCGGGCAATTTGCGAACTTGACTTTTCAGTCGCGACGCGACGTCCCCGATTTGCTTAGCCGGCAAAGTGCATAAAGACGCAGTCAGCTTTGCCCTTGGTTGAGCCCGCTGGCTCAGGTCAGACCTGGTGCCGCAACATTGCGGCGGCCCGTTTCGCCTCTAGACCTTGCGATCTATTCCAGCGGACCCCAACCCGAAGCGATTGTCAGGCCCGCGTCCCGGTCTCATGCTTGCGGCATGGAATCGGATCGCGAACTCTGTTGGCGATTGTGATGGGCCTTCCGCAAAGGGCTGAAGCTCTGCCGCGGCATGCGACGGCGGTTGACCGAGGACGAGCAATTCAAGGTCGGCCGACAGATCGCCGAGCAGCTGAAGCTATCGAACTACCGGGTCGAACCCGGGCCGCCGGCGCAGCCACATGGGACCGGATGGCCTGGCGCGGTCGGCTGGACTCTGCGCTAAGGACTGCCGCCGTGAGCGCGATACTTGACGCGCGTGCGTGCAACGGCGAGGTACTGCGTCCAGTCGGTGGCGATGCCGCTCTGGGCCGCCTTCAGCGTCATCAGGCCTGACCGCACCTCGGCTGCGAGGTAGTCCTCGACGAGGTCCTTCTGTTTGAAGTAGCGCTGTCTGAGAGCAACGCCGAGCGGGCCACACTGCGGCCAGATGTTGTCGAGGGTGTCGGCGCCGCCGAGCTCCAGCGAAACGATGTGGTCGAGCTCGCAGGTCTGGGTCGCACCGTGATTGTTGGCGGGATGCGGCAGTCCGTACCAATCGTAAGTCGTCTCCTTGGCGCGGGCGGTGGTCGCCTTGTCGCGGACGCATGAAGTCCGGAAGCCGGTTGCCGGGGACTCCTTCGCGGTCTTCAGGATTGCGAGAGTGACAGACGGGTTGATCGCGCCAGGCGAGCACGATCGATCGGGAATAGGATATCCGTTGCTCATGATGAGTTGGCAGGCATGGACGGGCGGCAGGCTCACCGCCGCGAGCGGCGTGTCACTCCGTGGATTGATGGTGAAGCAATTCGCGGAGGCGAGTGCTGGCACCAAGACGCCCACGAAAGCCAAGAAAACGAGCCGCATCCTCTCTTCCGTCAGTCGTCGTCGAGTTCGTTGCTGTTCAGGATGCGCGCCGTCTCCTGCTGAACGTTGGCAAGCAGGAAAGCGAGGAATCCCTCACCATTCGCTTCGGCAAGCTGCTCCATGCGCTTCGCCTCGCGGGCTATCGTCTCAATCGTGGTCCGCTTCTGGTTGTCGGTCAGAGAAGCCTCCACCTCGGAGGTATACTGCCTGAGCGTGCAGCTTCTGCCGAGTTCGGGTTAAGGTGAAGTTGCAAGTGCCTTTCGACGATGCTTTGCGGGCTGATGCAACTCGCCATCTTCGCGGGTGTCATCTATCTGAATGAGAGCATGAAGGCCGGCACCGGTCAGGGGGGATATAGTGATATCGATGAAGTGGCCAGCGTGTGCGTCACGCACACCACAACGATGTGCATAAGCATCGAAACCGAACGACGCTCTGAGACGGGCTCAAGCGGGGTTCCCTGTTCAGGCCGAAGAACTCGGCTTCATTAGGCCCAAGAATATGACGAGGCCACATAGAACCGTCAGAGCGCTCGATATCCATATCCAATGCGGCGTAAGCCGGTCCTTTTTCTAGGACCGGAATCAAGCGGCAGAGCCCTTGGTGCATCTGCTACCTAATCCTGCTGAATTGCGGGCGAGGCCCAGGCCGCACGCATCCTCGCGCGCCGCGTCGCGACCCAACCCACTTTGTCGTGACGCCCAAAGCGTCAAGGATCTCCCGCGTGATGGTCCTCGTGGGTTTCCAGCCCCAATGGGTCTGGAATGGGGCCGATGTGGTCTAGGCCACCGTCGGATGGTTCACAAGGACATCGCTGCCAATGTTTTGCCAATGAAATGACCGGCCAAACCGGGAACGAACAAGCTCGAACTCATCTAGAATCGCCCGGATTTCCTCGATTTCGCGTCTTGCGTTTGTCGCTCATAACGATCTGGTTGCAGGTTCGAGTCCTGCCGGGCCCACCACTTTCGTATTTCTATCGTTCCTCATCAGTGGGTTACCTCACGGTTTGACAATCCCCTCTGGGGGTTTGGCAGCGATCTGTTCACTTTCCGAGCTCACCACAAGCTTAGTGGCGCCGGCCATCGCGCCCCTCTTCTGGCTCGCGCCGCGCGAGTAGATGGTCAGTTGGGAGCGCGTCTTGTGGCCAGTCCACGCCATCATTTCCTCATCGGTGAGGCCGTGCGCCGAGCATTGCGGCAAGCCCGCCTCGTTGCATCGCTTGCGGAACCAATTGCCAAATCCAGCCGCCGTGAAGGGTTTCCCCGTCGCCGTGGTCAGGATGGAAGCGTCGTAGCTCTCATCGTCGCGGCGCCCAGACAGTCGGCGACGACGTGGGCGTTCGGGAGATTGCGAATTGCGATTCCGACCGGTGCCAAAGCCTCACCAGGCGCGCCATCTCCGTGGGCGCCACGGTCGGCGATCTCGGCGACGCAACAATAGCGGAGATGCTTTTGGCAGTCGAAGCGGGCACGGCGCGCCTTGGCCGCCGTCATCGTCTGCGCGTCCGGCGGCACGACAATATGGCGCGGGCGGCCCCCTGGACGGTACGAGGTTTAACTCCCCGACCGACTTCGTTATCGAGAACCTTCAGCAGATCGTCGCCGGTCCACGCGCCAGCGGCATCCTTCTACGGCGGCGCCGTTACTTGATAGTCCTTGATCTCGAAGTCGTATCCCGGATCCGGCACCGCCTTGTCGGTCTGCATGTAGATTCCAAACTGAAGACTGGCCTGCGGAATTTGTGCCCGGAGCTTGCCGACCTCGGTACCGTTGAACGAAGAGGTAATCAGGTTTTGGCTAACGTTGACTTAAAGGACAATCGGTGACCCCGGCTGCACGACGCCGGCGCTCCTGGAGTAGTCCGCCACTTCGCTCCAGTGCTTCTGCAAATCGAGGGCAAGACCCAAGCCGGGCCTCACCGCCGGTCCGCCCAAGGCTTCGCCGCAGGAATGATCCGTGGCGCGGTGGCGCGGTCGCACCACGTTGCCCCGTCGCACGGTCCAAGCGATAGTGTGAAGACGCTGCCATGGTTGCGGAGGTCATCGCGGTGAATCCCACCCGCAGATTGGAAACCAGTTTGCCCCAGGTGCTGGCGGCAGCTTTTTTCGCTGCGGCGCTCGCGGCGTGGATCGTCCCGGTAAGCTTCAACCCGAGAATCGTGAGGACTTCGGCGACGGCTGAAAACGCCACCGTTCCGTTTGCCGTGCCTCCATTCTCAACGTCGAAGCCGATGAGGCCGCCGGAGTTGCATTGACGACGATCATTCCATCGATCGACGTGGAAGAGCGCGAGAGACTGCGGTTGCTCTGCGCCTGCATCAGGTTCGACGCCGACGCCGATCGAGCCGCGGCGCTTGGTCGGGCCATTGCCGCCACGGGGTGGGGTGCGTTTCTCGCCTGCGCCGATCGCCAGCGACTGGGCTCGGTGGTGGCGCGTGCCATCGCGCGGCTGAAACTGGCGCCCCCGGTGCCGCCGCTCACGCTGCCGGACGGTCGCATGAGCCTGACCGAGGGGCTGCGGCAGCGCGAGGCGGAACACATGAGCCGTCGCGCGGCGTTTGCCAGCCACCTGGCCGAGATCGCCGCCGCCTTCAATCGACGCGGGATTGTGCCGATCGCCCTCAAGGGCGGCAGCTCGATCGTAACCGGCGTGCCGGACTGGCGCAGCCTGCGCGATCTCGACCTGCTGGTGCCGGGGCGGCGCGACAGCGAGGCGCAGGCCATCCTCGTCAGCCTCGGTTATCGCACGGGGCGAGACAAGCCGCGCTGGGCCCACCATCACTTTCCCGAACTCTTTCGCGATGACCTGCCCGGGTGGATCGAGATCCATCGTCACGCCGGCCCCTCTCGTGTCAGTCAGTTTCTGCCGACCGCCGAGCTCCTGGCCGCGGCCGCGCCGCCTGCCGACGCCAGGGTCGGCGGCGTCGCTGTGCTGACGCCGCATCTCCAGGCGCTGCATGGCCTGCTGCACCATCACGTCGGGCATCGCGCGGTGAAGCAGGCGCGGATAGACCTGAAGGGTCTCTACGAGTTCGCCGCGGCGATCGAGGCGATGGCCGAGAGTGAACGCGAGCTGCTGTGGCAGCGTTCGTCGCGCCACCCGCGGCTGCTGGCGATGGTCGACCTGTGGCTGGCGGCGGCGGCCGATCTGTTCGGCCTGCCCGTGACCGCGCCGGCTCTCGCGCCCGACATGCGCGACCGGTGGCGCCGCTTGCGCGAGGGTACCGAACCCGCCGGCATGGTGCCCGAGCTCACGGCCGCCCTGGAGCCCGCGCGTCTCGGGCGGGTGCGCGGCGGCAAACATGCGCTGTCACGCCTGTGGTGGCGGATCACGGTGCCGCTGACGTTCCTTAAACGGCCAACGTTGAGCCCGCTGTCGCTGCTGCGCGGGCTGCGGGATCTGCGAGGGCAAGGGCCTTGATCCGGTATTCGGGAACGTCGGGCGCCGCCTCGGCCGCTCGCGCAAACGCTTCCGCCGCGCCAGCTCGGTCACCCGTCCGCAGCAGCGCGACGCCGAGAAGGTCCGAGGCGTAGCAGCCGAATATGCGGCAATCGTGCGCAAGATAGTCGTCACAGATCGCCGCAGCATCCTGCGCCAGCAGTTCCCGCAGGTCTGCGATGGCCGCCGCGTGGTCGCCGCGGTTGATGGCAACGCGCGCCCGCAGAAAGCGGAGCGACCAGTTGCCTGGGCATAGTTCAAGCCCTTCCTCGATGATGGCCCCAACGTCGTCGCCGCGTTGCAGGCACAGCCGCGCGTGCGTGTAGGCAAGCAGGCTGCGGAGTGCGCGATCGGCAGGGTTGGGGACGACCGGCCGGGACAGGCCGCGCCCCGATATGTCGATCGCCTCGTCGGTCTGCCCGAGCCCGTCGAGCGTCTGAGCGAGGTCGTTCCAGTAGTAAATCCGGTCCGGATCGATTTCGATCGCGGCCCTCAGGAGGGGCAGGTTGCGCCGGTATTTGGCGGTCAGGTCGCCGTCGTAGCCAAGATGAACGATGGTTGCGGGCGACCGGACGGTCCGTGCGCCGATCGACCGCTCAAGTGCCTGCAGGTCCGGACGGATGCTTTCATGCATCGTTCCCCTGAAGCGCAGGCGGCGGTCGTTGCGAAGCAGACGATATTCGCGGGCAAGCGTGCTGCCCGACCTGACGCGAAACTTCACACGCGCCGCGAAGACCATGGGATCGTCAAGCCCGCTGCGCAATTCCGCAGGGCTGGTCTCGATCAGCCGCTCGTCGGCATCGATGTAGAGGAGCCAGTCAGAATTTGCCGCCTCCAGCCCGACATTGCGCGCGGCAGCAAAATCGTCGCGCCACGCCCATTCCAGGACCCTGGCGCCGTTGCGGCGGCAAATTTCGATCGACGAATCAGTAGAGCCGGTATCGACGACGACAATCTCGTCGACCAATCCGGAAATGGAACGCAGGCAGCCCTCAAGAAAGGCTTCCTCGTTCCGGATGATCAGGCAGGCGGTGATCCGCAGATCAGCGCCCGGCAAGTCACGAACCGTTCACGCTGGCCAAAGCAGGGCTGACGGTCAAGCCGTCGATGGCGAACGATACGACCACCGGCACCACGAAGGCCGCAGTCTTGACCATCTGGCGCAACGCGTCGCGCCGACCCGCATCGACGCCTTCCAGCGCACTTTCCAACCGCTCGGTTTCGTTATTCTCGATCACAGCCCATGCCTCCGATTCACAGCTGATTGTGCCGCCTGCCGGTGTTCAGGTCAACAACCTTGCGACGTGGATGAGGTGCCATTCCGCGGTTGCGAGGTCGCCGAGCCCGAGCTCGAACGACGGCACCGACATTGCGAGCGCCCTGATCCGGGCCGCCGCGGCGGCAACGCCGGTCGCCGGCATCCCGGCTTCGGCCATGAGGTGGGCGAACGCCTTCTCTCGCGCGATCCCGCGTGCCCGCGATCTTCCGCCGTGATTGGCGACGAGGATGACGATGCCGGACAGCTGTCCCGCACGAATGATCCATTCGCGTCCGGCCAGTGCCGGGCTGAGGGCACGAATGGACGAGGTTCCGTCCCATCCGGGTACCCGGGGGGCCTGCCAGACCTGGTCGGGCAGCGGCTTCACCATCGCGAGCGTGCCGTCCTTGACGCGAAGCGTGCGCGGCCGCGCCACCACTGAACCGGCTCGGATGAGCATATGCTCGTCGCCCTCGACCTCGTGCCCGGCAACGGCAAGGTGCAGGGCGAGCGTGCTCTTGCCGGCGCCCTTGTGGCCGACGATCAGCAGTCTCTGCCCCTCGATCAGGACCGTGGCGCCGTGCAGAAGCGGTGCGCCGGGGTCGCCGTCCACGAGATCGGCCAGGAGGAGGCGATGCATGGCTCCGAGGAGATGATAGGCAGTGCCCTCGACGATCTCGCCGCTCGGCATTGTCGCGACCAGGAAGCCGTCGCGGCGGTCGATCGCAATGTCGACCGGCGTGAGGTCCACGCCAGGCATCTGCGGCGCGGCCTCGATGAAACGAATCCGGTCGGCGGTCTCGGGATCGGCGTGGAACCGGTATTCGCGCTTCAGCGTTCGGCAGATGACGGGCTGCACGCGACCAGTCCTTCGTCGACCAGGTTTGACAGGCAGGCGTAGAGGCTCTCGGTGGGTGGCGCGTCGAGCGCGAAAGCGTTGGTCAGGAAAGCCTCGATCTCGGCGGTCGTCTTGTTCTCGGCGCAGAGTTCGAACACGATCAACGCCGTGACGTTGAGGTAATGCACGCGTTCGCGTTCATTCTGGTAGATCATCGCGCCGTCCGGCACGCGGTTGATCTCGATGCCATCGACGGACCGGAACCTGGTGTCTTGCGTGATAGTGGTCATGCGGAGCTCCCCGAGGGCCTCATCTAGAGGCAAGGCGGCTTAGCCGGCAAGCGAGTAGCGGCATGGCGCGGTTGCGGTCGAATCTCTCCGCGACGAGCGCACGCGCGGCCGCGGCGCGACGGGCGCCGGCGGCTGGGTCTGCCAGGGCCTCGGCAATCGCCCGCGCCAGATCGGCGGGCGCGTCGGCGATGAGCGCGTGTTGCCCGGAGACGAACGGCAAGCCGCGGGCACCAATGCCGGTGGTGACGATGGGTACGCCATGCGCGGCCGCCTCGAGCAATTTCAGGCGCGTGCCGGCGCCCGCCCGCAGCGGCGCCACGAAGACACTGGCCTCGGCATAGACGCCGGCAACGTCAGCCACCTCGCCGACGATCTCCACACCGTCCACGCCCCGCCAGGTTTCGAGCCGCCCGGCATCGCGTCCGGCGAGGCGCAGCCGCACCTCGCCTTTGCACTCCCGGCGAACACGGGGCCACACCGCGTCCATGAACCACGCGACCGCCTCCACGTTCGGCGCGTAACCGTAGGAGGCGAGAAAAAGCAGCGTACGCCCATCGTCCGCGCGTGGCGTGGCCGGGGGCAGGGCGATGGCATTCTCCACGACCTCGACGGAAAGCGAAGGGTGGCGCCTGCCAATCGCGGCCGCATCGGCCTCACTCGAGATGAAGTGGCGATGAACGGACGGCGCCGTCCGCGCGATGCCCGCGGCGAGCGCGTCGGCCTCCGCTTCCGCCCAGGCAGCCCGGTATGGGTTGTGGTCCCGCCAGCCATCCGCGATCTCGCGGCTGGAGGTCGCTTCGTCCTCATCGAGATCCATCGTCACCAGAGGTGCACCCGCGGTCGCGGACAACGCATCCGCGAGGTAGGAGCGGCCGATATGGATCAGGTCAAAGGCTGCACCACCGAGGGCAGCGCGCAATTCAGCGAGCACGGCCGCAGACACGCCGGCGGCGAGCGAACTGCGCCCGTACCGGCGGAACGCTTCAAGCCGCGCCGCGGGATCGGCCAGCCGTGCCAGGAGCGCAAAGTGCGTGTCCTCCAGGCCGCTGGTCGGGATGATGATCGTCGGGATGCCAAGCGCGCTCGGCAGGTCGGGCGCCGCGTCAGCCCGCTCGGCCACCGGCAGCAGCACCAGCCGGACGTCGAAGCTGCGTGCCAGCGCTTCGAGGAACAGGCCCTGCCGCATGGCCAGACCGTTGCCTGATCGCGCCGGCATGATGGGCGCGACGTGAAGGGCGCGCGGCCGGCCGCTCATTCTTCCAGTTCGGCCGGGACATAGGCGGACACCAGGTCGAGAGCCCGCTGGATGCGCCAGGGCGAGGTGGAGGGCGGCGTCGCCTCCGCGGGCCTGATCGCCTCGCCGCGCGCCGCCGGCATGAGGCAGCTCGGCACGACCGGGGCGCGGTAGCGGTAACCGGTCCAGAGGTGGTCCGGCCCGAGTTCCAGCACATAGCTGCGGTGCTCGCCTCCCGTCAGGATGAGCCTCGCGCCGGCGTCGTCCGCCTCAACCCACCAGTGCCGGCGATCGCCAGCACGGCCGATGCCGATCTCGGCGTAAGGCCGCAACTCCAGGGGAATGGCTGGCGCCTCGCCGGCCTCCAGCACGAACGGGCCACCGGCAAGCAATTCCTCTTCCAGGCGCAGCGCCGAAGCACTGCGCTTGGGTGGGATGAAGAGATCGCCGCTCCACCGCTCCTCAAGTTCGGCCAGCGCCGCACGGCATGCGGCCTCGTGCACAAAGCCGGGGATGCTCTGCGGCTTGCCCCCATATTCCCACTTGGAGTTCGTCCGATGCTGGAACACGGGGGCACCCTCAAAGTCACGCTGTACGAGCATCCATTCGTCGCGATAGGGCCTGTGCGGCAGCAAAACATGATCGGCGCCGATCATCTCCCACGCCAGCAGGAACGTGTCCTTGTCGCCATAGACGATTTGGTAGATGTCGTCGGCCGCCTCGTTCAGGCGCTGGGCCGCCGCCAGAGCCGGGCGATGTCGGCGCCGGTCGACCAGAAGCTGTCCGCTGTCGAGCGATACCTGTCGTCGCGGCGTCAGCCCGAGCAGCGACCAGATTGCGTTGTCGCGGCGCAGGTCGATGGCGTCGGGCCAGAACACCGCACCGGCCTGTTGGTATTGCGGCCAGTCGAAGCAGATCGCAGGATCGACGACGGGCACCTGGTCGGCGTCGAGCAGGAGCACCTCGGCAAAGCCGCAGTGCGCCAGGGCAAAGGCTTTCAGCTGCCAGCCGTCGCGAATCGAAGCGCCGGCCGCGGCGATCAGCGGCGTGGCGTCGACGAGGCGGGTGCCCAGGGGTTCAAGCAGCGCCGCCATCGCCGGCGAGACCTCCGACGCACCGAAGCACCAGAGTTCGACGGGCAGGCTGCAGTGCAGCGCATGCCGCAGCATATGCAGCAATACGTAGGCGTTGGTAAAAACGCGCTCGCCACCGGCCACCACCACCATTCCGCGGCCGGAACCCTCGCGCAGGGCATGCGCGCCGCGCGACGCGCGAATCTCCGCGGCGAGTTGCCGGGTGCGCGCGGCTACCTGTTCCGTCAAAGCGTGCATCGAGACCCCGACCACTGCACCCGCCGCCTGCCAGCCGGCTTGCGCCCGCCGCTCCATTAGATTTGATTGAGCCTTGGGGAGCAAGTGATGCCGATCGACCAGAATACCCTGCCGCAGGTGCTGATCCTCACGCCGATCAAGGGAGCCGCGCGCCACCTCGCACGTTATGTGGAACTGATCGAAGGGCTCGACTGGCCGGGCGACCGCCTGTCGGTTTCGCTGCTCGAAGGCGACAGCAAGGACGAGACGTTTGCTGCCGCGCAGGCGATGCTGCCGCGTCTGGCCGCGCGGACGCGCCGGGCACAACTGTTTCAACGGCACTTCGGCTTCAACCTGCCGCGGGGTGTGCCGCGCTGGGCACCCGCCTTCCAGCTTCTGCGGCGGCAGACGTTGGCCCGCGCCCGCAACCACCTGCTGTTCCGGGCGCTCGACGACGAGGACTGGGTGCTGTGGATAGATGTGGACGTCATCGACTATCCTGCGGACATAATTCACAGCCTGCTGGCGACGGGCTTCGACATCGTCGTTCCCAATTGCGTCACCAGGCGCGGCGGCCCGACCTTCGACCTCAACAACTGGACTGCCGAGGGATCGGTCACGCTGTCGGACCGGCGCGGTTGCGGCCCCATCCGGCTGGATGCGGTGGGCGGGACGATGTTGCTGGTGCGCGCCGAAGTTCATCGCGACGGGCTGGTCTTTCCTCCCTATCGCTATGGGATTGAAAGCCCCAGAGCCCGCAATTTTCATCCGTTGTGGGGCCGCGGCGAGGTCGAAACCGAGGGTCTCGGCGCCATGGCGGGCGACATGGGCATCCAGTGCTGGGGTCTGCCCGACCTGGAAATCCTCCACGCCCCTGAATGAGCGCCGATGGCGCCGACTTCGGGCTGCCGATGGACGCCGTCTACACGTGGGTAGACGGGGAAAGCCCCGGCCACCGCGCACGGCTTGCCGGGCATCTCATGCGCGAACGGAGGATGGCGGGCACCGAGGGCTTCGAGACCAGGCGCTTCCGCGATAACGGTGAACTGCGCTACTCGTTGCGCTCGCTTGAGCGCTTTGCCCCGTGGATTCGCACCGTCCATGTGGTGACCGATGGCAGCGCGCCTTCGTGGTTGAACCTCGCCCATCCACGTCTGGCCATCGTCCCCCACGAACGGATTTTCCCGCGCGGCGATGATCTCCCGACCTTCAACTCCCATGCGATCGAGGCAAACCTGCATCGCATACCGGGCCTGTCGGAGTTCTACCTCTACTTCAACGACGACGTGTTTCTGGGCAACAGGGTGACGCCCGCCGACTTCGTCGGCGAACACACCGGACAGCGCATTTTTCTGGAGGGCTGGCCGATGCCGTGGTCGCGCCGCAGAGGCTCGACGGCGGACAGGGCGCTTGCCTACTCGCAGAGGCTGCTCGATGCCCTGTTTGGCGAAGTCCGGAGGCGATCCGCCGTCGCCCACACGCCGCAGCTCTATCGCGCCTCGATCGTTCGGCAGCTCGAAGCGATCTGGCCGGCGGAGTTTCGGCGAACCTCCGCCCATCGCTGGCGTCGTCCGGACGACATCGCGCTACGGGTTCTCTATTTTCACTTTCTCGTCGACTCGCAGCAGCACCGGTTCTTTCCCGCGCATCTTGCGCGCGACGCCTGGCCGTCAACCTACGCCTTCGTCCAGATGACGAACGACGGAGAAGCGCGCCGCCGGCATTTCGCCGACGTCGCGGCACGCCGCCCGAAATTCTTTTGCATCAACGACGATCTGGGAACGGCCTCACCCGGCGACGTTGCCGGCATGCAACGGGACCTGAAGGATTTCCTCGAGAGCTACTTTCCCGGACCGTCGAGCTTCGAACGCACCGCCGGTGCGGAAACGGCTGCTCGGGCTGCCGGTGGCTGACCGTCATTCGCGTCCGAACTTCAGGACCGGCGCCACCAATCCGTCCGGCCGCCTGAACAGCAGCAGGTCGCTTTCATAGTTCGGTTGGGCGGCGCTGCCGTCCATCGCCTGGCGCACGAACCGCTCCCACGTGATCGGTTGAAGCATGGCGCGCTGGTGGTCGACCAGTGCGGCGAGGAATCCCAACGCCCGCAGGCGCGCCACGAGCTCGTCGAGTGAGGAACCGGCGGCCGACAGCAGGCGCGGCGCCGCCTCGCAAAGCAGGACGATTTCCGCCCGGTGGGTTGTCAGCGTCCGCTGCGCTCCGTTCAGGATCCGGGCCTCGCTGCCCTGCGTGTCGAGTTTGATCACCAGCGGCCGGGTCGCATCGATCTGCGTGTACTCGTCAAGCGTCTTTACGGCCACCTTCACCGACCGTCTCGGCTCGTCAAGGTCGAACAGGCGGTGGTCGCCGAAGTTGGTCTCGCTGCGATAAAGGCGCTCCTCGCCCGCGCGATCGGCCAGCGCCCACGCATTGACGATGACGTTGTCGAAGTTGCTCTTCCGGACGGCAGCCCTGATCTTGGCGACGTGCCGCGGGTCCGGCTCGAAGCTGTGCACGCGGCCGCGCCGCCCGAGCGAATGGGCCGCAACCAGCGTGAACCACCCGATATTGGCGCCGATATCCACGAAGTCGGCGTCGTGCTCCAGCAGTTTGCGGATGATCTCGGTCGAAGCGGAATCCCAGGAGCCGTACTTGGCAATCGCCGCGGAAATGATCGCGTCGCGCCTGCCGTAGGTATGGATCACGAACGCGGGCCGCGAATTCATCTCGATCCTGACGCGCGGCATAGGCTTGCTCCGACCAGGGCTGTCGGGGATGCGGGCGCCGGGGCGCGCTCCCCGATGTCGCGCTTGCCTGAGGGCCGATGTTTAGTCAAACAGTCCCGCATCGGTCAGGGACCGGCTGTCGGGCGATGCGCCGATAAAACGGCACCGGCAGCGGGACGCCCATCGTCAAGTCGGTGACATGCCTTCCAGCATCCGGAAGTTCGCAAGGCGGATCGAGGCGGCGCGGCAAGAGCGCCGGCTGATCGGTTTGACCCTGGCAGCGGTTGCGGGCGTAGCCGGTCCGCGTCAGCATCGCGTGCCGCCGGTCTTCAGCGTCCGACTTGATCCGGCAATCGCCCATGGCTTCGACGCGGTCATCCAGCGGGACGGGACCGGTTTCGAGATTTCGCTGTCGCGCCAGTGTCCGGCGGAGACGGCAAAGCACGGGCCCCCCCGGATACGCGCCTACGCTTACTGGATGCTGGCGAGCAGCGACGAGGTCGAACGCATGAGCATCACGCTGTCGGACGGCGACCGCTCGTCGGCGGCGACATTCTCGCCATCGTCGTTCAGGTCGGACGTCGTCGCGCTGCCGGACCCGATTTTCTTCTCCAGCGGCGGATATGTCGCCGAGAGAACCGCGGGGCTGACCTTGGCGGTGCCCTGGCGCCAACGCTCAACGACGCTTTTGTGGCGCGGCGGCATGAACTCGCAGCAAAGCTTTGACCCCGACATCGCCGTGACAAGACCGGAACTCGCGTCGCAGCGGCTTGTCGCCTGCCTCGCCCTTCGCGGTGTGCCGGACACCGACGTGAAGTTTGCGATCGCGGGGCAGTCCGAGACCGGATCAGTTGTCTACGAACGGCTGGGCATCACCGGACCGCGGCTGCCGCCCGCAACGTGGCTGGCCAGCAGATATGCGCTGGACATCGACGGATATTCCAATGCCTGGTCAAACCTGTTTACCCGGCTTCTTTTCGGCTGCTGCGTGCTGAAGATCGACAGCCGGTACGGTTTCCGGCAGTGGTATTACGACCGGCTGCAGCCGTGGGAGCACTACGTGCCGGTGGCGGCGGACCTTTCCAATCTGGTCGAGCGTCTCGATTGGGCGCGCAGCCACGACGGCGAGTGCCGCGAAATCGCCCAGCGCGGACGACTTGTGGCGCTCGAGACGACGATGAGCGCTGCGACCCGCGAGGCGGCGGCGCTCATCGAGGCAAACTGGCGCCGCCAGCGCTAGCCTGGATAATCGGGCTCGCCAGAGCCTAAGAACGCTGCAGGAATCGCAGATAGAACGCCGCGAAGAGACCGACGATGATGACATTCGCGATCAGCCGCTCCCAGAACCGGCCGCTGAAAAAGAAAATATCGACCGCCACGATCGCGACAACCATCGCCACGACGTAGAACGTGACCGACATCGTTCTGGTCAGATCAACCTCCGCCGGCTCCGAGATGGCCTCGCAATTGCCGCCTGGTGCAGTTCACGACCGCTACGCGGCGTCAATCATGGGAAGGCGCTGCTCGTTCTCGATCCATGCATCGGTCATCCGCCACGCATGCCTCTCGCCGCACAGGGAACACGGACGCGCCATCGTGTTGACGCTGGGCAGCATGACCAGCCGCTCTCGATCGAAATCGGCTGCCACCGAAACAGGGTCGCCGATTTTCGGGCACGCAATCATAAGCCTCATCGCGGAATCCTCCCACGCTGATGCTGCCCCTCCTGCGACGAGCTAATCACATTTTTCGCCGGTCGGGCAGCGCCGCCGCCGCAAGCCTCACGCGAAGTTGAACCGACGCTGTGGATTAACCGTCGAGATCCACGTTTACAGTGCAGCGGAGCCAACGAGCCGCCGGTCTATGGAGGCTTGCCCCGTTATTCCGCCATCTCGAGTATGTGTCGGACCGCGGGGCCTGAAATATCCGCGTCTTCTCCCAGCCTGGTGTGACCGGCGCGTTCGAGGTGGTCGACAACGTCGTCCGGGGCGATGACGATCGTCTCGAAGTCGCTGATCCGCACCGGTAGCCCCATGCGCTTAAAGAAAGCCTCGGTAAGCTCGATCGCGCGCATGGCGGCGCGGCGGTCGTCGGTGTCGTCGACGTTCCAGACGTTGCGGGCATAGCGCGCCAGCATTGGCATCTTGCTCTCAAGTTTGAAGCGGAAAAGGGTCGGCATGATCACGCTCAACGAGCGAGCGTGATCGACCTCGTAGAGCGCCGTGAGGGCATGGCCGATCATGTGCGATGACCAATCCTGCCTGACGCCCGCTCCGATAAGTCCGTTCAGCGCCTGGTTGGCCGCCCACATGACGTTTTCCCGTGCCTCGGCCGTATTGTCGTCAAGCAGCTTCGGACCCCACTCGATCAGTACGCGCAGCAGCGCTTCGCTGAAGCCGTATTGCACCGGCGCGTTGGCCGGCGCTGTGATGTACTGCTCGAGGACGTGCGTCATCGCGTCGACGACGCCGTTGCCGAGTTGCCGCCGGTCGAGACTTTTCATCGTCGACGGGTCCATGATTGCGAAGGCCGGGCGCGTTCCTTCGTTGCGGAAGGGAATCTTCAGCCCGCGCGAGGTGGAAGTAATCACGGAGACGGCATTGCTCTCCGAGCCGGTCGCCGGCAACGTCAGCACGCATCCGACCGGCAGCGAATTCGCCGGATAACGGCCGGCAGCGAATTCTTCCCAGGGATCGGGGAGGGGACTGGCAACCAAAGCGGCCAGGAATTTGGCCGCATCGGCGACCGAACCTCCGCCCACCGCCAGCACCAGCTCGGAGCGCGCCGCCCGGGCGACGGTGGCGGCCTTCTGAATTGTCTCGTAATGCGGATTGACCTCGATGCCGCCAAATTCGGTGACGATCGAGCCCTCGAGGGCGCACATGACCTCGTCGTGGACGCCGTTGCGTTTGATCGAGCCACCGCCATAGAGCAACAACACGCGTGTCTGCGGCGCCACCAGCCGGGCGAGTTCGGCGATCTGCCCTTCGCCGAAGAAGATGTGCGTCGGGTTCCTGAGTTCGAATCTCATAGGCTCACCCCGTTTCCCTTGATGCGCTGCATGGCCGCGCGCAGCCCGTTGCTCAGCACTTCCGTGTCGCTGGAGTAAGCGAGCAGCAGAGCGCCGGCGTCGCGCCACTTCTTGGCTTCCTCGGCATTGGACACCAGCATGGCGCACGTCTTGCCGTGACGCCGCGCGGCGCTCAGCACCAGCGTCCGCTCTTCGTCCAGGATGCGCGCCTGATCGGGATGGCCGAAGATGCCGAGATTTTGGGCGAGGTCGTGAGGACCGATCGTCAATGCATCGATCCCATCCATTGCCGCGATGGCGTCCAGATCGTCGAAAGCGCCCGCCGTCTCCAGCATGACGGTTACAAACACCTGTCGATTCACCGCATCACAGTGTTCGCGGGTCGACGCGAACCTCTCGAAATCGGTGGCGGGACCAAGGCCGCCCATCCCGCGCTGGCCGCGCGGAGCATAATACGCGGCGGCAACGATTTCCGCGGCATGGGCGGCCGATTCGACCTGCGGGCAGTGCAGGTTCCAGACGCCGATATCGAGCAGGCGGGTGATCCATTCGCGATTGGCGACCGGCGGCCGCACCGCGATCGGAAAGTCGAGGGCCCGCGCCATGCCTGCCAGTCGCGCCACCGTTTCGATCGAGAAGCCGGTATGCTCGATATCGACGCGGGCGAAGTCCACGCCCGCCGCCTGCATCAGACGCAGCACCGCAGGATTTTCGATCATCGTCAGCCATGTGCCGATTTGCGCTTCACCGCGCTCGACGCCGGCTCGCATGGTGTTGATTCGCATGTTTCTGTTCTCCCTAGCGCACGGCGCGCCGGCTTTGGTCGCGATGCGCGACGAAGATGCCGGCGACAATGACGATGACCGAGCCAACGATGACGTTGCTGGTCGGCCAGACGGCAAACACCAGCCAACTGGCTGACAGCGCCCAAAGCATGGAGGTGTATTCGAAGGGCGCGACGTTCGACGCGCCAGTGTGCTTGTAGGCCTGCGTGGTGAAGAACTGTGCGATGCCGCCGGCGATACCGGTGGCAACCAGGATCGCAGCGTCGCCTCTGTCGGGCACAACCCATCCCAAGGGCGCTGTAACCAGTCCGGCCAGTGTCGTCAGCAGCGAAAAGTAAACCACGATCGTGATCGGACGCTCGACGCGCGCCAGCGTGCGGATCTGGATGATCGCCATGCCTCCGGCGAGCGAGCCCAAGATGGCCAGCAGTGCGCCGACCGCATAGTGACTGTTGAACCCGCCGTTTCCGAAATAGCCGCCGAGGATGACGACAATGCCCGCGAAACCCACCGCCACTGCAGCCCAGCGATAGGGCTGCACGTCCTCGCCCAGCATGAACACCGCGAGGATGACCGTGACAAGCGGCATCGAATAGCTGATCGCCGTGGCATCGGCGATCGGCAGAAAGAAGAGCGCACCGAAATTGAAAAAGATCGCGGCGGTGCCCGCGAGCGACCGCTTGATGTGACCGAAATAGTTGGCTGTCTTGAAGACGACCCTGAACTGGCCGTTGATCCACACCAGAATGAACAGCGGGATGAGCGCAAAGAAGCTGCGGCAAAAGACGATCTCGCCGATCGGATAGCGACTGCTCGCGATCTTGATCAGCGTCGACATCACCGTCAGCATCAATGTCGCGCTGATCTTGAAGACAATGCCGAGCAGCGGATTGGCTGCCGCCGCATCGGCCTGAACGATCGCGGTCATTCGCTCGCAAGCGCGGCCGTCATGCGCGCCATCGCCAACATGCCCGGGTCGTCAATCCCTTTGGAAGAATCGCTGAACATGCGCGCGCGGCCGATCCGGTTCGGGCGATTGCGGAACTCGTCGAGCGCGGTGTGCGCAGCTTGCGCCGCGGCCGTCGCCGCCAACCCGGGATCGGCGATGTCGGTGAGGGCACGCTGGATCGCATCAAGCGAGTCGATCACGGTCTTGTCGCCCAGCGCGGCTTTGCCTCGCGCCATCATGGCGTCGCGTGCACCTCGCAGGAGCGCGGTCGTCTCGCTCCACGGAACTTCGCTCCGCCCCTTGGTCACCTTGGCCGCCGAAATGAACGCCGTCGCGACCAGGGTACCGAAAGAAGAGGATGAGGCCTGCTGAAATGCCTTCGCCGCCGCAAGAAATGCTGCGCCAACATCGGTGGGAAAGTCCGACGCGGCGTCCGCTACCGCCTGCCATCCTGCCGCGACGGTGATGCCGAGATCTCCGTCTCCCAGTTTGCCGTCCTGCGCGTTCAGTTCCGCAGCGGCAGCCGCGCCGGCCGCGGCGAGGCGTTCCGCGGCCGCGCGCATGTCGACGGTCGTGAAGCCCGCCATCAGCGGACGCTCCAGAAGGCGCAGTGGCAGGGCGCCTTCAACAATCGTTCAAGCTCGCTGTCCAGGCGGCATATCGTGATGCTGGCGCCCGCCATTTCCATCGACGTCGCGTAGCGCCCGACCAGCGGCATCACGATCGTCGCTCCCGCGTCCTCGAGTCTGCGGCTCAGGCGACCGTACATGATGTACAATTCCTCGACGGGCGTGGCGCCGAGCGAGTTGACCAGGACGGAAACCCGTGCCCCGCGTTCGATCGGGGCGTCCGCCAGCAGGCGGTCGGTCATCTCGTCGACGATCGCGTCTGCCGAACGCAGCTTGTCGCGCCAGATACCGCGCTCGCCATGAATGCCCATGCCCATCTCGATTTCATCGTCGGCGATGAGAAAAGTGGGTTGGCCGGCCTGCGGTACCGTGCATGGCGTCAACGCGACGCCGATGGAGCGGCAGGCATCGGCTGCCCGCCGCGCGATGGCAGTCACCGAGTCAAGCGAAGCCATCTCTTCCGCCGATGCGCCGGCGATCTTGAACGCGAACACCATGCCCGCGACGCCGCGGCGCTTTTCAGCCTCTTCCCGCGGCGCCGACGCGACGTCGTCGGTGAGCACGACGGATGTCGATGGGATCGACTCCATCTCGGCCATCTCGCCCGCCATATCGAAATTCATGACGTCGCCGCCATAGTTGCCGTAGAGGCGCAGAACGCCGGCGCCGCCGTTTGCGTGGCGCATCGCCGCAAGCATGTGTTCAGCCGGCGGCGAGGCGAAGACCTGGCCCACCGCCGCCGCATCGAGCAGGCCTCTTCCAACGTATCCGGCAAAGATCGGCAGATGGCCCGAGCCACCGGCCGTCACGACGCCGACCTTGCCCGGTGTCACGCCACCGGCGCGGGCAATGACTCTGGCCTCCGGGCGGGCATAGATTTCGGCGTGTGCGGCCGTCAGACCAGCCAGCGTCTCATCGACATAGGCCGCCGGCGAATTCAGTATCTTCTTCAAGACACCGCTCCAGCAATGGCAAGCCGGAAGTCGGGCGTCAGCTGCGAGGGGTCAACCCGAACCTCGATCAGCGACAGGCGATTTGCGGACAGGGCCCTTTCGAAAGCCGGGGCGAACTCATCGGTTGTGGTCACGACCTCGGCGTGGGCGCCGAACGATCGCGCGAATGCCACGAGATCCGGATTGACCATATCGGTTCCGACCACGCGGCCCGGGTAGCGCCGCTCCTGATGCATGCGGATCGTGCCGTAGATCGAATTGTTGATGACGACGACGATGATGTGGGCTCCGTGCTGGATCGCAGTGGCCAGTTCCTGCGGATACATCAGGAAGCACCCGTCTCCGGCGAAACACACCACGGCACGCTCGGGATGGCGCAGCTTCGCGGCCACCGCCGCGGGCAGTCCGTAACCCATTGCCCCGCTTGTCGGGGCGAGCTGGGTATGTCCCGTGCGGTAACGAAAAAATCTGTGCAGCCAGATCGTGTAATTGCCCGCGCCGTTAGTCACGATACCGTCGGGCGGCAGGCGCTCGTCAACGTGGGCGACGACGGCGGCGAGATCCACTGGACCCGTCGGGCTCACCGATGCCGGATCGACCGACTGCTCGTATTCCCGGCGCATCTCGGTCAGCCACTGGCGCCAAGGCGTCTCGATGCCAGGCATGGCGGCGAGCGCCGCAGCGGCAGCCGCATGGCTGGCAACGATGCCGATGTCCGCCTCATACACCCGGCCGATCTCGTTTGGATCCGGATAGATATGGACGATGCGCTGCACTGCGCGCGGCGCGCGAACGATGCTGTACCCGCGCGTTGTCACGTCCGACAGACGGGAGCCGAGCGCAATGATCAGGTCGGAGTGTTCGATACGGGCTGCGAGCGCCTTGCTCGTGGCGAGGCTGAGATGGCCTGCGTAGTTCGAGTGACGGTTGTCAAAGAGATCCTGCCGCCGGCAGGAGGCAACGACCGGCAAGGCATTGTTGCTGGCGAAACGTTCGAGGTCGGCGATGGCCTTGTCGCTCCATCCCGAACCACCGACGACAAGCACCGGGCGCTTGGCCTCCTTGAGCGCGTGCTGCACCCGTTCGACATCAGCGGGCGAGGGGACCTGCCCTAAGGTCGGTGCGCGGCGACCCAGGTTGTCGGAAACGGTGACGACCTCGCTCAACACATCTTCCGGGAGCGAAAGAACCACGGGGCCACAGCGCCCGGCCGTCGCAACGCTGTAGGCACGATGAATGAACTCAGGGATGCGCTCGGCCCTGTCGATCTCGCCCGCCCACTTGGCGATCGGTCCAAACACGGCTGCGATGTCGATTTCCTGGAACGCTTCGCGGCCGCGGCTTTCGCGCTCGACCTGTCCGACAAACAGGATCATCGGCGTGGAATCGTGAAATGCGGTGTGGACGCCGACACTGGCGTGGAGAGATCCCGGTCCGCGGGTAACGAAGGCAACGCCGGGACGCGCCGTCAGCTTGCCGTCGGCCTCCGCCATGTTGGCAGCCGCGCCTTCGTGGCGACAGACGACAAGCTGGATTTCGGGCACGTCGTAGAGGGCATTCAGCACCTCGAGATAGCTTTCGCCAGGGACGCAAAAAATGCGGTCCAGGCCCTCGGTCAGCAGGGTGTCGACCAGCAACTGCCCCCCTGTGCGCTCACGAGCGATCGACTGGCCTTCCTTAATC
>Ga0265313_10001410_pt1 | contig 22500 bp, 21 predicted proteins | sample 4123metaG_FD_203122 | JGI IMG/M metagenome (GOLD analysis project Ga0265313, IMG submission 203122) | Rhizosphere microbial communities from Carex aquatilis grown in University of Washington, Seatle, WA, United States - 4-1-23 metaG | ecosystem: Host-associated > Plants > Roots > Rhizosphere >...
GAGGAGATTCTCGCCGCCGGCATCGACGTCTACAGCACGCTGAACATCCAGCACCTGGAAAGCCTCAACGACATCGTCGAGCAGATTTCCGGGGTCAAGGTGCGCGAAACCCTGCCCGACAGCGTGTTGTCCTCGGCCGACGAGATCGAGCTGATCGACCTGCCGCCGCGGGAACTGATCAAGCGGCTGCACGAGGGCAAGGTCTATGTTCCCGAACAGGCGAAGCGGGCCGTCGGCAATTTCTTTTCGCCCGGCAACCTGACCGCCCTGCGTGAAATGGCGCTCCGCCATACCGCGGAGCGGGTTGACGCCCAGATGGTCAATTACATGCGCGAGCATGCCATCCCGGGGCCATGGCCGACCCGGGAGCGGATCATGGTCTGCATCGACGAGCGGGTGGACGCCGCCAAGCTGGTTCGGGTGGCCAAGCGTGCTGCCGACCGGCGCGGTGCCGCCTGGGTGGTGGTCACGGTGGAGACTTCACGCTCCTATGCCTTGACCGAGACCGACAAGGACCATATCGCCGAAGCCTTGCGACTGGCCCAGCAACTGGGCGGTGATACCGCCCTGCTGCAGGGTGATGACATCGTTGCCACCGTGTTGGCGTACGCCCGCGAGCGCAATGCGACCCAGATCGTCGTCGGCCGGGCGCGGCCCCGGCGCTGGCGGTGGGGCAAGTCGGTGACCGAGAGGCTGTTCGCCGAAAGTGGCGACTTCAACGTGTTCGTGGTTGGCGGCGAAGATGAGGAAAAGCCGGTCTCGCTGGCCCGGCCTCGCAAGCCGGCGAAGCTGCCAACCGACTGGCTCAACCTTGCCTTCGCCCTGTTGTGCACCGGCGTCGCCACTGCCCTTGGCTTCTTGATCGACATGTGGCTCCCGGTAGCCAGCATTTCGGTGGCCTTCCTGCTGGCAGTTATGGTGGTGGCCATGCGTTCGGGCCTGCGGCCCGCCATTCTCGCCTCGGTGTGCAGCTTCGTCGCCTTCAATTTCTTCTTCACCGAGCCTCGGTGGACATTCGCAGTCACCGATACCCAGAATGTTCTGACCCTGGTGTTCTTTCTGATCGCCGCGGTGATCGTTTCCAATATGGCGAGCCGCTTGCGCGCCCAGATTCTGGCCACCCGGGAAAGCGCCCGGCGGACCGGCAATCTCTATGATTTCGGCCGCAAGGTCACGGCGGCGGCGACCCAGGACGACGTTCTCTGGGCGGTGGTGCATCACGTCGCCACCACCATCCATGGCAAGTCCTTGGTGCTCCTGCCGGGTGAGAACGGGCTCGCCATTGCCGCCGGATACCCGCCGGAGGATCAACTCGACGACCGCTCCGCCGCCGCCGCCGATTGGGCGTGGATTCACGGTAAGCTGGCCGGACGGGGCTCGGCGACGCTACCAGCGTCATTGTGGCTGTTCCTGCCGCTGAAGACCGGCCGAGGGCCGGTTGGCGTACTCGGCGTCCAGATGATGGAAGACGCCGATATCCCTTCGCCCGACCAGATGCGTCTGCTCGAAACCCTGGCCGACCAGGCGGCGGTGGCGATCGAACGCACCACCCTGGTCGCCGACATAGAGACTGCCCGCGTTGCCACCGAGCGCGAACGCCTGCGTTCGGCGTTGCTGTCATCGCTGTCCCACGACCTGAGGACGCCTCTGGTGTCCATCATGGGGGCGGCATCCAGCCTCCAGAACTACAACGAGATGATGGACCCCGCCAGCCGCCACGACCTGACACTGACCATCCAGGACGAGGCAGAACGGTTGAACCGCTTCGTCCAGAACCTGCTCGACATGACCAAGCTGGGAGCCGGAGCCTTGAAGCCCCGAGCCGATTGGGCCGACCTGCGCGATATCGTCGGTGCCGCAGTCGCGCGGATGCAGCGGTTGGCCCGCGCCCACACCATCAAGGTCGACATCGATCCCGGCGTCCCGCTGATCTGCGTCGATCCGGTGCTGATGGAGCAGGTATTCTTCAACCTTCTCGACAATGCCTGCAAGTATGCCCCCCCAGCCACCATGGTGAAAATCTGGGCTAGGCGAACTCCTGATTATGTCACCATCGAGGTCGTCGACCAGGGGCCGGGGATTCCGCCGGAGGCGTGCGAAATGGTCTTCGATATGTTCTATCGGGTTGATCGCGGTGATTCCCAGACGGCGGGAACCGGCCTAGGTCTGGCCATCTGCCGCGGCATTGTCGAGGCCCATGGCGGCACCATCAAGGCAGAACCGGGCCTTCACGACGCTGGAACCGCCATCATCATTCACCTGCCGCAGCGACGGGACATAGACGGCTTGGCTGCCCAAATCAGCGCCGATGCCGAACAAGGGGGAAATCGATGAGTACCCGCATCCTGGTGATCGATGACGAGCCTCAGATTCGCAAGTTCATGCGCATCTCGCTGACCGCCAACGGCTACGAGGTGATCGAGGCCGAGAATGCCCGCCAGGGCATCGACGCCGCGCTCACCCAGCATCCAGACCTTCTGATTCTCGACCTCGGTCTGCCAGATATCGACGGCCAGGAGGTCATCAGCGCCGTGCGCGAACTTTCGGACATCCCGATTGTCGTGCTGTCGGTGCGGGCCCAGGAACTGGACAAGGTGGAGGCACTCGACCGCGGCGCCAACGATTTCATTGTCAAGCCCTTCGGTGTAGCCGAACTGATGGCCCGGGTCCGCGCCGTCCTTCGCCCCCGTATAGGCAAGGGGTCCGATGACGTGGTCGAAATCGGAGCGGTGCAGATCGATCTGGGCCGCCGCGTCGTTACCCGCAATGGCGAAGAGATCCGCATGTCCAAGCGGGAATGGGGGCTTCTTTCCTTCATGGCCCGCCATCCCGACCATGTGCTGACCCACAAGCAGATTCTCAAGGAGGTCTGGGGAAGCGCTCATACCGATGACACCGCCTATCTGCGGGTCTATGTCAATCAACTCCGCCAAAAATTGGAATCCGACCCGGCGGTGCCTGCCTTGATCGTCACCGACCCCGGGGTTGGCTACCGCCTCAAGCGAGGGGATTAGAATTCAGGCGGCGACCGATCCGCACTGTCCGACAAGCAGCGAATGCAGCGTTACCGGATCCGTGGCGCGACGCAGGGCACGGCACAGGACGTCGTTGCGCAGCAGGCGGGAGACTTGGCTGAGCGCCTTCAAGTGATCGGCACCGGCCGTCTCGGGGGAAAGCACCAGGAAAAGCAGGTCCACCGGCCGCTCGTCGACGGACTCGAAATCGATGGGGCGATCAAGACGAAGGAACACGGCACAGAGCCTATTCAGCCCGGACAGCCGGGCATGAGGAACGGCAATGCCGGACCCCACACCGGTGCTTCCAAGGCGTTCACGTTCCACCAGGGCGTCAAGAATCATCCGCTCTTGTTGCCCACAGCGACACGCCGCTTCCTTTGCCAGCACCCCAAGCGCCTCGGTCTTGGAACTGACCCGCACCCCGGTGAATACGGCCTGCGGTTGGATAAACTCACACAGTTCCATGATGGCCTCCCGCCAAGTCAACGTTATCGCCGGCTTCCCTGGACCAAGCGGTCCTCCGTGGCGTCAGGCAAAAGTCGCACCAGAGCGTGAGTGCTGCGGCGCGATCACTATCATCATCGTGAGCGAAGCAATGCGATGTTTCTCTGCGGCAGGCTGCGCACCAACATACGACGGCACCGACGGTTATATTGTCGCGGTGGATGACTGCCATTCATTTTCTCCGGACGGACTGTCCCCTCAATCCTTGTTCGCGCTGCGGCCCGTCGGATGTGTAGCATCGACAGGAAGGCCGACGTCTTTCGAACCATTCCGCTCGATGTCATGGGGGATGGAGCATTCCGTGCACCAGTAGGTGACATAGCTCGGTCGCGCCTCGATGACGCGCTGATTGGTGTCGTGGCCACAGACGGGGCAGAGGCGCACGACGCATTTCCTGTTGTCGAGGGGCGTCGGCGACTCGGGATAAGCCACACCCGTCTGCTTGCCCAATCCGAACATCCACAGCGAGCCAAGACCGGTAACGGGCGCGATTTTCAGCATGTGAGCCATGGGAGGTGTCCCGGTGAATAACCTCTTAGTTCCAGCAGGATAGGTCCGAAGCCGATAAAGGCTCCAGACGGCCTTTTCTCCGCCGGCATAAAGCCGGCATCAGAAAACCATAAGGAGGGGACGTGGTCTCCAGGCTGCGATGAATCGGTCGTTTCACTCCCGGCACCGCGAAGGTCCATAAGAAAACCTTTGCGACCTCCCCTATCGAACCTTTACGCCGCTTGGCGGGACAATGCCGTCGATAAACCAAGGACCGCGTCGGCGCGGACCGACGCGGCGGAGGGTTCCATGTCCTATGACGATATGCTGGGCCTCATGATCGGCACCAGCATCCTGGCGGTGATCATCGGCTATTTGGCCGACCTCTGTCTCCCCAGTGGAGTCACCGCTGGCGGAAATTGCCGTCGATCAGTCAAGGCGCGCTCTTTGCCCCATTCGTGACCGCACGCTCTTCGCGTGCCTGCCAGGATGCTCCCGTGCTTCATTTTTCCAAGATCAAGACGACGCTGATTTGGGGCATTTGCGCCCTTGGCATCTTCTTCAGCCTGCCCAACTTCTTCCGGCCGGAAAGCCTGCCCAGCTGGCTTCCCGCCCTGCGCTTCAATCTCGGCCTCGACCTGCAAGGCGGCGCCTATCTGCTGCTCCAGGTGGATTCCGACGCGCTGGTCAAGGAACGCCTTGAAGGTACCGTCGATGCCGTCCGCGGGGCCCTGCGTGAAGGTGGGTTCCGCTATCGCGATCTTGGCGTGCGCGACCGGTCCGTCGCCTTCTCCCTGCTCGACGCCAGTCAGGACGAAGCCGTCCGGGTCGCCATCACGCCGCTGCTGGGCGGCACCCCGGCGTCACGGGATTACAGCTTGCGGCACGAGGCGGGCAATTTCAGTCTGGCACTGAACGACACCGCCATTCAGGGGGCGACCACCCGCGCGGTGGAACAGTCGCTGGAGATCGTACGGCGGCGGATCGACGAGACCGGCGTCAACGAGCCGATTGTGGCGCGTCAGGGGGCGAACCGCATCCTGGTGCAGTTACCCGGCCTCGACGATCCCTCTCGGATCAAGCGCCTGCTGGGGCAGACCGCCAAGATGACCTTCCACCTGCTGGCGGAAGAGACGGCTGGCGGAATGGCCCCTGCTGGCGCCAAGCTGCTGCCCTCGGCCGATGGCCCCCATGCCGGGCAGAAGCTGGCAGTGCGGACCAAGGTTGAACTGGACGGCGCGCGCCTGCGCGATGCCTCCGCTAACCTGGATTCCCGAGGTGGGGAATGGGTCGTTCACTTCACCTTCGACACCGCCGGGGCCAAGCGCTTCGCCGAAATCACCAAGGCCAATATCGGCAAGCCCTTCGCCATCGTCCTTGACGGCAAGGTTATCAGCGCCCCGGTCATCCGCGAGCCGATCACCGGCGGTCAGGGCCAGATCAGCGGCAGCTTCTCCGCCCAATCCGCCCACGACCTCGCCGTCCTGCTGCGGGCGGGCGCGCTGCCGGCGCCACTGACTATCGTCGAAGAGCGGAGCGTCGGCCCCGATCTCGGCGCCGATGCCATCCGCGCCGGGATCATCGCCTGCGGAGTCGGCTTTGCCCTGGTGGTCGGCTACATGGCCATGACCTATGGCCTGTTCGGGGTGTTCGCCAATATTGCCCTTCTGTTCAACATGGCCCTCACCCTGGCGGCACTGTCCCTGCTCAACGCCACCCTGACCCTGCCCGGCATCGCCGGCATCTTGTTGACCCTGGGGCTGTCGGTGGACGCCAACATCCTCATCAACGAACGCATTCGCGAGGAGACCCGCAAGGGCGTCACCGCCATCGCCGCCATGGATGCCGGCTTCAAGCGGGCGTTCTCCACGATCATCGATAGCAATCTCACCACGCTGATCAAGATGCTGATCCTGTACGGCATCGGCACCGGCACGGTGAAGGGCTTCGCCGTCACCATCAGCCTCGGCATCATCACCTCCATGTTCACCGCCACGGTGGTGGCGCGCTGGCTGATGGCCACCTGGTTCCGCCTGCGCCGGCCCAAGGCGCTGCCGGTGGGGAGCCATTTTCGTCTGATGCCGGAAGCCACTCGGATCGCCTTCATGAAGGGGCGCAATATCGGCCTGATCCTATCGGCGGTGGTCAGCCTGGCCTCGGTGGCCTTGTTCTTCAAGCCAGGCTTGAATTACGGCGTGGACTTCGCCGGCGGCACGGTGATGGAAATCCGCACCGTGCAACCGGCCAACTTTCCCGCCTTGCGCGACAGCATGGCGCGACTGAACCTGGGTCAGGTCCAGTTGCAGCAATTCGGCGCCCTCACCGATGTCCTGATCCGCTTCGAGCGTCAGCAGGACGGCGATCAGGCCGCCGTCAAGATGGTTCAAGAGGCTCTGGCCAAGGACTTCCCAGGCACCAGCCTCCGGCGGGTGGAATCGGTGGGGGCGGCGGTCAGCGCCGAACTGTTCCAGGACGGCATGCTGGCGCTTGGTCTCGCGGCGGCGGCGATGCTGGTCTACATCTGGTTCCGCTTCGAATGGCAGTTCGGCGTTGGCGCGGTGGTGACCATGCTGCTGGACGTCACCAAGACCATCGGCTTCTTTGCCATCACCGGCATGCAGTTCAACCTCACCGCCATCGCCGCCATCCTCACCATCATGGGCTATTCCATCAACGACAAGGTGGTGGTCTACGACCGGGTGCGCGAGAACCTGCGGCTATTCCGCAAGATGCCACTGCGCGAGCTGATCGACCGCAGCATCAACGAGACCCTGTCGCGTACCGTCAGCACGTCGTTGGCGATCTTCCTCGCCACCGTGCCCCTGGCGCTGTTCGGCGGCGAGGCGTTGCAGGAATTCGCCATCGTGCTGCTGTTTGGCGTGGTGCTGGCAACCTCGTCTTCCATCTTCATCGCCGCCCCCATCCTGCTCTTCCTGGGCGAGCGTCGCCTGCGGCGGACGCCCGAGGAGGAGGAAAGTCCGGCTCAGCGGGAGGCGGCGGGCCTGTAAGCCGGGCCTATGGCAGCAGGTGCCAAAGGTCCAGGATGTCATGCATTCCGTCGACGATGAACTGCACCGCCAAGGCGGCGAGGTTGATCGCCATAACCCGTGCCACCACATGGCAGCCGGTCACCTTCAGCACCCGCACAATGAGCCCTGCCTGGAGCAGCGAGACCAGGACAATCGCCAATGCCACGAGGAGCATCAGGATCACCACCACGCCTTGAACCGGATCGCTGTCGGCGCGGCCCATCAGCAGGATGACCGAGGTCATGGCCCCCGGTCCGGCGATCAGGGGAAAGGCCAGGGGAAATACGGTGATGTCGTCTTGCGCCGAGGCTTCCGCTTCCGCCGTGGACTGGCGGCCGAAGACCATCTGGGTGGCCAGCAGGAACAGCAGCAATCCACCGGCGATGCGAAAGGCCGGCAGACTGATGCCGAGGGCCGCCAGCCACGTCCTCCCGGTCAAGGCAAATAACAGCAGGATCGCGCCCGCCAAGGCGCAGGCCATCCAGGCGGAGTTCCGGCACTTGGCCGCCGGCATGGCCCGGGTCAGGGCGATGAACACCACCGCGGTTCCCGGTGGATCGAGGATGACCAGGAAGGTGACGAAGCTGGTGAAAGCCGTCTCGACGAGGGGAAGGATGGCGGTCTCTCCGGAAGAGCGGGCGGCCGCGCCCACCGCCGCCGTTTCAGGATCACTCGGACCGCTGGTACCGATCCAGAGCCAAGTTGAGGGCGGCGATGTCGACGCCGTTCTTGTCCAGGGTATTGTCATCCACCAGCCGACGCACCACGAAATAGGGTAACTGGCGCACGGCCGCAACGCGTTTGATCTGCGCGGCCGCAAGCAGCGGATCGAGAAAGGGCGTTTCCTGCGCCTGGGCGGTCCAGAAATGGTGGCGATCATAAGGCGTCTGGTCGGAGTGGGCCGACGCTGGCAGGTCCAGGCGGGCCAGCAGCATCGGCGCGACCATTCCACAGAGAAGAACGATGATGGGAATGGGCGACACCTTCAGACGGTCAGATTTTTGATCCGCAATCCACACGGGGCCACCAAGGGTAGCAAGCAATCGGCTGGCCATCACACAATCCGGCGCAGCCATTCGGGACGGGACGCGATCACGGAGCGGTGCACGCCGGTCCCATGGGAGACGACGTGGACGAAACCCTTGAACCGCAACTCTTCCAGCAGCAGGGGCAACCGGCTTGCCGCCGCTATGTCGGCCAACTCGATAACGACGGCGCGGAGGCCCTCTGTGTTCTCGATGAGCGGCAGCAGGCCGAGATCAGCCTTGACGCCATCCGTCACCCAGATCACATCCGCATTGTCGACGTTCGGAAGCGGGCGGTCGGGGTGGATCGTCGTGACCGACCGGCAATTCAAGCGATTGAGGGCGATCAGATGGTCGAGCGTCTTGCGACCGATGACCACAACATTGTCGCCGTCGCCAATTCCGGCTGTACGGAAAGGCAGGGCCGTCTGCATGGCGCCGTCGAAGGCAGGGGACGCCAGCGAGGCATTGGCCGGTTCCGAGAAACGAGCGGCGCTGACTTCAATTCGTTCGAGGCGCGACATCGGTTTCACCCAGGAAATTGTCGATGAAGTATTCTAAAAGAAGAGCCCATAAGGTATCGAGACGGACTTGCTTTACATCCTGTTGATGCGGGATTGATTGCCGTCGGCCCGCTGGTCACGGCGCCCTGTCCAGGCGGCCAGGGCGACCAGACCGCAGGCCATGAATGGCGCGATCTGCCATTCGACCAACACCCGTCCGGTCACCGGCAGCTTCTCGTCAAGCAACCACAGGACATCCATGCCCAACAGCCCCATGGCGGCAACGACCGAGAAGGCGGTGAAGAAGACCGCCACCATGCGGTCCATGGGAGGAACATTGCTCATGCACTCATCTCCATTCGGCGATCAAGCCGCCAGTTTCCGATCGATAGCGGCAGCCAGGTGCAGGCACAGATCTGCGATCATCGGTTCGTCAACCAGCGCGGCGACCGTGTCGACCGGACACCAACGGAGATCCCGCCGGGCCTTTTTCGGCCATTCATCCAACTCGTGGATTACCTGCATCCGGTGGACCCAGACCTCAACCAAGGCGGAACCGCCACAAGGAAGGTGCTTAATGGCCCGGTAGCGTCCCGCGGCCCAGGCCTCGATCTCTCCATTTACCCCCGCCTCCTCGTAGGCCTCCCGGGCGGCAGACATCGAAATCAGCAGAACTTCGATCATACCATCGGCGGAAACCCGATAGGGGAGCGCAGCGGATTGTAGAACAGGGGCTTGCATGCCCATGAAGGATGCCTTGTCATAGAAGACGATGGCCAATGGTCGCTGGAATCGGCGCAAAGGATCGATACGGAAAGCCATTGTCGCGACATAAGAGCTGCTTTGATGGGGCGGCTATTGGGAATGAGAAGCATCACCTTCACCACGGTGTTGAAACGACCGGGATCGCGTGCCTATGCGGAACGGGGTGGTCGGCAATTGACCCGGCCGGCGGGCAAGACGCCGCCGAATCCGTTCGTTGGCCGCCCGGCTCTATGCCGAGCAGGGCATCGATGCGCAGGCGCTGCTGGGGCACAAGTCCCCCGACATGACGGCGCTTTACCGCGATGTTCGCGGGTCAGAATGGATCGAAATTCGTTTTGGGTTGATGCCTCTTATTGGACAAATTTTGAACGGCTACAAAAATATCACTATAAATCAGCGTGTTACGCCTAAGCAAGGCCAGATGAGTCCTGCCCATCGAGCCTTGTGGGGGCAATGAATTCAAACGGTTATGGGATGGCTCTGGACGATTGTGAGCATGGTTGCTGTGATGATGACCGTCCGGGGCCACAGTGCCGTGGAGGGCTTCTTTTCCGTCATCACCCGGCGGAAAATTCGCCGAGGCGTATTCAAATCCGTCGCCGAACGGGAGGAGGCCATTCACGCTTATATCCGCGACCACAACGGTCAGGCCAAGCCCTTCGCCTGGACCAAGACCGCCGAAGTCATCTTCGAAAAGCTCTCCCGTCTGCCTCCCTACACCATGTAGGATTATCGGGCATCGCATCGAGGCAACCCATTCGCTCGTTCCGTAGATCGGTACCGGTTTCCATTAACGGACCTTACGCGGAATAACTGCACAGACGGTTGTGCGCCATGAACCATCATTGGCGGAGGCCATATTCATAATACCGCCTAAACTTGATAATAAGTGGCTGCGTGCCGTCGCCTTTAAGTAAACTGCGAATCTTCCCTGAGGCATTTTTCTTCTCACTTACCTATTCTGCGAGTACAAAATGCGTGCATCTTACTTACAATTCTGGTTTCACTCCGGACATCACTTCACGCACAGTATTTATCGATTGTCCTCGGCGAACGCTCTCCGTTCTTCATCGATGTCCCAGGGCAGAACAGAAGTGGTGTCTGTCTGGAAATTCTGAGCGGAGCGCGGCTGATGCCGAAAATGCGGATTATTGGCCGTAAATACCCGGTGGCGGCGGTGGTGGCGGTGGTGGCGCAACGGTGGCGCCAGGCGGCGGGGCATAGACCACCGGTGGTGGCGAATAATACACCGCAGGCGGCGCCGGGACATAGACTACCGATGGCGGTGCCGGGTAGATGACCATCGGCTGAATCACGGCTGGCGGTGGGCCGACCTGATTGCCCTTGGCGTACATGCATTGCACATAGGCGTTATCGTATTGCTTTTGGGTGCTCATGTGATCACGCTGCGAATTGCTGGCGCCGACCGCCGTGCCGGCGATACCGCCGCCGGCGGCTCCGATAGCCGCACCACGGCCGCCACCGATGGCGGCGCCTAGCCCGGCACCTAGACCGGCACCCAGCAATGTCGTGCCAATTGCCATCATATTGGTGTGCTCCGCTTCGGGCCCGACCTGATCAGCGGCATATCGCTTACACGTCGCCAGATCCTGTTGGAAAACTTCGAACGGCTTGTTGGCTGCGGGCAACACCTGGACCCGCGGCCCCATCGGCGTTTCGGCGCACCCGGCCAAGGTCATGATCACGGATAGCGACACGGCCAAGGCACTGTGGTTACGCATGGTAATCTCCACACTCACTCTGGCCTGGCAGCCACGGGCCGGAAGGGCATGCTGCAGGTTGCGATATAGGGGTAATAGCCGGCGGGACTGTCGCAGTAGTACCAGACTTGGTGCTGTGGCGGCTGAGGCGGCGGCGGGGGAGGAGCGACCTGCTGAACCACCACCGGCGGAGCGAAAGCCATTCCGGAAACGACCATCGGATAGGGGTAAACTGGCGCTTCATATAGATACCAGACGCCGCCGGAGACCCACCACCAACCCAGAAGGCCATTGAACATTTCGTGGCGCCAGAGACCGCCTCGCCACACGCCGATGTCGTAGCGGTCAAACCGGCGAACATCATGTTCATGAAATTCATGATGGCCCCTCTGGTCTCTCCGCTCCTGCGCAAAGGAAGAAACAGCAGGCGTCACCAGCAGCCCGCCGCACATGGCACGGAGAGCAAAAGCGATGATCAGCCTTACCTGATTCATTTGCATAGTCAATTCCTCGGATAGGCTTATCTATCTGGGGCGCGCCTTACCGGCGCCCTCCCCGCCCTCCACCATGCCAGCCGCGACCAACGCCAACGCCAATGCCGACCTCCGGGCCGTAATACCATGGATAGGCGGGGTAATAGGCAGGGCCGTAGCCGTAAGGGGCGTAATAAGGGGCGTAATAAGGGGCGGGAGGGGGATAGGCCTCGGGCGGCGGCGCGATCACGCAACCGCCAAGAAGCACCGCAACGCCGAACAATGCCGGTGGGAATGGTCGGATGGTCATGAACGGATGCACTCCTTTATCGATGTCCATCCGATGTTGGCGCACCGGATTCTGGCGCGGGTCACATGTCTTCGCGCCAATGCCCGAGCAATTCGTCGGCAACATGCTTTTGGGCATCAGACAACTGGTCGTAAAGCGGCCGGAACGCGTCCAGGAATCGTTGTTCACTCTTCGCCTGTAGCGCGGAATGCAAGGCTCGCTCTTCCAGGTGCTGCAGTGCTCTTGGTTGCATCTGAATCTTGGTCAAGTTCTGTGGCGACGGATGTTCGAACTCGGAAACATCGGCACGCATGACCACCGCCACCGTGTCCCACAACGCTTCCTGAGCCGGCGTGATCTTCAATTCGGCCCTCAGGAAGGCGATATGGCCTTCGATATGACTGGCGGCATGCCGCTCGACCATCGGCGGCCCCTCGCAATCGTTGGCCATTGCGGAAAAGGCGGGCACCAAGATGGCCGCTCCGATAATTGCGCCAACCATGACCCGGGCCGAAAGGGTGATTCTTTGGGGCGCCATTTTGAGCATTCCTTTCCGGGTCAAGGGATTCTGCGGATTCATGCCCGACCGACCGTCGACATGCCGGATCGGCAATGCCCGTACCCTGTCATTGCGATACTAGCTTGATGTGACCGCGCGACCATGACTCGGAAAATACTCAACGTCAGAATCGTAGGCGCAGTTCCCATTTTTTGGTTTCAGCTTTGACGCTCGGACTGATTTTATGACGGCTTGCTCAGATAGCACCGCTTTGGATTTGGGTGTTTTCCGATCCTGTCCGAGGAAATGACTTCCAGACTACTTTTCCGATGCTCGGGAAATCTTGGAGGCATGGAGCATGAAGGCAGGTCTCATTCGCTTGACGGCTTGCGCCCTCAGCCTCTTGGTCCTTGCCGCTGCGGCGTATCCACCTTGGGCATCGGCCCAGCCGGCACCTCAAGATAGCCAGGCACCGACCTATCTTCCGCAGCAACTCGATCAGCTCCTCGCCCCCATCGCCCTTTATCCCGATCCCTTGCTTGCCCAGATCCTGATGGCATCGACCTATCCCCTTGAGGTTGTCGAAGCCGCGCGCTGGATCAATGATTCCAGGAACGGCTCGCTTCGCGGCGATCAACTGAGCATGGCGCTGCAACAGCAGACCTGGGACCCCGGCGTCAAATCTTTGGTGCCGTTTCCGCAAATCCTCCAGATGATGAACACCAAGCTCGAATGGACCCAGGCGCTCGGCAACGCCTTCCTGGCCCAACAAGCCGCCGTCATGGACTCCGTGCAGAGGCTGCGTTTCGCCGCTCAGGCGGCAGGAACGCTGCGATCAACTCCGCAGCAAACGGTCCTGATTCAGGGCTCTGCCATCACGATTGAACCGGCCGACCCCCGACTTGCCTATGTGCCCTATTACGATCCCAGAGCGGTCTACGGCAGTTGGGGCTATCCCAATTATCCACCTGTCTATTTCCCGCCGCCCCCGAATTACGGCTATGTCGCGGGGCCAGGCATCTTTTTCGGCATTGGATTTGGCGTCATCGGCGCACTTTGGGGCTGGGACCGCTGGGACTGGGGTCATCACGACATCCATATCGATGTTGACCGCTACAACGGGATCAATAGTTACGCGATTAGTCACGACAACCGTCCCCGCTATACCGAAAACAGTTGGCGGCATGATCCCGCCCAGCGGCGAGGCGTTCCATACGGAGATCCCGGGCTTCGGCAAAAATTCCAGCCGACCTCGGCGGGGCCTGCCTATGCACATCGCGATTTTCGTGGTTTCGATAACCGCAGTGGGGTCGTTGGCACCCACAATCCGGGGGGGGCTAGCCAGCCCGCCAATACCCGCACAGTCACACCCCCCACACAGCGCCCGCCATCAACCGCCATGGCCCCAGGGACGCCGCGCCCAGCCGTTCAGCGACCCGTGGCTCCGGCTTTCTCAAGCTTCGGCCGTGGTCCCGACGCTCGCGCCCAATCGCAACGTGGCGAAGCCAGTCGGCAATCGATGCCCCCAGCGGCGCCACCACGAGCGACCGTAGCCCCGCCACCACAAGCGGCCGTAGCCCCGCAGCATAGCGAACCAGCCGGCGGCGGCCAAAAGGGAGGCGGCAATGACAAGCGACGCTAAAACGATACGTCAGCGCGACGTCAAACCGGATCAATGGGCAAGGCGCGAGACCGTCATGGCCGACACAAACGAAGGCTCGTCTTGGACCGTACGGCCCTTGCGCGGCGCGGTTCTGGGTATCGTCACGGCCCTCGCCTGGGGAGCAGTGCCCTTGACGACGTTCGCCAGGGAGGTCCACCAAATGACCTTCGCCACGCCGGAGCAAGCGACGGACACCCTGGTCGCGGCGGAGCGTGGTGGGAATACCACCGACCTCGTGAAGATCCTGGGCTCGGCCGGACGCCGGCTGATCTTTTCCGGCGACCCGGTCGCCGACCAGGAAGGGCGCGAGAAATTCGTTGCCGCCTACGATCAGAAGCACGCCATCGACTCCCTATCCGACAGCAAGGCCTATCTCATCATCAGTCCCGACGATTGGCCCTTTCCGATCCCTCTGGTGAAGCAAGACGGCACTTGGCGGTTTGATACCAAGGACGGCGCAGAGGAAATTCTCAACCGTCGGATCGGACGCAACGAGCTCAACGCCATTCAAGTCTGTGCCGCCATCGTCGACGCCGAGCATGAATACGCCCGCGACGACCGCACTGGCAGCGGCTACCGGGAATATGCGCAGAAGTTCATGAGCAGTGACAGCAAACGCGACGGCCTCTATTGGCCGGCGACCAAAACCGAGGACAGCCCGATCGGGCCATTGGTCGCCGAGGCGCGGGAGGAAGGCTATGGCAGCAAAGGCGTCCACCAGAGACCCACGCCCTATCATGGCTATCTTTACCGGATTCTCAAAAGCCAGGGAAAAGACGCAAAGGGCGGCGCCTACGACTATGTGGTCAACGGCCATATGATCGGCGGCTTCGCCCTGGTGGCTTTTCCGGCCAAGCACGGCGATTCCGGCGTGATGACCTTCATCACCAACCAAGACGGCGTGATCTACGAAAAAAATCTCGGCTCCAATACCGCCGAAATTGCCCGGACAATCAAGACGTTCAACCCAGATGCGAGTTGGCAGGTGCATCAATAGGCATACACCAAGAAGATCAAAAGACCTTGCGTGGAGTCCGAGGCTCCAGGCGTCACCACACCAGCGTATAGTATCCTGCACGGTCGTGAGGCGGGCCTGATTTAGGTGTTTCCACCGAACAAAGGCATGGACGGGATGGTCATTATTGGAATCTCGGGACGTTTGCGCAGGGCTTACTTCAACCATTATCCCCTCAAGGCCGCGCAGGCGCTGACACACCTTGTGAAAATCCATAAGGGTAGCGCGGATTGAACACCGAAGAGCCCAGGACGACATACCCGGATTTTGCCGTCGAGAAATCAGGCACACGGCAAGTGCTGTCTTGGATTGCCGGCCTTCTGGCCTGCCTTGCCCTGATCGTCGCCGTCCTACATTTCGGTTCGTTGGAACGGATCATCGAACTGTCCAGGTCGGCACGTCCTGTCTGGCTGCTCCTGGCCGCTCTGGCGCAAGCCACCACCTATATCCTTGCCGCCTTGGTATGGCGCCAGTCCCTGAGGCGGTCCGGTAACTCCCGCCCCCTCAGGGACTTGATCCCCTTGGGCGTCGCGAAACTTTTCACCGATCAGATCCTGCCAAGCGGGGGCATCAGCGGCACCATATTGGTCATACAGGGACTCATCCGCCGATGCGTCCCCCCCGAGGTCGCGATGGCCACCATGCTGGTCGGCATGATCTCCTACGACATCGCCTATTTATCCGTGGTTCTCGGTAGCGCCAGAATTCTATGGTGGCATGGCCGCGCCACGCTGCCCCTCTTCATCGGAGTCGGAATTTTTGTGATCATCACGGTCGGCGTCTCGTCCGCCATCCTCGGCTTGCGGCGATTTGGTGACCGGCCGCCGATTTCCTGGCTAACCAAGCTCTTGGGCATGACCACCTTTTTCCGCTCTTTGGCGGAGGCCCCAACCGATCTCCTGCGCAGTCCAGACCTGCTCCTGCAGACGTCCGGTCTGCAACTGGGCATTTTCATGCTCGACGCCGTGACGCTGTGGCTGGCCTTCAAGGCCATCGGCGAGGTGCCGCCAGTCTGGGTTGTTGTTGTCAGCTTCGTCATCGCCTCCATGGCCGCCACCATCGGACCGATGCCCATCGGCCTCGGCACATTCGAGGCGGGTTCGGTGGGCATGCTAACCTTTCTTGGGGTATCCGTGGAGGCTGCCCTGGCCGGGACGCTGCTCTTACGCGGGTTGACCTTTTGGATCCCCATGCTTCCGGGTGTTTGGCTGGCGCGGCGGGAAATCGGCCGTCGATAACCGGGACAGCTAAAAGTAAAGCCCTCTGGCTGTTCGAAGTGTTCAGCCAAGGACGGCCGTGAACTGGTCGGTAGGGGAGGTGGTCCAGCGCTGCCGTGACGTGGTGCTGTCCCGTCACCTCGTGCACCATTCCGCCTTTGCCGGGCGGGCCAAGCCGGGCGACAAGCTCCGGCTGCACACCATTACCGCCGCCTTCGCCGAGGCTCGCGACAAGGCAGGCATGACCTGGCCGGCGGGCAAGACGCCGCCGACCTTCCATGAAATCCGCTCGTTGGCCGCTCGGCTCTATGCCGAGCAGGGCATCGATGCGCAGGCGTTGTTGGGGCACAAATCCCCCGACATGACCGCGCTCTACCGCGATGTTCGCGGGTCCGAATGGATCGAAATTCGTCTGGGTTAACGCCCGTTATTGGACGAGTTTTGGGCGTTTACAATTTTATCTTTTAAAATCAACTAGCTACGTTTAATGCACTGTGCAGACCATGGAGGCGCGGGAGAGTGGTGGATTGTGCTGTGAATTCAATGCGGTGGTGGATTTATGGCGCGGTAGGAACCGTCGGGATACAGCGGTTTCCGCTTCAATGAAATCAGATGATTATGGGATGGTTTTGGACGGGGGCGGGGCTGTACTTGTTCTGTGGTGAAGGGGGGGGAGTCGCATCAGAGAGGATGGGAATAACCGTTGCTCGCCCCTTGCAAACCATCTTCCAGATCGCCTCAGCAAGTGAGGGCTTCTATTGTCTGCGCCGACATTAAAGCGGGAATTTGTCGTTTTCCCGGCACGGCATTCATAATAGCATTCATGCCCCACGCTGTTTTAAGGGCATGACATGGCTGATGATTCCCTGATCTGCATCGACGTCCGCAAGAGCCTTAATGTCCGTCGGTTGACGGGGGCAGACTGGGATAAGGAGTTCATCCAGCAGGGTGCCTTTGCGCGGCTAAAGGACATCATCGACAGGCGGATGGCGGAATTATCCTCCCGCAAGGCCGAGGCCAGCCGGAACGAGGACTTCTTTGATCGCCGCCATGACGCAATCACCATCCATGGCACCCGGGGCAGCGGCAAGACGACCTTCGTGCTCAACGCCATTGCCAGGCTGACCGAGGTCAACAAGGCCCTGATCGACCTGGGGATCCTTGATCCGACCCTCATCGGCAGCAAGGAGAACCTGTTCCTGCTGATCCTCAACCTGATCAAGGTCCGGATCGAGAAGAAGGCCGGCATCGACCGGGATGGCGCCGGCTACCAGAACTGGGAGAAATCCCTGCGGAAGCTGGCCGGCGGGCTCTGTCTGCTGGACGGCGTCGGCAACGACCGGCACCTGGGCGGCGAGCAGTGGGAGGATGCCCATTACATTATGGACAAGGGCTTGACCCAAGCCGCCGGCGGACAGGATCTGGAAAAGAGCTTCCACGGCATGGTGGTGGACGCGCTGGCGGTTCTCGGGGGCGATGCCTTCATCCTGGCCCTGGACGATATCGACACCAATTTTGAGCAGGGCTGGCAGGTGCTGGAGACCCTGCGGCGCTATCTGACCTCGCCGCGCCTGATCATCGTGCTGTCGGGCGACATGGACCTGTACGGCATGCTGGTGCGCGGCCGGCAGTGGATGCAGTTCCCGAAGAAGCTGCTGGAGAACGACGCTGCCATGACCGGCACCATCGGCGACATGGTCGGCCATCTCCAGGGGCAATATCTGCAAAAGATCCTGCCCCCCGCCCATCGTATCGAGCTGGCCATGTTCCGTGCGATCAGCAATGCAATCGTAGTGCGTGGCGGTGATGAAAAGGATGCGGCGGCCGAGTCTTACCTGCGCCATAAGCTGGAGGAGGTCACTCTTTACAGGAATGATGGATTGACAGACGCCCTGAGCCTTGTCCAGCGCCAACCCATCCGCACCATCATCAACCTGCTGGTGCTGATGGATCAAGGGGATACGGAGGCGCTGCGCCGGGGGCTGATCAGCCAGTTCACAGATGTGCTGGCCCGCCTGAAGACGGACAGCGACGAGTTTTATCGCATCCGGGGCGAGAGCTTCGCGGCGGATTTGGCCCGTTTCCTGACCCGCAACCTGGCCTGGGATCGCGCCCATGGTCTGCCCCTCGACCTGGACAACGAGGACCTTAATCTCGGGCTGCTGGTCCTGGCCACCCTGGCCGGTGGCTACCGGACCGCCCATGCCCTGGACTACATGCTGCGCATCTGCCTGTTCCGCGAGGTGGCGACGCATTATCGTCCCGAATTCCTAGGTGATCCGGACCTACTGTCCCAGGCGGAGAAGTACTTGGCCCTGATCCGCCCCGGCTCCTTGCTGGAGATCGGGCGGCGCATGACCGTGCTGCTGCGGGCCGAGGATACCTCGGCAGCAAGGCCCTTGCGATCAGGAACGACCCAAGTCCTTGCGTCCTACAGCCGGGTGTCCGCAGATGTGATCTCCAGTCTGTATGGCCGCGTCTACGACGCAGCCTCCGAGAACTGCGACGAAAGCGCTCCCGAGCCGATCAAGCAATTCCGCAACCGGATCTGCCAGGGGGGGGAGGCCTCCAGGCGGACCCATCGCTGGCTGGGCGAATGGTACAACACCCCCGACTATCTGCTGGGGCGGTTGACCTCCAAGGTGATGTCCGGAATTGCCGGCCTAGCGTTCAGCCAAATTCTCAAGAGGACCGGCGAACAGCCCACCTATGCCTCTATTCACAACGTGCTGGGTGCCCTGGCCGACATGGTGGCTGCGCCCGACAGGATCGAGGCTATTCTGCAGGGGGGCAGCGACATCAGTTCCTATGAAATCCCGGCCTTCTTGAAGCAGGGTTCTCCGGGCAGCCCTGGGGATAACGACGACGCGTTGGAGGGGCCGGTGCTCCAAGGCCAGGAGATCAGCGGAGATCTCTTTGTCACCGATCTGCGGGAGTGGGCCATGCGGATGGCCGATGTCCCGCCGCTGCCCGCCGCCGTCATGGCGCGTGTCTGGAGCCGGTTCTTCAAGGCATTGGACAATTTCGAGGACAAATTGACCGCGGACCGCATGTATCTCGGCTACATCCTCTATCGCCAGATCATCCTGTTCCTCAATGCGCTGGTGGTGGAGGAGGCCCTCTATAGGAAGGGCTATTCGGACCAGATCAGCCTGCGGAATCCTCGCCATGACGACAGTATTTTCATCGGCAATGTCATCGGCCTTGGTGAGGATGCTTCATTCTCCACGGTGTTCATTGATTGCCCCCTGTTGGCGGCATACCTTCCAAATGACGCGCTGGTCCATGTGAGCAGCTACGGTTTCTCCGACAGGCATCAGATTGACTACGAGGTCAGTTCACGGGACGAGGAGATCGTGCAGTTCGACAGCATGTACGTCCTGTTGAACTCCATTGCGCTGCCAGCGCGCAACAAGGCGCGCGTTGCGGAAGTCGTCCCGGCCCGGACACGGGCGAGGCGCCCAAGGTCCAGCACAGAGGTGCTGGATACATTGGTTGAAGAGGACATCGCCGCACAGCCCTCCTCGGAAGAGTAATCCCCGATGCCTACCATGGTGCTGCGGCAAATCTTGAAGGATCGTCGGACCCTGGCTGACATCATGGATGGCGGGCGGCCCGGGTTGGACAGGATCCGGCGCCGGGCCCTGGTGGGCGAGTGGGAACGCAACAGCCGCCTTCCCGACCACGTCCTGCGCAATCGCGGCGAGGCCGGGCTCGGGGAGGTCGATTCCGACTGGGGGCTGGTGCGGGCGACCCTGAGGGCCTATGTAGCGGAATACCTCTATCGCCGCGAGCAAGGAATTCACGTCCATTTCGACAAGTTCGGCGAGTGGCAGCGGGAGTTGGCCGACCTTTCGCCACTGCCGTTCCTGGCCTTTGCCCTGTGGCAGTGGAACGGGGCGCCCGACCCCGCCCATCTGGACGAGGTGCAGCAGTATACCGGCAAATATCTGGATCGGCTCCGGCATACGATGTTGATCACGCCCCACCTTCCCCTGGTGGAGGATGTCATCGACGTCCAGGGGCTCCACGACCGGCATATCCACCTCAACGGCTCCACCGAGATCGACAAGGTCTGGCAGGACCAACTTGCCAATGTGGATGAGGCCATCCGGGAAATCCGTCAGGCGCTTCCCCACCCCCAGCGGATTGGGCGGCAGGACACCAATCGGTCCATGCTTGCCGAGCTTTACGAGCAGCTTTCGCTGACTCCCGCCAAGGTGGGGCATTATCTGCGGGTGGCCCGGCGGGTCCGAATGGTGCTTTGCGATTACGCCCTGGGGCTCGGGATCAAGCCCCATTACTCCCCGAAGGTGCTGATGGTTCCCGGCACGCTGCCCGAACTCGACCTGGAGCGCCGCACCTCAGGGCATCCCCTTGCCGACCACATTCCTCGCGACGCGGGAAAGCTGGTCCCGGAACTGCTGCTGCTGATTCTGGTGTTTCGGCAGTTGGAGAAGGATGCGGGGAAATCCATCGCCGGGCATCTGCTCCACCTCTATCTGCTGATCCTCAACTGCGTCGCCGTGCCCCTGACCATTCAGGGGGAGCGGCAGAAGGGCTTCGACCAGTTCCAGAAGTTCACCTTCACCGAGATGCGGAGCCAATCCGAGTCTGGCGCCTATGTGGACCGATTTCGCCAGCTCAACCATGCGCCGAAGCAGGATCTGGCCGTGCTGGAAGGGCGTTTCGCTCCCCCGGACAGCCCGCGCAAGCTGGCGGGCCTGCTTCTCAATATCCTGAAGGATCTGAACGAGTACCGCGGCGGGAAGCGCCCGCGCCCTCAGTCCCTGACCGCTGCCGCGGAGTTTTCGCCGCAGTCGCAACCCGGCGAGCCTCGGATGGAGCTTTATCTGGTGGCCCACTTCATCAAGGAGGCCGATCAGGGCCCGTCCAGGTCCGTCCAGGACGGTTGCGGCACCATCCTGCCGCCCTGTCGTCATCATAAGCTGCGGCAAAAGCTGATGCGGCGCTGGCGGGTGCTGCGCCACGTCCGCGAAGCCTTTCAGGTGGCACGGCGTTTCATCGTCGGAATCGATGCCGCCGCCAATGAGCAGCACGCCCGCCCGGAAGTCTTCGCCCCGCTCTATCGGGCGGCGCGGCGATCCGGCATGGTCAATTTCACCTATCACGCCGGCGAGGATTTCGAGCATCTGGTCGGAGGCATCCGCGCCATCGCCGAAGCTGTTCGCTTTCTCGGCCTGGAGCGCGGTGGTCGCATCGGCCACGGCACCGCCATCGGCATCGACCCCGACCTGTGGCTGCGGCAGATGCCACAAACCATCCGCATGCGACGGGGAGAGTACCTGGATGACCTGGTCTTTGCCCACGGCCGCCTGTTGGGGGAGCAGGGATTCGAGCACCTGCTGCCACAACTGGAGAGATTGATCCACGATCTGTCCTTCAAGATCTATGGACAGGGCCATTCGCCGGCCATGCTCTGGGCGGCCTGGAAGATGCGCGCCCTCGACCCCCTGGCCATTGCGCCGGAAGCGGAAGGGGCGGTGGTGGTGGATCACGACCTGGAGCGGGAAGTCCGGCGTCTGCGAAAGGCGCGCCAGGATCACCCCGGCGCGTTCGCCCTGTTCCTGCGTCACCACTCCGCCGCCGGGCGTCGGGCCTCGGTCGTCCAGGAGGCGGTGGCGACCGACTGGCTGCCGTCCAAGGCATTGCGGGCGCTTCAGAATGGCCTGCTCAAAGACCTGGCCTCCGGTCAGGTGACGCTCGAGACCCTGCCCACCAGCAATGTCAGGATCTCGTTCTATGAGGATCATGCCGAGCATCATGTGCTCCGCTGGCTTGCCGAAGCCCCGGACAGTGCGCCCACGGTGTGCGTCGGGTCCGACGACCCGGGCATCTTCGCCAACAGCATGCGGGGCGAATACTACCACCTCGCCCGCGAACTCAAGCGGGCGGGCAAGACCTGGGATGAGGTCGGGCAAGCCTTGCGCCGGTTGAACCATAACAGCCGGATATACGGCTTCCGTTCCTGAGGACCCTCACCCTTCCACGGGGGTGATTTGCCAGTGAGATGTCACCCAGAGTTTTTGGATCACTGGAGGCCGCGGCTTCCTGTGACAGGGAGGGGGGAGCATCGATCACATCAGATGGCAGAGTGTGGCAAACCAATGCCTATAAATGGTTGCTGCATGGTGGTGCTGCGTTCTATCATCATTACCGAGCCGGTTTGCCATTTGGCGGTTCCGGGGGATTAACTTAGAGATAACTAGGAATTATGGCGTCCTGTAGCTTGATCGCGAGCATCCTCAATCCGCCGGCTCTCACCGACAA
>Ga0265313_10001412_pt1 | contig 22476 bp, 18 predicted proteins | sample 4123metaG_FD_203122 | JGI IMG/M metagenome (GOLD analysis project Ga0265313, IMG submission 203122) | Rhizosphere microbial communities from Carex aquatilis grown in University of Washington, Seatle, WA, United States - 4-1-23 metaG | ecosystem: Host-associated > Plants > Roots > Rhizosphere >...
CCGCTCGGGGCGTCCCGGCCCGGTGCTGGTCGACCTGCCCAAGGACGTGATTCAGGCCAAGGGCGAGTACCAGCCGCCATCCAAGGTCAAGTCCAAGTACAAGCCCCAGGTGAAGGGTGACCTCAATGCCATCGAGAAGGCCATCGAGATGATCGCCCATGCCAAGCGGCCGGTGTTCTATGTGGGCGGCGGCGTCATCAATTCCGGCCCGGCCGCCTGCCAGCTGCTGACCCAGTTCGTGCGCATGACCGGATATCCCTGCACCCTGACCCTGATGGGCCTCGGCGCCTTCCCCGGCTCGGACCCGCTGTTCCTGGGCATGCTGGGCATGCACGGCACCGTCGAGGCCAACATGGCCATGCACGGCTGCGACCTGATGATCAATATCGGCGCCCGCTTCGACGACCGGGTGACCGGCAAGCTCGACGGCTTCGCGCCCGATGCCAAGAAGATCCACGTCGATATCGACCCCAGCTCCATCAACAAGAATGTGGCGGTCGATCTGGCCATCGTCGGCGACTGCGCCCATGTGCTCGAAGACATGATCAAGGTGTGGAAGGCCAAGCAGTGTCGCGTCGATGAAAAGGCGCTGAAGGGCTGGTGGGGCCGGATCGACAAATGGCGGGGCACCGACTGCCTCGCCTACGAGAACTCCAACAAGCTGATCAAGCCGCAATACGCCATCCAGCGCCTCTACGAGATGACCCGCCACCGCAATCCCTATTTCTGCACCGAGGTGGGGCAGCATCAGATGTGGGCGGCCCAGTATCTGAAATTCGACCTGCCGCACCACTGGCTGACCTCGGGCGGGTTGGGGACCATGGGCTATGGCCTGCCCGCCGCCATGGGCGTGCAGATGGCCCATCCGGAAGCCCTGGTCATCGACATCGCCGGCGAATCCTCGATCCAGATGAACATCCAGGAGATGGCCACCCTGGTGCAGCATCGCCTGCCGGTGAAGATCGTCATCCTCAACAACCAGTACATGGGCATGGTCCGCCAGTGGCAGGAGCTGATCCATGGCGGCCGCTATTCCGAAAGCCACATGATCCACCATCCCGACTTCGTCAAACTGGCCGAGGCCTTCGGTGCCGTGGGTCTGCGGGCGGAAAAGCCCGGTGAGGTGGACGGCGTCATCGCCGAAATGTTGGCGGTGGACCGCCCGGTCATCGTCGAGCTGCGCACCGACGCCTCGGAAAACGTCTTCCCCATGATCATGCCCGGCATGGCCCATAACGAGATGGTGCTGGGGCCGGAGGACAGGAGCCGCGACAACCCGGGCTCCGAGCAAGACGGCATGGTTCTGGTTTAAGGGGGGAACGGAAATGACCAAGGCAATCCAGGAAATCAACCGCCACACCATCGCCGTTCTGGTCGATAACGAATCCGGCGTGCTGGCCCGGGTCATCGGCCTGTTCTCCGGCCGGGGCTACAACATCGAAAGCCTGACCGTGGCCGAGGTGGACGCGGCGGAGAAGCTCTCGCGTATCACCATCGTGACCAGCGGCACCGCCATGATCATCGAGCAGATCAAGAACCAGCTGCGCAGGCTGGTGCCGGTCTACAAAGTCCACGACCTCACCATCGAGGGGCCGCATGTGGCCCGCGAACTGGCCCTGGTCAAGGTCTGCTCCACCGGCGACAAGCGGGTGGAAAGCTTGCGCATCGCCGACATCTTCCGGGCACGGGCCATCGATTCCACCAATGAGAGCTTCGTGTTCGAGGTGGTGGGCGCAACCGAGAAGGTGGATGCCTTCATCAAGCTGATGGAACCCCTGGGGCTGGCCGATGTGTCGCGGACCGGTGTCGTCGCCATTGCGCGCGGACCGAATCCGATTTAAGAACCGCAGCTTGTCATCCCGAGGTGGCAAGGCGACCGAGGGATCTCCTTCTGGCACGATGTTGCCGAACCTGTGCCGTGGTGCCAGGACGAGATCCCTCCTCCCGGTGGTCGTCGGGATGACAGAGCTTGAATGAGGCAGCCCGGCAGAGGGCTATTCGCGTCGAAAGGAACCAACATGCGCGTCTATTATGATCGGGATGCCGACGTCAATCTGATCAAGAGCAAGAAGGTCGTCGTGGTCGGCTATGGCAGCCAGGGCCACGCCCATGCGCTGAACCTGCGCGACTCCGGCATCAAGGACGTGGCCGTGGCGCTGCGCGCCGGCTCGGCGACGGTCAAGAAGGCTGAGGCCGAGGGTCTCAAGGTCCTGACCCCGGCCGAAGCCGCCAAGTGGGGCGACGTGGTGATGATCCTCACCCCCGACGAACTGCAGGCCGAGCTTTACTACAACGACCTCGCCCCCAACCTGAAGCAGGGCGCCGCCCTGGTGTTCGCCCATGGCCTGAACATCCACTTCAAGCTGATCGAGGCCCGTGCCGATCTCGACGTGTTCATGATCGCCCCCAAGGGTCCCGGCCACACCGTGCGCGGCGAATACCTGAAGGGCGGCGGCGTCCCCTGTCTGGTGGCGGTGGCGCAGAACGCTTCGGGCAATGCCCTGGAGATCGCCCTGTCCTACGCCTCGGCCATCGGCGGCGGTCGTTCCGGCATCATCGAGACCTCCTTCCGCGAGGAATGCGAGACCGACCTGTTCGGCGAGCAGGTGGTGCTGTGCGGCGGCCTGACCAAGCTGATCCAGTACGGCTTCGAAACCCTGGTCGAGGCGGGCTATGCCCCCGAGATGGCCTATTTCGAGTGCCTGCACGAAGTGAAGCTGATCGTCGACCTCATCTATGAGGGCGGTATCGCCAACATGCGCTACTCCATCTCCAACACCGCGGAATACGGCGACTACGTCACCGGCCCGCGCATCATCACCGCCGAGACCAAGGCCGAGATGAAGCGCGTTCTGGAAGACATCCAGTCCGGCCGTTTCGTCCGCGACTGGATGCTGGAATGCAAGGCGGGCCAGCCCTCGTTCAAGGCCACCCGCCGCATCCAGTCCGAGCATGGCATCGAGCAGATCGGCGAGAAGCTGCGCGCCATGATGCCCTGGATCGCCAAGAACAAGCTGGTCGACAAGGCGAAGAACTAAGCTTCGATCCGGTTCGAGACGAAGAGGCCCCGGCGGTGTCCCGCCGGGGCCTTTTTCATTGCCGGAGAACAAAAACCGTCTAAAGCGCCGGATAGGTGGTGGGAGGGCAGGCGCCGTTGCGCTGGCCGGCTCCACCGCCACCGACACGCTGGCTCCAGGCGATGGTGGCGACCATGGTGTTGAACAGACCGAGGGCGTCCTCGTGCAGCCCCAGCGACGCGCTCTCGTTCTCCTTCATTTCGACGACGAAATTGCGAATGTCGCCGTCGCGGTTCAGCGCCATCCAGGGCAGCAGCGGCGGCACGAAATTCGGCTGCATCGCCATGTAGTCGCGGAAGTTCTGGGCGGTGACCTGCCCCGTCAGGGCCTCGAAGGCACCGGGCTTCAGGGTGATCTCGATCACCCAGTCGTGCAACACCCCGCCACCGACGCTGTTTTTATCGGTGGTGAACCATTTGGTGAATTCCAGGGTCGTCTGTCCCTGGCTGAACAGGCCGGTGGCGGCGATGGCCCCCTTTTCACCATCGGAAACGTAACGCCAGAGCTTCACCGCCGCATCAGCCCCGTTATATTGGGTGAAGCGCTGCTGCACGGTGCCGATCAGAGCGATCCGGGTGGCAAGGCCGCTACGCTGAAGAGCCCAGGAAGGGCCATCCGCCGTTAATTCATCGAACTTGCCGCCATTGTTGCCCGCCAGGCACCAGGTCGCCGCCGGCAGGATTGGATCGGTGATGCAGCCAGTGACGCTGTCACAAAGCTCGGAGGCCGCGCGCCCCACTTTGCAGACCTTGTTCCACAGATTGAAACCGCCCCCCCAATCACCGATGCAGGCCCCGGCATTCGCCTTCAGGCGGAGGGCGTAGCTCGACACCATCAAGGTGGAAATATCGGCATCCTGGGAGGTCTGATCGATGATCTGGCGGCAGAAAGCGCTGAAATCGCTTTTATAGACCATCCGGGTCAACTCGATATCCATGAGCTGGCGGCCCCGCGTCTGGATTGTTCCTGCGGAGGCAGTCACCCGATTGGAAATCTCCGCCCACTGCTCGACCGTCGGGGTGAAGGTGGTCTTGGCGGCGAAGACCTGCGGGGTCATCTGGAGATAGTTAGCCAGATTGTCCGCCAAGGTGTTCAGGACCGCCCTCAGTTCATGGGCCCGCCGCATGGCTTGGCGATAGCAGGTGATTTCCGGAGTCCGGTAGTAGTATTTGACGGCGTCGCTCAGGTCCCAGGTGGTGATGGCAACACCACCGGTCGTGGCAGCCCGGGCCATGTCGGTGTCGTAATTGGGCAGGAATTCGAGAAAAGTCGGCATTTCGGTTCCCCGGGCAGTTGGAGGCTCTTCATCTAGACGTCCGTCGCCGGGCTGCCGTGACGTACCCTGGCTCGCCGCCAGGAGAATCAGCATCCGCGTCAAGCCCTTGCCCATGCCTTGCCTCCACCGGTTCTCCTCTTGAAGACGCTCCAGCCGTCCCCCCCGTGACCATCGTCACGAATTGCCACAAAATTTGCCGGTTTCACGGCGCGTTTCCACACATGATCCTGTTGACATCCCGCCGTAAAACAGACTTCCTAGTGCGGCGTGAAACGGCTTTCACGGGGCCTGTTTCCAACGCCCCCGCCGTGGGCGACGCGGCGTCCGCTGTAAGAGCGAGTGAATGGATCAGAACCGAGTCATCATTTTCGACACGACGCTTCGCGATGGCGAGCAGTCGCCCGGCGCGTCCATGAATCTGGACGAAAAGGTCCGCATCGCGCTTGTCCTGGAAGAGATGGGCGTCGATGTGATCGAAGCCGGCTTCCCCATCGCCTCCAACGGCGATTTCGAAGCGGTCGAGGCGGTAGCCAAGGCGGTTCACAACTCGGTGATTTGTGGCTTGGCGCGAGCCACCAAGGGCGATATCGAACGCTGTGCCGAGGCCATCCGGCCGGCGGCACGCGGGCGCATCCATACCTTCCTCTCCACCAGCCCGCTGCACATGAAGTATAAGCTGCAGATGGAGCCCGAGGCCGTGCTGGCCAAGGTCGCCGACTCGGTGGCCTATGCCCGCAACCTCACCGACGACGTGGAATGGTCCGCGGAGGACGGTTCGCGCACCGAGCACGACTTCCTTTGCCGTTGCGTCGAGGCGGCCATCGCGGCCGGCGCCACCACCATCAATATTCCGGACACCGTGGGATATGCGGTGCCCGACGAATACGGCGCCCTGATCGCCATGCTGTTCGACCGGGTGCCCAATATCGACAAGGCCATCATCTCCGTCCATTGCCACAACGACCTGGGCCTCGCCGTGGCCAATTCCCTGGCCGCCGTGGGCAAGGGCGCGCGGCAGGTGGAATGCACCGTCAACGGTCTGGGCGAGCGCGCCGGAAACGCCGCCATGGAAGAAATCGTCATGGCGTTGCGCACCCGGCCCGACCTGCTTCCCTACAAGACCGCCATCAAGACCGAGTCCATCACCCGGGCGTCGCGTCTGGTCTCGACCATCACCGGTTTCGTCGTCCAGCCCAACAAGGCCATCGTCGGCAAGAACGCCTTCGCCCACGAATCGGGCATCCACCAGGACGGCGTGCTCAAGCATGCCCAGACCTACGAAATCATGACCCCGGAATCGGTGGGCCTGCACCGCTCGTCGCTGGTGATGGGCAAGCATTCCGGCCGCGCCGCCTTCAAGGCCAAGCTCAAGGATCTGGGCTATGATCTGGGCGACAACGCGGTCGAGGACGCCTTCACCCGTTTCAAGGATCTGGCCGACCGCAAGAAGGACGTGTTCGACGAGGATATCGTCGCCCTGGTGGACGACGCGGTAGTGCGCGGCAACGACCGGGTCAAGCTGGTATCGCTTGAGGTGCTGTGCGGCACCAAGCACCAGCCGCCCTCGGCCGAGCTGGAGCTCGAGGTGGACGGCGAAACCAAATGCGTGCGCGCCACCGGCGACGGTCCGGTGGATGCCACCTTCAACGCCATCAAGGCCCTGGTCCCCCACGAGGCGCGGCTACAGCTCTATCAGGTGAGCGCCGTGACCCAGGGAACCGACGCCCAGGCGGAGGTGACGGTGCGCCTCGAGGAAGAGGGCAAGACGGTCAATGGCCAGGGCGCCGAGACCGATACGCTGGTGGCGTCGGCACGGGCCTATGTCAATGCCTTGAACAAACTTTTGGTGAAGCGGCAAAAAACCGCACCCGACGCGCTGTCGGCGTGATATAGGACCAAGAATCGGGGAAGTCACCTCAATGACTGGAGCGTTCACGGACCGCATTCGTCGCGAGCGCACCTCTACGGACTTCGGATGTTAAGCGAGGGATTATGTTTTCGAAGCTGACGGGTTGGATGTCCGCCGATATGGCGATTGATTTGGGGACCGCCAATACTTTGGTCTACGTCAAAGGCCGCGGCATCGTCCTCAACGAACCGTCCGTAGTGGCCATCGCCGAGGAAAAGGGCAAGAAGAAGGTCCTGGCCGTCGGTGACGAAGCCAAGATGATGCTGGGCCGTACCCCTGGTTACATCCAGGCCATCCGCCCCCTTCGCGACGGCGTCATCGCCGACTTCGAGGTGGCGGAAGAAATGATCAAGCATTTCATCCGCAAGGTGCATAACCGCCGCTCCTTCGCCAGCCCCCTGGTCATCGTCTGCGTACCCTCTGGCTCTACAGCCGTCGAACGCCGCGCCATCCAGGAATCGGCGGAAAGCGCCGGCGCGCGCCGCGTCTTCCTGATCGAGGAGCCCATGGCGGCCGCCATCGGTGCCGGCCTGCCAGTCACCGAGCCCACCGGCTCCATGGTGGTCGATATCGGCGGCGGCACCACCGAAGTGGCGGTGCTCTCGCTGGGCGGCATCGTCTATTCCCGCTCGGTCCGCGTCGGCGGCGACAAGATGGACGAAGCCATCATCGCCTATATCCGCCGCAACCATAATCTGCTGGTCGGCGAAGGCTCGGCCGAGCGGATCAAGAAGGAAATCGGCTCCGCCTGCCCGCCCGAGGACGGCGAGGGCCGCACCATGGAGATCAAGGGCCGCGACCTGATGAACGGCGTGCCCAAGGAACTGATCATCTCCGAGCGCCAGATCGCCGAAAGTCTGGCCGAACCGGTCGGCGCCATCATCGAGGCGGTCAAGGTCGCTCTCGAACACACCGCCCCGGAACTGGCCGCCGATATCGTCGACAAGGGTATCGTGCTCACCGGCGGCGGCGCCCTGCTGTCCAACCTGGACTATGTCCTGCGCCATGCCACCGGCCTGCCGGTCTCCATCGCCGACGACCCGCTGTCCTGCGTGGCCCTCGGCACCGGCCGCGCCCTGGAAGAAATGCCCAAGCTGAAGAACGTGCTGACCAGCATGTACTAGGTTTAGGTTTTCCCTCTGGCCCCTGGGGAATAAGGGGCCAAGCGAGTCAGCGGCGCGGGAGCGAATCCCGCGCCGTTAGTGCTGGTATTCGGACCACTAGATATAGTAGTGTTACGGATACGGTCCCTAAGGTCGCGGAGGAACAGGTGAAGCAGTCGGGTGCGGCAGGTCGGCTCGCGACGTTACGGCTGCTCGCCCAGCGTTTTGCCTTTCTCTCCCTGGTGGCTGCCGCCTTCGCGCTGATGATTCTGGGCAAAGCCGATGTGGTGCTGATCGAGCGCACCCGCGGTCTGGTCACCGATGCCCTGGCCCCCATCCTGGACGCCATGGCCCGGCCGGCCGCCACCATTGCCCAGGTCACCGAGAATTTCCACGAACTGACCAATCTTCGGACCGAGAACGCCCGGCTCAAGGAAGAAAACGCCCGGTTGTTGCACTGGCAGACCATGGCGCGGCGCCTGGAGTCGGAGAATGTGGTGCTGCATGAGCAGCTCAACGTCATTCCCGACCCCGATCCCGCCTTTGTCACCGCCCGGGTGATCGGCGATCTCGGCTCGGCCTTCGGCCATTCCATGCTTCTGGGCGCCGGGTCACAGGACGGCGTGCGCAAGGGGCAGGCGGTGCTGTCGGGAGAAGCGCTGATCGGGCGCATTGCCGAGGTCGGATTGCGCTCGTCGCGGCTGCTGCTGATCACCGACATCAATGCCCGCACCCCGATCCTGGTGGAATCCACCCGGACACGGGCCATCCTTACCGGCGACAATACCCTGCGGCCCCGCTTGAATTACGTGGCTGGCAGCCCGACCATTTCGGTGGGTGACCGGGTGGTGACCGCGGCTTCGGGCGGGGCCTTCCCGCCCGGCATTCCCATCGGCGTGGTCGCGTCCGTCGCCGACGGCGTCATCCGGGTCGAACCCTTCATCCAACGCCACCGCCTGGAATTCGTCTCCGTGGTCGATTTCGGCCTGGGCGGCATCCTACCCTTCGAACGCGCGCCGCCGCCCGAACGCAGGCGTCGCGGGAGGGAGGAGTGAAAGCATCGATCTGGGTGAAGATGGACACCTGGGTCCGCCACCTCGTTCCCTTCTCCGCTACCTTGTTGCTGTTGCTGGTGACCTCGATCCCCACACACATCCCCGGCCTTGCCGGTATCGCCCCCATGTTGCCGTTGATGGGGGTGTATTACTGGGCCATCTACCGCCCGGATCTGCTGCCGGCTTGGCTGGCCTTCGTGATCGGCCTGCTCTACGACATCGTTGCCGGCACTCCGCTCGGGGTCAACGGGCTGGTGATGCTGCTGGTGCAGGGCACAGCGGCGTCGCAGCGCAAGTTCTTCCTGGGCAAGTCCTTCGCCGTGACGTGGTGGGCCTTTGCCCTGCTCACCGGTGGCGCCATCGGGCTGGCCTGGCTGCTGATGTCGGTGCTGCTGGGGCGCACCATCGACCCGGTTCCGGTGGTTTTCGAATATCTGATGACGCTATGCTTCTTCCCCATCCTCACCTGGCTGCTGGCACGGACCCAGATGGCCTTCCTCCGGGACGTGTAGGAGCGGCGGATGTACCACGACAATGACCGCGCCAAGCTGTTCAACCGCCGGGCCCTGATACTGGGCGGCGGCAAGGCTGTGCTGATGGGCGCCCTGGCGGCACGCATGTACTATCTCCAGGTCATGGAGGCGGACAAGTACACAGTCCAGGCCGAGGACAACCGGATTTCCACCCGGCTGCTGGCGCCGCCGCGCGGCCTGATTCTCGACCGCAATGGCATCGCCATGGCGGTGAACCAGCACAATTACCGGGTCATGGTGGTGCCGGAGCAGACGCCATCCCTGGACTACACCCTGGACGGCCTGGCCCGCATCATTCCCGTCGGCGACGGTGACCGGGCCCGTATCCACAAGGAGATGCGCCGCCGCCGCAGCTTCGTGCCCATCAGTGTGCGCGAGAACCTGACCTGGGAGGAGGTCGCCCGGGTCGAGGTCAATGCACCGGACCTGCCCGGCATCGTCATCGATGTGGGCCAGAGCCGCTTCTACCCGCTGGAAAGCCTGGGAGCGCACATCCTGGGCTATGTGTCGGCGGTATCAGAAAACGAGCTGACCGAGGACCCGCTGGAGGAGCTTCCCGGCTTCCGCATCGGCAAAGGCGGGGTCGAACGCATCTACGATCTGGCGCTGCGCGGCAAGGCGGGGACCAGCTCGCTGGAAGTCAATTCGGTGGGCCGCGTCATCAAGGAACTGGAACGCAAGGAAGGCGAGCCCGGCGTCGACCTCAACCTGACGCTGGACATGAAGCTACAGGAATACGCCGCACAGCGGCTGGGCGATGAAAGCGCCGCAGTGGTGGTCATGGACATCCACACCGGCGATGTCATCGTCATGGCCTCGACGCCCTCCTTCGATCCCAACGCCTTCAACCGCGGCCTGACCGGCGAGGAGTGGAAGGACCTGTCTACCAATCCCCGCTCGCCGCTGGCCAACAAGGCCATCGCCGGCCAGTTCGCCCCCGGCTCCACCTTCAAGCTGATGACCGCGCTGGCCGCCCTGGAGGGCCGCGACATTTCGCCCGACATGCGGGTGTTCTGCCCCGGCTCCTTGCAGTTGGGCAGCATCAAGTTCCATTGCTGGAAGAAGGAAGGCCACGGCGCCCAGGATCTGGTCGGCGGCCTCAAGAATTCCTGCGACGTCTATTTCTACGAGATCGCCCGCCGGGTGGGATTCGAGCGCATCGCCGAAATGGCCAAGCGCTTCGGTCTCGGCGCGCCGTCGGGCATCGACCTGCCGGGCGAGAGGCCGGGCAATATCCCCAACAAGGCCTGGAAGAAGAAGGTCCTGAAGCAGCCCTGGCATCCGGGCGAGACCCTGATCAACGCCATCGGCCAGGGCTATGTTACCGCGACCCCCATCCAGCTTGCCACCATGACCGCACGGCTGGCCAATGGTGGCTTCGCGGTGGTGCCCCATGTGGCCCGTGATCTGGTCACCGAAAAATCCGCCCGTCCCCGTTCGGCCCCCGACTGGCCGGACATGGAACTCTCCCGCCAAAGCATCACCCTGGTGCGCAAGGGCATGTTCGGAGTGTCCAACGAGCCGGGCGGCACCGCCTACAAGGCCCGTATCGTCCAGGAGGGCATGTGGCTGTCGGGCAAGACGGGCTCGGCCCAGGTGCGGCGGATCACCATGCGCGAGCGCGAGACCGGGGTGAAGAAGAACGACCAGTTGCCGTGGAAGGAGCGTGACCACGCCCTGTTCGTGGCCTATGCCCCGGAGCAGAGCCCCCGCTATTCCATCGCCGTGGTGGTGGAGCATGGCGGCGGCGGTTCGGTGGTGGCGGCTCCCATCGCCCGTGACATCATGATCGAGGTGCAAAAGCGCGACCTCGCTCGCGTCGCCGAGGCCAAAGGGGTGGATTCAGGTGCTCCCGCGTCGCCCGACCTGCGGAGATTCTGATGCTGCGCCCCCTGCCCCGCAATCCGCTCCGCCTCAACCGCACCGACATGTCGCTGCGTGACAAGATCTGGCAGATCAACTGGTCGCTGATCGCGGTGCTGACCGCCATTTCCTGCATCGGCTTCGCCACGCTGTATTCCGCCGCGCAAGGCTCGCTGGAGCCCTGGGCGCTCAAGCAGATGATCCGCTTCGTGATCGGCATGTCGCTGATGATCAGCGTGGCCATGGTCGATCTGCGCTTTTGGATGCGCAACGCCTATATCCTTTACGCTATCGCCATGATCCTGCTGGTGGCCGTCGAAGTGAAAGGCACCGTCGGCATGGGAGCCCAGCGCTGGATCGATATCGGCTTCATCCAGTTGCAGCCCTCGGAGATCATGAAGATCGCCCTGATCCTGTCGTTGGCCCGTTATTTCCACGGCGCCAGCTTCCAGGAAATCGGGCGGCCGATCTTTCTGATCCCGCCGCTGATCATGGTCTTCGCCCCGGCGCTGCTGGTGCTCAAGCAGCCCGACCTGGGCACCGCCATGATGCTGGTGATGTCGTCGGGCGCCCTGTTCTTCATGGCCGGGGTGCGCATCTGGAAATTCGTGGTGGTCATCGCCGGTGGCTTGGGTGTTATCCCCGTCGCCTGGCAGTTCCTGCGCGAGTACCAGAAGAAGCGGGTCCTGATCTTCATGAATCCGGAGGACGACCCCCTGGGCGCCGGCTACCACATCACCCAATCCAAGATCGCGCTCGGCTCGGGCGGATTGTTCGGCAAGGGCTATATGATGGGGACCCAGAGCCGCCTGAACTTCCTGCCGGAAAAGCAGACCGACTTCATCTTCACCATGTTCGCCGAGGAATGGGGAATGATGGGGGCCTTGGTCCTGCTGGGCCTTTACGCCCTGCTGCTGGCCTTCGGCTATGCCATCGCCATGCGCTGCCGCAGTCAGTTCGGCCGGCTGGTGGCGCACGGCATCACCACCACCTTCTTCCTCTACTTCTTCATCAACACCGCCATGGTGATGGGATTGGTGCCGGTGGTGGGCGTGCCCTTGCCTCTGATTTCCTATGGCGGCACCGCCATGCTGTCGCTGCTGTTCGGCTGGGGGCTGGTGATGAGCGCCTATATTCACCGTGACGTGCCCATATCGCGGCGCGGCCTTGGCGACGACTGATTTTCGATGGTTTCGTCGGGACGGCGCCCGAACCGGTCCGGGGCGGAGGACCTAAGCCGGAAACCACTCCCGGGCCTGGGTCAATTGCGACAGGTGCTCGCGCTGGATCCCATTCTCGTCGAAATTCGCCGGACTCAGCCAACGTTCGAAGCTGGCCCGCAGGTCCGGCCATTCCGGGTCGATGATGGCATAGCAGGCGGTATCGCGGCTGCGGCCTTTATAGACAGCGCTTTGCCGCATGATGCCCTCGAAGCGGAAGCCATAGCGCTGGGCTGCCGCCCGGGATGCCGCATTGAGGGTGTCGCACCGCCATTCGCAGCGGCGATAGCCCAGTTCATCGAAGGCCCGGCACAGCAGGAGATAGATCGCCTCGGTCGCCGCCGCCGCCCGCCGCAAGGCCGGGGAATATATGACATGGCCAATGGCGATGGCGCCCGAGCCTTCTTCGATGCGCAGGAAGCTCACCAGCCCCAGCGCCTTGCCGCTGCCGCGGTCAAGAATAGTGTGGAACAGAGGGTCGGCCCCGGCGGCCCGCTCCCGCAGCCATAGCATGAACGCCTCGCGGCTGGCGAAGGGGCCGTAAAACAGATAGGTCCAGGTCGGTGGGTCGCCCTCCTCGGCCAGGGCCTCATACAGCGCTTCGCCGTGGCACTCGGGGTCCAGTGGCTCAAGCCGGCAGAACCGCCCCTCCAAGGGGGAGCGGGCCGGCCGGGGGCGCGAGAGCCACCCCCCCAAGGGCGGCCCGATGGGCTGCCCACGATCATTGAAATACTCAGCCACCCCCAAACCTCAAGGCCAAGTTCCTCATCATTCAGACATCATGTTCCGGATCGATATCGAAGCGGCGCTTGCCGTATTTCCCGGTGAAGGACGGGCCGGTATCGATCTCCACATGATCGCGGGCGTAACAGGCGTGATGGAACAGGCGCTGCTGAAGGTCGATCACATGCTGCCAATAGGCCATCACATGGTTGGTGGAACTCATCCACCCCTCAAGCATGGCCCGCTGAAGCTCGACCAAACCTTTGACGGGATCAACCATGACTATCCTCCCAATAACCGTTCGCCCCCCAGCCAATCTTCTTCTTGGCCCGTGAAAGTTTAGGGCGAAGGTCTTATCCTACCCCAAAGCCCAAGCACTTGCCACCAGTGGTGGATGCAGGGCCGGGGTGCTTACAACACGGCAAGCGCGGCGGTGCGGTCGGGATAGATGGACAAAATCTTGGCAAAGCCTGACACGTCGAACACCTCGCGGATGTGCGGTTTCATGGAGCACAGCGCAAACTTCCGGGTGCCCCGGGTCATCTTCGCCCCCACCAGCACCACGCGAAGCCCAGCGCTGGAGATATAATCCAACCGCCCCAGGTCGATGAGGATTTTCGGCGCCCCGGCATTGACGACGGTCAAAAGCTTGGCCTCGAACGCCTTGGCGGTCGAGCTGTCAACACGAGCGAGTGGGACAAGAATCGTCACCCCCTCAATGGTTTCCTCGAGGATATCCATAGCCCCCGATACTCCTATTCCTTAAATCTTCTTCTTCAGCGTTGTGATGTTTCGGCCATTTTCGTGCCGATATTCCGTTATATCCATGAATTCCTTGACCAGAAAAACGCCGAGTCCACCGATCGGGCGATCATCGACATCGAGATTCAGGTCGGGCTCGGGCGCCTGTACGAAGGGATCATACTCCTTGGCGTCATCGACGATCTCGGTGATGAAGTCGACGCCATCAAAGGCAAAGTTCACTCCGATCTCGTGCGGGCCATCATCATCATATCCATAGGAAATGATGTTGGTGATCAGTTCGTCCAAGCATACGTTCAGGTTAAAGGCCAGTTTTTCCGGCAGGCCGTGCTTCTCGACGAAACCGTCGGTCAGATTGGCCACCCGCTCCAATTCGGCCACGTCGTTGGTGAGAGTGATGGAAAAGCGATCCGGCTCCGCCCAATGCTCCACCGACGGCGGTGCCGGGACCGGCCTGCCGATGACGGGACGAATGATTCCGGTGACCACCGGCAACGGCTTGGCCGGAGCGGGTTCGGCCGCCGCCTTCTCCCCGGAAGTCTCCGGAATGGAACGCACCATGGGGTCCGCCTCCGTTGCCCCGTTGCCCGGCAGGAAACCCGACAAGGTCAGCCGCCGCTGTGGCTCGGGATGGTCGTCGGCCTCCATGGAAGCCTGATCGAAGCGCAAGGTCAACATGGTGATGTCGTCGAATTGCGGCGCCAGACCGACGAAGGCCTCCACCGAGCGCAGAACCTGGGCGATCACCGCCTCAGGAGTGGTATCTTCGGTTCGCCCCAACTCCTCGATCAACCGGTATTCCTCGTAGAGCCTGTCGTCGGAATCCTGCGCCTCGGTCACGCCGTCGGTATAGACGTGAACCACATCGCCGGGATTGAGGCTGAAAGCCCCAGTCTCGTATTCCAGGTCCTCCATCACCCCCAGCGCCACGCCGGACACGTCGCGAATAGCCTCGACCTTGCCGCCGCCCCGCAGGATCAGCGGCGGCGGATGGCCGGCATTGCAGAAGGCAACCTCGCCGCTGCGGGTGTCGAGAACGGCGTAAAAGCAGGTGGCGAACAGGGTCTGGGGGTTGTCCACCGCCAGCATGGTATTGACGAAGGCCATGCACTCGCCCGGACTGCCCGACAGCGGCGCCACCGCCTTGATCAGCGAGCGGGTGATGGCGATGAACATGGCGGCCGGCACGCCCTTGCCCGATGCATCGCCGATAACGAAACCCAGATGGTGGCGGTCGATGAAGAAGAAGTCGTAGAAGTCCCCCCCCACCTCCTTGGCAGGAACCATGGAGGCATGAATCTGGAACTCGTTGCGGTCGGGAAAGGGCGGAAACACCTGGGGCAAGGAGGACAGTTGCAGTTCCCGCGCGAAGTCCAGTTCCTGGCGCAGCGCGGCCAACTGGTCACGGGTGCGCAAGGCCTCGCGCAGGATTTCCACATCGCGGGTCCGTTCGGTGATGAGCGATTCCAGGCTCTCATGCTGGTCACGGATACGGGTCGACATGGTCTGGAAGGCCACGGCGAGCACGTCCAGTTCGCCCTTGCTCCCCGCCGATCCGCCCTCGCCACCGGCCGTCAGGTTGGACAACGCCTCGATCTGCTTGAGATCTTCGAGCACCGCATCCCGCGCCTCCTGCTCCAGCATCTCGGAAAGCTTGAACATCTGCAGGCGGATAAACAGCTCCTGACGCCGGCGCTGGCGCTCGCGCCGCTCTTCCAGCAGGTCAAGTTTGATGGCGTTCTCGCGGAATACGCCGACGGTCCGGGCGATGCGGCCGATCTCGTCATTCTCGCTGATCACGTCCAGGGTCACCGAGGTGTCGCCCCGCGACAGGGCGTTGAGCACGGTGATGGCCTGATCCAGCGGATCGAAGGAACGGCGCAGATAGAGCGAGAAGACCGCCAGCACCAGGACGAGGAAACCGCCCACTGCACCGATGGCGATCCAGCGGATGCGATATTGCCGGGCCTGGGTATCGGTGGAATCGCGGGCCGAAACCAAGGCACCGATCACCCGCCCCTGCCCGTCACCCAGGGGAAAGACCACCACGGAATAGAAGCGATCCCCGTCACGACGGGTCTCCAGCCGGCTCTTGCGCACGGAGATCTTGGAATCAAACACCGACCACAAATGCTCATTGGTACCGTCGGTCATGTGGCCGTTGCGGTCCACCAGAAAGACGTCCGAGCCGGTAGACACCTTGAATTCCGAGATGGGGGGGCGCAGGTCGGACACGATGGTGGCGGCCCCGACCACGGTGCCGTCGCTTTGAGATAGCGGCAGCGTCACCACCGCCACGAACCGCTTGTCGCCGCTTTGCATGATACCGGATCGCGGCTTGCCGCTTTCGGCGATGGCGCGGATGGTTCCGGCATCCACCAGCGGCGCCTCCAGCAGGGAGCCGCGCGAGGAATAAAGCAGCTCTCCGTCCAAGCCGACGATTTCGTAACGGCCTACGGCGGCACGCTGGGCCAGCGCCTCGGCGGTCACTCCCATGGCGTCGCGCACCTGGGAGGGATTGCGCCGGGTCACCGCCTCGATCATTTGCTGGTTGGACAGGATCAGGGGGGCGGCCGCGTCCAGACGCTGAACGGTGTTTTCCACCAGCTTGTCCCAGAAAATCTTCTGCCCCGACAAGGTCGCGCCGGCATAGCGCTCGTCCGCCAATTCCTCGCTCTTCAGCGCGGCGAAGGTGAGGCCGGCAACCAGCAGGGAATAGGTGACGGTAACGATCAGCGTTACGCGCGTGCGCAGCAGCATCGTCCCCCCCACGCGCTCATTGTTGCGCCCCCTCGGCCGGCTTGGCCTCGGCCGGGTCGATAACCTCGGCCAGCCCCAGCAAGTTCATGGGCGGATACAGCTTCAACTGGCGGGCGACCGACATGTTGATCAGGATCGACAGCCGCTTGGGGGCGTCGATGGGAATCTCCGAAGGCTTGATCTTATGGACCAGAATCTGCTCGGCCTTGTAGGCCGTCAGTTGCCCCACCGTGTAGTACCGATAGACCCCACCGAACAGGCCATTGGACAGAATAACCGGGTTTTCGCCCGCGGCGAAGGTCGGGATGGCCAAGTCCAGCGCCGCGCCGGTCAGGATGTCGCGGTTCACATTGAGAAAGGTGTCGGGCGGAATGTAAAGGAAGTCCACCCTCTCCGCCTTGAGCCATCCGACCTTGGCGGGAATGCTGGCCGGCTTGGGCTTGCCGTCCGCCACATCCACCGGCACGCTCACCACGGAGAAGCCCTGGGTCTCGCCCAGCGTGGTCAGCTCGGAAATGGCAACCAAAGCGTTACGCTCCAGCGGATTGTAGACCACCCCGAGCTTCTTCAGCGGGCGATAGGACTGGATCAGGTTGACCTGGGTTTCCATGGGCACCAGATAGGTGGTCCCCGTAATGTTGCGCCCCGACGAGGTCAGGCTGGGCACGACCCCGCCCAGGGGCTGCGAGACGATGGCGAACACCGCCGGAATGCGGGTGATGTGGTGCTCCGTGTCGGGATCGTCATAGCGTCCCAGCATCTCCTCGGTCACCGTGGTGCCCCAGGTAAAGACCAGATCCACATCCAGGGACTGGGCCTCGGCGACGAAGTCCTTGAGCTTGCTCTTGTCCTGGTTGGCGTCGCGAACGATCAGTTCCACCGGGATGTTCTGATTGATGAAATAGTCACGGAACCCCTGGGCCGCCTCCTCCCAGCCGCGCCACAGCGCCATATAGATGCGATAGGGCCTGACGGCCTCGGCAGCCCGCACGGGACTGCCGCCCAGCAGAGTCAGGCATAGGCACAGAAGGGCGAGGAACTGCCTCATTCCGCCACCTCCGTCTCGATATGCGGCCCCGAGCCGTAGGCAAAGGACAACAGGGCGAAGACCACGCTCATGCCCAGCACCACGCACCCCACCGCCACCACCGCGCCGCTGTAGCCGAATAGCGGGATAAAGCCGGCGGCAAGCAACGGCCCGACGACGCTTCCGGCCCGCTCGGCCAATCGCAGGAAGGCCAGCACATTGGTCTGGCCCATGCTGCGGCACTCGGTCCAGCAGACATCGGGAATCATGGCCAGCTGCGGCGAAGCTGACAAGCCATGGGAAATCCCCAGCAGGACGATGCCGAGCACGATCATGTCCTGACTGCCGGAGAGACTGGGAAGGACCAGACCGGCGCCACCGATCACCCCGCCGATCGCCACCAACCCCGCCTTCCAGCCGGTGCGGTCGGCCAACCGGGAGGCCAGCGGCGACAGCAGAACCACGGTAATGGGGTAGAGCATCATCATCCGGGCGACATCGCCAAGATCGGTCGTGGGGTCCTGCATCAGGGTCAGGGGCACCAGGAAGAAGAAGAAGCCGGTCAGCGCGATCTTGCTGGGAATGGCGGCGAACAGCACCAGGGCGGAAAAGCGCCAGTTCCGCAACAGACCGATGAACTGCCGCTTGCGCGGCCCCTTCGCCGACGAGGGCGGCTGCACCGCCATCAGGCGGTAGATCAGCAGGCCGGCCACCATGGCCAGAAGGGCCGCCACCACGAAAGTGGCGCGATACCCCATGCGTTCGGCCAGGACGCCGCCGATGCCGGTGCCGCAAACACTGGCGGTCAGCACCGCGCCTACATAGGTTCCCAGTCCCTGCGCCCGCTTCTGTTGCAGCGAGACCTGGGCGATATAGCTCTGGCAGGCCATGGTGATCATGGCGTAGCCGATGGCGGTGGCCGAACGCCAGAGGATGAAGTCGTAAACGTTGTAGGCCAGCGCCGACATCACGAAACCGATGGTCGCCGGCAGCAGTCCCATCAGGAACACCCTGCGGCTGCCCAGCCGGGTGGAGGCCAGGGCCGCCGAGGGCGACACCACCGCGATGAACAGCATGAACACCGCGATGGGCAGCGCCGTCACCATCTCCGGCGAAAGGCCGGGCAGCGGCGCGTACAGGTCGCGGATGTAAAGTGGCATGAAAGCGCGCGAGATTTCCTCGGCGAAAACGAACAGGAACAGCGGCAGGCGGATATCGGTAGCCTGGACCTGATTGATCACCTCGGGCTGGCCGCCGCGTGAGAATCGGAACAGGAAGCGGACCCGAGCCTCGATCTCCCCCACCTGCGCGATCACACCCTGATCAAAGTGGGCCGCCTTGACTTCCTCGATATAGGCTTCGAGGCGGCGGAACATGTCGTCGGCATGACGGATGGCGGCGTTGAAGGCATGGACGAAGCGACCGACCTCGTCCGCGGAACTGACGCCGCTGGCCGAGGTGAAGTCGCCCCGGCGCACATTGTCGATCACCAACCCCACCGCCCGCATCGGCCCGGTGACGTTGAAGGTCACCACGAAGAGCAGGATTTCCATGGCCACCAGCAGCGACACGAGCGCCACGACCGCGATATCGACGGCGATGTCCATCAGGCGGTCCCGCACGAAATCCTGATCGAGCCCGACATGGATATGGCCGATGACGCCGGACTTGGCTGTCAGCGGTTGGGCGAGATCGACGAAATTGCCGATATTGGACTTGAGCGGCCGGCCGTGATCCGCATCGAAATCGGCCACGGCATAATAGGGTTCCAGCGCCTCGCGCTCGCTGCCGCCGGTAAGAAACAGGATGTGCCCGTCCCGGTTGGTGACAGCCAGATAGCGGATTTCCGGATTGGCAGCCAACACCGGCTGGAAGAACGGATCCATGCCCTGGAGGTGGTCGAGGGGGATGCCGTAGCCCACCGCCCGCTCGATACTGGCGGCAAGGTCCCGGCCCACCGTCTCGGCTTTCTTGTCCATCTCCGGCACCAGACCCTTGCCGAAATCGCCCAGGGCGTCGTAGGACAACAGCAGCACCGGCGGCACCAGCACCAGCAGCGCCAGCAGCACCAGCCGGATGAACAGGGGTCGGGTGCGGTCCAGGGTCATGGCCATGCCGTCACGCCAACCTGTCCAGCCGGCCGACTTCGTCGGTGGCATCGCGGATATGCTCCACCGCCTCGTGCGACTTGGCGACGAATTCGGCGAAACGCTCCTCGAAGGCGTCGCCGCCGCCGTCCGGCACCGCTTGGCCGCCGACCGCCATGACCGTGGCGAGTGTCCGCTCCATGGCACCCAGCTTCCGCCCGACCCTGCCGAACAGGAAGTAAAGGCCCATCACGGCGACGACCGAAAACACCCCCAGGTAAAGTGCCACGCTCTGGCTCAGCTGCACCAGCAGCCCGCCGACGCCGGCTTCGATATAGGCAACGGGATAGCGCAGCACCACGCCGCCCTCCAGCCGCCCCAGATTGTTGACCAGCGGCAGGCCGACGATCAGCGCATCTTCGTCGCTGGCGCCGAAGGCCTTGCTGCCCGCCCCCTTGGCCGCCTCGACCAGATCATCTGAGACCCGGGTGCCGATGGCACCGCGATCGGTATCGAACAGCACCTCGCCGCGGGCATCATAGACCTCGACCGCGATCACCTGGGGATCACGGTTCTTTTCCCGCTCCACGATATCCTGGACCTGACGCAACTGGCGCAGGGCGAATCCCAGATTGAGGTTGTCCTCCACCCGCTTCTTGATGGTGAACACCACGAAGCTGTAGCGCGACTGCACCATGGAGGAGTAAACGCTCTCGAACTTGTAGTAGGCGAAGAAGCCGGCCAGCAGCAGGGTGCACAGCAAAATCGAGACCAGGGCCAGCGACACCTTGCGCGCAAGCGACCAGTTCACCGGACGAGCCGGCGGCAATCCACCGGCCCCGGTGGCGGCACTGGTGCTGACGATCTGGTCCAACGTCACAGTCCCCTTGCGGCTGCGCGGTGATCACCCGATACAATAAGGCGCCGCGAGCCAACGTAACGCCAGCTTATAGGATATTTGCCGACCCTGTCCAAGACTCCAAAGCTACAAAATCCGGCATCCAATACCGAAGATTTCCATGGAAACTCAGTCCTGCATATGTTCAATGACGAAATTGCTGTGCCTATTGGGCCGGAGCATACAGTGTTGACCTCATACGTTGCTGTGCCTGCATCAACTCCCATCGGCATTTTTGATTCCGGTGTCGGAGGATTGACGGTGGCGGCCGCCATCCGCTCCGCCCTGCCGGAGGAGCGGCTGCTCTATCTCGGGGACGTGGCGCGCCAGCCCTATGGCACCAAGTCGCCGCAGACGGTAACTCGCTACGCCTTGAAGGCCGCTGAATTTCTGGTGGGGCGCGGAATCAAGGCGCTGGTGGTGGCCTGCAATACCGCCTCGGCAGTGGCGCTGGACGCCATAGCCGAGCGCTTTCCTGATCTCCCCGTGGTCGGCGTGGTCGAGGCCGGCGCCGCCAGGGCCGCCACCACCTCGGCCAATGGGCGCATCGTCGTCGCCGCCACCGAGGGAACCTGCCGCTCCGAGGCCTATGAGCGTGCCATCACCCGCCGCCATCCCGGCGCCCAGGTCACCTGCATCCCCTGCCCGCTCTTCGTCGCCCTGGCCGAGGAAGGCCTGACCGACGGCCCTATCGTGGACAGCGTGGCCCGTCACTACCTGTCGGTGCTGTTCGACGGCAGCCGGGGCGCCGATTGCCTCGTGCTCGGCTGCACCCATTTCCCACTGCTGGCCCCAGCCCTGGCGCGGCTCGCCGGGCCGGAAGTGCGGCTGGTGGACTGCGCCGAGGCGACTTCGGCCCTGCTGGTGAAGGCCCTGGCCGGCCGAGAGGCCCCATCGGGCAATGCCGGCGGACTGACCCTGATCGCCACCGACGCGCCCGAGCGCTTCGCCCGCATCGCCGCCCGGCTGTTTCCGGCGCTGGGCTCCTCTCCGGCGGTGGAACTGGCCGACCTGTTCTAGGGTCGCGGCGAATTCATCATCCTGTCACTTGAGTGCGCATCCCCCGGGGTCGAGAAAGGCCCAACCCAACGGGAGAGAACCATGCGGATTGCCTTGGTCACCGATGCCTGGAGCCCTCAGCGCAACGGTGTCGTCCGGGTGCTGACCACCCTGTGCTCCACCTTGAAGGCCATGGGCCACACCGTGGGGGTGATGGAGCCCTCGGGCTTTTCCACCCTGCCCTGTCCCAGCTATCCCGAGATTCCGCTGTCGCTGTTCCCAAAGACCCGGCTGGCCGCCATGCTGGAGGAGTTCAAGCCCGACGCCGTCCATCTGGCCACCGAAGGGCCGCTCGGCTGGGCGGGGCGGGGCTGGTGCCTGGCTCGGGGATTGCCGTTCACCACCGCCTACCACACCAAATTCCCCGAATATGTCCGCGCCCGCACCGGAGTGCCGCTGTCCTGGCCCTACGCCCTGATGCGCCGGTTCCATGGAGCGGCGGCGGCCAATCTCTGCCCATCGCCCTCGGTCTTCCGCGAATTGCGCGCGCAGGGCTTTACCGGCGCGGTGGAATGGTCGCACGGCGTCGATACCGAAACCTTCCGCCCCCGGGGCAAGGACTTCCTCGACCTGCCGCGGCCGATCTTCATGTATGTGGGCCGGGTGGCGGTGGAGAAGAACCTGCCGGCCTTCCTGTCCCTGGACCTGCCCGGCACCAAGGTGGTGGTGGGCGACGGCCCCGCTCGCGCCGGGCTGATCCGCCGCTTTCCCGAGGCGCATTTCCAGATCGTCAACGGCGATGACGAGCTTTCGCGGGCCTTCTCGGCCGCCGACGCCTTCGTCTTTCCCAGCCTGACCGACACGTTCGGGCTGGTGATGCTGGAAGCGCTGGCCTCGGGCGTGCCGGTGGCGGCCTTCCCGGTTCCCGGCCCGCTCGACGTGGTGGGGAACGCCCCGGTCGGCGTGCTTGACCATGATCTGGCGGCGGCGGCGGTCAAGGCGCTGGGTATCTCTCCCCAGCTTTGCCGCGACCATGCCCAGCGGTTTTCCTGGCAGACGGTGGCCCGTGAATTCCTCGGTCATCTGCGCCCTTTTGAGACGCTGGCACGAGCCAGTTGATCTTTCGGCCGGCATGTGGCCAAACTCTCGGCCCCTTGATCCGGTCAGAGGTTCCCCCATGAACG
>Ga0265313_10001414_pt1 | contig 22452 bp, 18 predicted proteins | sample 4123metaG_FD_203122 | JGI IMG/M metagenome (GOLD analysis project Ga0265313, IMG submission 203122) | Rhizosphere microbial communities from Carex aquatilis grown in University of Washington, Seatle, WA, United States - 4-1-23 metaG | ecosystem: Host-associated > Plants > Roots > Rhizosphere >...
CGTCATGCATGAAGAATTCGTTCATGCCGACCAGGCTGATCTTCCCGTCATAATCGACTTCCCTGAGATCGGCGAGCAGCTTCTCGAACATCTTCATGTCCATGAAGGCGTTGCTTGTGCGGCGATGCTCGAAGCCCGGCTGGCTGTTGGGGCAATAGGTGCAGTGGCGGTTGCACTGGGTCGAGGTTTCGATCTCGATCTTGTTCACCGCCTGCTTGAAGGCGGCCTTCATCTCATGCTCGGCGGTGAGCTGGGTGAACTGCAGCGAACTGAAGACGGTGTTGGAATCGAAACCGATGGCGCAGCCATAGACTTCATGGCCCGGATGGGCCGAGGCCGGCTTGCCGGCCAGGGCGCGCATGAAGCCGGCATGGGCCGCCGGGGTGATGATGCCATGCTCAAGGGTAAGGTTCGCGACGTTGCGCGCATCGTCGTACCAGCCCGTGTCGAGCAGGGTCTTGATCTGGCTTTCGATGTCGATGGATTCGTTGAGGATCATCACTTGCTCCGGGCAGCGCCGATCTCTCCTGTCTAGATCGTCATGGTAAACACGGACCTAATGAAGGCCGCGCGTTAACCAGGAATTTACGCGTGTGGCGCGGCGCGCGGGACGGCGCTTTCAGCCGCCATTAACCACGCCGTGCCAGATTGGCCCTCTGGCGCAAGCGGTCCCTCGGACCGCCCGGAGGGACGCACATGACGATCACGGCCGAAACGCTTTGCGTGGAAATCTTCGCCGATGGCGCCGACAAGAGCTCCATCCTGCAGCTCGCCGCCAACCCGCGGATCAAGGGCTTCACCACCAACCCGACCCTGATGCGCAAGGCGGGGATCACCGATTACGAATCCTTCGCCCATGACATCCTGCCGGTCATTGGCGGGCGGCCGATCTCCTTCGAGGTTTTCTCCGACGATTTCGACGAGATGTATGCCCAGGCGCGCAAGATCGCGACCTGGGGCAAGAACGTCTATGTCAAGATTCCGGTGACCAACACCAGCGGCGCCAGCGCCGTGCCGCTGATCGCCGACCTGGCCCGCGACGGCGTGCAGATGAACGTCACGGCGCTGTTCACCCTGGCCCAGGTCGAGACGGTGTCGGAGGTGCTGAAGGACGCGCCGCCCAGCAACATCTCGGTCTTTGCCGGGCGCATCGCCGATGCCGGCACCGATCCCCTGCCCATCATGCAGCGCGCGCTGCAGATCATGCGCCCGCGGCCGCAGCAGAAGCTGATCTGGGCCAGCCCGCGCGAAGTCTTCAACGTGGTGCAGGCTGACATGATCGGCTGCCACATCATCACCGTGACGCCGGAACTGATCGCCAAGCTCTGCTCGCTGGGCAAGGATCTGGAAGAATTCTCCCTCGACACCGTCAAGATGTTCCGCCGCGACGCGGTCAGCGCAGGCTATGTGCTGTGACATTGTCGCTGATTTTCCCGCTGGCCGGACGGGAAGGCGATGACTTTCGCGCCTTCCGCGAGGCGGGCGGGGAAAGCCTGATCCACCGCGCCCTGCGCTCCTTCGCGCCGTTCCGGGGCCGCATCGGCGCCGTCCATTGCTTCGTCCTGCGCGAGCAGGAAGAACGTTTCGCGGTTTCGCGGCGGCTGCGGGAGGAATTGGCGGGCTTTGACTTCCGCCTGACGCTGCTGGACGAGGCCACGGCCGGTCCCGCCGAAACGGTTTCGTGCGGCGTCATGGCGGCGGGGCTTTGCGGCCCTGCCCTGGTCTGCGACCTGGATCACCGGCTGGATGTGACGCCCCTGTTCGCGGCGATGAACGAAACACCGGACGATTGCCTGGTCAGCCTGTGGCCGCTGGCGGGCGAGGACCTGAAACGCTGGAGCGTGGCGGCGGTGACGGGCGGCGGCGCCCTTTGCGCCGTGGCGGACAAGCGCCTGCCGACGGCGGCCGGTTTCTTCCATGGCGTGATCGGCTGCTACTATTTTCCCGATATCACCGGTGTGGCGCGCGCGTGCGGCGAAAACGGCTTTCACCGCTTCTCCGGCTATTTCAATCATCTGGCGGCATCGGCCATGCCGGCGCGCGGCGTCCAGCTCGCCGCGGCGGAGTTCTTCGGCGATGACGAGCAGATCCGCGCCCTGGAAGGCGGGCGCGGCACCATCTTCTGCGACATTGACGGCACGCTGACCCGCCACCAGGACAAGCCCGATTACAGCCGCCTGCCAGAGCCCCTGCCCGGCAGCGTCGAAAAATTGCGCGCCTGGATCGACAGCGGCTATCGCATCGTGCTCTGCACCGCCCGGCCGGCGGCGGACCAGCCCCATCTGGCGGCCCAGCTGGCGGCGCTGGAGATTCCTTATCACGACCTGCTTTGCGGCCTGCCCAGCGGCGCCCGCATCCTGATCAACGACCGCAAGCCTTCCGCCATGTTCGCCGCCCAGGCCCTGTCGCTGGAAATCGCGCGCGACGCCGGCATTGGCGGGCTGGAAATCCGCCCACCCAGCAAACCCAACATCCTGCGCCGCTTCGAGGGCGGCTCCTTCGCCGAGACCTTGCTGCTGGAAGACGGCGGCCGCCGCTTTGTGCGCAAGCGCGTCGCCAAGGACGGCAACCTGGCGCCCGGCTATAGCCGGCTGCGCGACCAGTTCCGCACCCTGGAACGTTTCGCGTTGATGGACCGCGCCCTGGTCCCCGCCCTCCTGGGCGAGGAGAACAATTCCCACGAATATTTCTACGACATGGAATATCTCGACGACCACGGGACGCTGGCCGATTGCGCCGCGCGCGGCCCGGCGCTGGAGCAGTTGTTCGACAAGCTGGAACGCCATCTCTATGGCCATCGCGACACCGATCCCGCCGCCGCCCGCGCCTGGCTGCTGCGTCATTTCGAAAGCAAGATCGATCCCAAGCTCGAGAGTCTGGCCGGGCATTCCGCCCTGCGGCCCTTCCTGACGGGGAGCCCCGTCATGGACGGCGTGCCGCATCCCGGCCTGGCGCAGCTCATGGCCAGGGTCCGCCGGCCGGAAGTGCTGGCGAAATTCGCGCCGCAATTCCTGTCCCTGGTGCATGGCGACCTGACTTTTCAGAATGTGATGCTGGGGCCTGACGGCGTGAAGCTGATCGACATGGAAGCGCAGGACGGCCTGGAAGCGCCGGAACTGGATCTGGGCAAGATGTTCCAGTCCGTCTTCAGCCAGTACGAAGTCTGGTCGCGCAGCACCACGCCGCTTTGCGCCCCGGCAAGCGGGGGCGTCGCGCTGGCTTTCTCGCCCGCCGTGCCTGACATCGCGCAATGCGAGATCATGCTGCGGCGCTGGTCGCGCATCCTGGGCTGTTCGGAGGAAGACGTGATGCTGAAAGGCCGCTTCTATCTCGGCCTGCATCTGGTGCGGATGGTGCCCTTCCGCCTCAAGCAGAGCGTGGACCAGGCGGCCTATGCCCTGGCCACCGCGCTGGTGCAGTTGGGCCGGGCGGTGGAGCAGGCAGAAAGCGGCGCGCGGCCAAGAAACGTGAAGGCGGCGTGATGACGGCGCCCCTGACCCTGATCTTTCCCATGGCGGGCGAAGGCGCCCGCTTCGGCTATCGCTTCAAGCCGTTCCTGGAGGTGCGCGGCATGCCGTTCATCGCCGCGGCTTTCGCGCCGTTCCGGCCCTTCCAGGCGCGGATCGGACGCATCTGCTTTGTCTTCACCCGCGCCCAGGAAGAGACCCACAATGTCAGCGCGCGCCTGGCCGCGCTTTTCCCCCGCCTGCCGGTTGAAACCGCCATCCTGGAGGCGCCGACGGCGGGTCCCGCCGAAACCCTGCGCCAGGCGCTGGCGCTGCGCGGCATCGGCGGCCCGGCCATGGTCTGCGACTGCGACCATGCGGTGGATGTCGCGGGCCTGATGGCGGCGGCGGACGATCCCGCCATCGCCTGCGCCGTGCCGACCTGGTCACTGGAGGGCGAGCCGCTTTCCGCCTGGAGTGTCGCGGCGATTGACGCGCACGGGCAGATCCGCGCCATTCGCGAAAAGGCGTTGCCGCAAGCCGGCGGTCCCTATCGCGGCGTGATCGGCTGCTATTATTTCGCCGACATCGCGGCGGCCGGCGCGGCAATCGCGCAAGATCGCCTGCTCTATCTCTCCGACCTGGTGGCCCAGGCCATCGCCACAGGCGCGACGGTAGCGTCGGTTCCGGTGCGCGAGGCGGAATTCTTCGGCGATCCGGCGCGGCTGGCGGCCTGCGCCGAGGCGCGGCGCGCATGAAACGGCCCGCCATCGCCCTGGTCACCGGCTTCACCCGCAACGCCGATTTGTGCCGCTACAGCCTGGCGCCGCTGCGCGAACTCAAGCGGCGCGGGTTGCTCGACCGCATCCTGGCCGTGACCTGGGACAGCGCGGCGCTGGACGAATTCGTCGCCCCCTACGCCGCCATGCCCGACGTCGAACTGGCGCGTGTGCCGCAGCCGCTGGTCAGCGGCGGCGTCTATCGCAAGGGCTGCACCCTGCAACTGCGCAACCTGGAAGCGGCGCTGGCGCTGGTGCCCGAAACCGAGGCGCTGATCTTCAAGACAAGGCCGGATTTCCTCGCCGACACCGAATTCCTCGCCGGCAAGCTGGCCAATTTCGACACGCTCTGCGCGCCGTCGCTGCTGCCCTACAGTTTCGGCGCCGACCTGCCGGACTCGCCCTTCGACATGAAGATCTGGCTGCCCTGGGCCGATTCCAACCAGCCCTTCTTCTATGAAGACGGCGCCTTCATGGGGCTGAAGCGCGATGTCGCCAAGCTGGCCGACCGGCGGGCGGAGAGCTATCTCAGCGATCTCGACAACCACACCTATAGCTGGCTGGCGCATATCGTGCGCTTCGTCACGCCTTTCCTCGACGATTACCCCATTTTCGAGCGTTATCTGCGCGACTTCCATCTCTTCCCGAAAGTCATGGAATTCCGCATGGAGATGCTGAAGACCATCCATGAAGTGCCCTTCTTCTGGTACCTGATCCTCACCCATGCCTGGATCATGGCCACGAGTTTCCATGTCGATTGCGGCAAGGACGGCCAGATGGGGCTGATTACCAACCTCTACAACCAGCAGGCCGACTGGTCGAAGTTCCGGACCCTGCGCCCAAGTCCGCCCTATAACGACGTGGCGGGCTGGCGCGAAGGCCAGTATCCCGGCGGCGTTCTGCCCGGCGCCGCCCGCGCCTTCGGCCGCGTGATGGACGATGACTGGCAGCACGCGCTGTTCACGCGCGCCGAGCTCACCGACCTGGCGCCGGAGACGATCCGCGCCATGCTGCGCAACCTGGCGTTCTATTCCCAGGGCCTGCTGGCGGACGTCGAAAACGAATATTACGACACGCTGGAGAAACTGTGCCGCGCGCATGGATTTTTTCCCGGCGCCCGGCAGGCCATCGCGGTATAACCGTCAGCTTCTCATGCCTTGATGGTGATGTTGCGCCGGTACATCCACAGCGCCACCAGCCAGCACAGCAGCATGTACAGGATCGCGGTCAGCAGGGAGCCCAGCGGACCCGGCGCCACCGCCTGCATCACATGCATCCCGAACCAGGCCCAGATGCCGACGCGGCCGTCCACATGGATATAGCTCATTCCCATTTCAAGCAGGATGGCGACATCCCCGTGGTCTGGACCAACACCAGATACCGCATGATCTACATGAACATGGGCCATGGCGACAAAGTCTTCACCAGCCCGCTGCAGAACCAGCTCATCGAAAACGAGATCCTCTGGCTCCTTCACAAGAACTGAGCGTTCCGTCCAACCCCGCGGATACGGCTTTTCCGGCCCGCGGGGCCCCACCCACAGCGTCCGGCCGCCTTACTTGGCGTTATTCCTTAGCTTTGACGCGGTGGCGCATTCTTCCATCACGGTGAAATATTTCTGCACCCCGTCGGCCCCGACAATGAACGGGTTTTCCTCGCCGGCCTCCCGCTTCACCGCCACCAGCCGCGATTTGGTGTAGGCGCTGTCATACTCGCTGTGATTGGAAAGAATCACGCTAGCGCCCGCTTCTTTGGCCGCCGCCGCAATGCGCTTCTGCGAGTCTATATATTCGTCCCAGCGCTTGGCATCGCTGCCGAATGCGCCCGTCAGCGTGCCCCCGGAGTACGCCACCATCACCGTCTTGCCGTTATCCTTGACCGGGAAGACATAGGATAGAGTCCCCACTGTGTGCCCCGGTGTGAAGACGATGTTCACGCTGGTGTCGCCCAGGGTGAGCTTGTAGCCTTCCGGCCCCACCGAGACGTCGCCGGGTCCACGCTTCGGCACGCCGCCGGGATAGCTGGCATCGCGCTTCAGCGTGTCCTCCCAATCCGGCCCCCCCATAATGACATGCGCGCCATACCTGCTCTGCAGCGTGGCGACGCCCTGGTCGTGGTCGAGATGGGCATGGCTGAGGATGACATACTTCACGTCCCGGGGATTGAGGCCGAGCTTGGTCATACCTTCGATGATTTCCGGCTCAATCGCATAGTCGAAATTGGTATCGATGATGATGATTCCGGCGCTGGTGCGCAGCGCCCAGGAGGAAAATTGCCTGCTTCCCAGCCAATAAAGATTGTCGAACACCTTGTAGGGAGAGGCGTACCAGGTAGCGCGGTCTGGGGCGGGGCGCGGACCCGCGGGGCCGGCGGCACGGCCGCCTACCGCAGCGCCAGCTCCACGCCCGCCGCCCGCACGTCCACCGCCGGGGCCCGCCGGAAACCCGCCCGGCAGGCAAAGATTGATGAAGGTGCCGCGAAAATCGAGCCCGGCTGCCGCCTTGGCGGCGGCAATGTGGGCATCGATCTCGCTCTGCGCGGGCTGGCCGGATGCTGCAGTGCAAAGGGCAATGGCCGCAAGCGAGCCCATCCATGGAAGGCGAATTCTCATTGGTGCTTTCCTCCTCGAATCCGGTATTGTCGGACAAGATTTTTCAGCACCATAGCCAATCATTGGCGGGCGGAATATACTCAAGAGGACGGGCATCTTCGTGTCCCTGTTCGTTCAGTCCAAGTCTTCAATGCCGCTTTGCGCCAAAAGCGGTCAATCAATACCGCCGATTGGCGGCGGCTTTTCCCGACAGTGACGTGGCGGCGCTGCTGCGACGAGGCCAGCGCCTGGGGCTGGCCAGCAGAGCGAAGACATTCCCAGCCAGCAACGCCAGCTCGGGCGTGAAATAAAACGAGCCAAAATGGATTTCGGGCGCGAACAGGATCCCGACCAGCGCGGCATAGGCGATACGGCGAGGACGGCCCAGCGGCGTGGTGCGCGGCTCGGTCAGCATCACGAAGGCGAAGAACAGGAACATGGAGTGCAACGCCACCTGATTCAGGGCATTGGCCATGTCGTGTCCTGCCGTCACCGCCACCGTCGCAAGGGTGGCGGCGGCGAAAGACAGCACAAGGTCGTAGCAACGCATCTTCTGGACGATCAGAAACCCGCCCAGCAGCAGGGCGGGCAGCAGATAGGTGCTGCCACCGATCCACCAGCTGACCTCCGTGCCGGATGCGGCCGCCGCCAGCGCCACGCCGAAGGCAGCAGGATTGAAGACGTGCCGCCCACCCGGTGGCAGCATGTATTTCGACGCCATCGCCCAGGCGGAGGCGAAAAGCGCGAAACCAATGGCAGGGAAATCTTCGGGCCCGAAGGGCGTGATGATCAGCGCCAGGATCAGGGCTGTGATCAACACCGATTCCGGGTTGGACCGCGCCCCGAAGATGCGGGCGAAGACGGCATTGACTGCCCAACTGGCGGCGAAGATGACCAGCGCCGAGAAGGCCATGTCAGCCGGGCGGTAGGGCAGCAGGCCCAAGACGGCCAGCAGCAGCGCCAGCAACGCCAGCAGAGCAAGAAAATACAGCGTCAGCCGCGAAATCGTGATCCGGGCAAGCATGTCGCGCATCGCTATTTTTTCGCCTGCCCCAGGGCGGCGGCGAGCGAGCGCAGGTACCCCACGCTGGTGGTGGTGGCCTGGGAAACAATATCGACGTCGGCACTCTGCGCCTGGATGACTTCCCGTTCCAGGATTGGCAGCGCCCATTCATTGATCTGGATCGAGCGGCGGCGGTGCTGCGGATAGTCGATCGGCTCAATTTCGGAAATGGCGCCATTCTGGATGCGGGCCCTCACCTGCACGGTGCCCCAGGGCGTATCGGTGGAGGGACCAGTGAAATCGCCATTGGCATAGCGGCCGGAAGGTTGGGGCGGCTCCGGTGGCTGTTCAGGCTCCGGCGGCGCGCTCGATGCCAATGCCACCGGCGGCGCGAGCTGGGCAGGCGGCGCATTGTCTGCAGGGACCGACGGCGCATTTTCGGCGGCGGCCGCCGACGGCCCGGCCTGCTGCGGCTGGTCGGGCCCCGTCGCCACAGGGGCGGGCGAGGACGCATCGCCCGGCGGCGGCCCGAGGGAGGGCGCGGCAGCCCGCGGCTGCTCCGGCGTCATCATCGGAATCGCTGCCGTGCGCTCTGCAGCCGGCGGCATCGCCGCCATCTTCGTGCCCGGGCTGTGCTGCCACATGGCATAGGCGCCGGAGCCGAGGATCAGCGCGCCCGACAGCATCAGTTTGCCGGCGAGCCTTCCTGCGGGCGCTTTTTTCTTCTCTGTCATGACAAATAGCGCCCAAGCCCGCTGGTCATGTGCGCCATGCCCTGGGCATTGATCTGATAACCCTCAAGGCCCTGGGCGCGTTCAATGAATTCGATGCCGGTCTCGCCCATGGCGAAGGCGGCGGTGGCGAAGCGGTCGGCTTCGAGAATGTCCGGTCCGATGACGGTGAGGCTGACGATATCGTCTGGCGCCGCGTCGGGCGCATGGGGATTGTAGATATGCGCGCCCCTTAGATAGGTGCCGGAGGTCGCCACGCCCGCGCCGCGCGGGAAAAGCACCTTGACGATCTCCCCCGCCCGGAAGGGGTTGCGGATGCCGACCCGCCAGTCTTCGCCTTTCGCATTGCGGCCACAGGCCTGGATGTCGCCGCCGGCGTCGATGAGGAAATCGCTCAGGCCGCGCCCTGCCAGCGCCAGCGCCGCCGCGCGGATCGCCCAGCCCTTGACGATGCCGCAAGGATCGAGCGTGCCGTCAGGACGCCGGATGTCGAAATAACCGTCGCTGTCGATTCGCGTCTGCTCCGCAAGTTCCAGGATTTCGCGCATCTGGGGGCTGCAATCCTGCGGCGCAAGTTCCCTGCGATTGAGACGCGAAAGCTCGCTGTCAGCGCGAAACGGGCTGAAGCGCACATCGGCCTGGAGGAAGCCATCGAAAGCCGCCTCGAGGTCTGCTGCCGTGGCTGCGCCGGAAATCGCGACGCAAATCGGCATCCCCATGATCAAGCGTGTTTCCTGCAACATCCGCGGTTACTTTCCCTCGCCCAGTTTCAACTGGACGGCATCAGGCTAGGGTGAACTTGTCTCAAATCTTTCTCCAACTCGTCACGCCTGGAGGCGGTGTTCGCCCCAAAACCACCCGGCACATGGCGGTGCGACAACCGCATGGCGCCAAAAGCGGACATTGCCGCGCTATCGGCCCGCTCCTGGCAGGATGCGACGCATGACTCTGTCGTGCTTGACGAAGTGATGGAACAGCGCGGCCACGACGTGGAGCGCAACCAGCGCCAGCAGCACATTGACCAGAAGTGTGTGGATGTCGCCGGCGGTATGGGCCCAGCGGTCGCCCTTGTTCGCCAGCATGGGAAGATCGATACCGAAGATCGTCACATTCCAGCCGCGGAAATTGGTTGCCGACCAACCCAACAGCGCCATCCCCAGGATAAGACCATAAAGCAACCAGTGGGTCAGCGTGGCGGCAATGCGCTGCCAGGGCGGGAGTTCCGGGAGTTGCGGAACCGGGTGCAGGACGCGCCAGACAATCGCCATCACGATGACCGGAAGGATGAATCCGCCAAGGCCGATATGCACCGCGATAAGGCCGGCGTTCTGCGCGTTACGACCGATATGGGGCATGAATTCGCCCACCAGATACTGGGCCGCGACCAAAATGAATATGAGCCAGTGAAAGATCTTGGTCCCGAGGTCATAGCTCTTGGTCATGGTCATCCTGTGCGGCATGCGCAAGGCTGCTGCTGGCCCCTTGTCTGTGTTTTAGAGTTGGCGGGCGGCGACGGCTAGCCTCAGTAATGTTCTGGACACGCCTCCTTCCCTCACATTTTGCCAATGTTCAGTTTTTCCGCCTCAGATATCCGGGCGAGCCGGCGGATCAATGTCCGCTTTGCGCCGAAAGCGGTCATTCCTACCTGCACGCGAAATCGTCCGCACCAAGGGGGCGGCAAAGATCGGGCCAGCCATGCTTGCGCCAGTAATCCACCAGGCCCAATTTGCGGACCAGGGATTTGAAGCGCTGGGTATTCCGCACTGGCGAGAAGGACGGATGCCATGCCATGTTGACTTGCGCGCGCGAACCGATGCCGACTTCTGCCGCGTCTTCCGAATGATCCAGAAGCCGCTGCGGGGCGCCCACAAAAGCATAGACCCAATTGACTTCGCTTTCGGACGCAGGCGTTGGGACATCCGCGGTGATCCTGGCGGGCGCATTGCGAATTATGTCCGCGGCCAGCGCCACGGCTCGGGCCGGCATTGAAAAACTGGGCGGGCTTGGCGAGATCTGAAGCAGGGTTTGCGCGGCGAGCGCATATTTGCCCTGCATGGCATAGGCCAAAGCAAGATAGTCATCGCGCTGGGCACCCACCACCCCGGCAGGCGACAATGCCTCAAGAATCTGCGTTCCTTTGAAGTCGCCATTTAGCTGCATCGCGAATGCCGTGTACACACTGTAAATTGGGACGAATGGCTCTAGTGACCGCAACATGGCTCGAACGGTCAGCGATCGTTTCAAGCGGCCCTCCGCATTAAGCGTGGCCCCATAAAGGTAGAGCGTGTCGGGATCAGTAGGATCCAGCGTGAGTGCTTTCTGGAAATTGACATCGGCCTCGGCCCACTGGCCCCGGTTGGCTTCCAGGTCCGCAAACGCGGTGTAACCCGGTGCGTAGCTGGCATCGAGCTGGATGGCTTGGCGGGCAGCACGGTCCGCCTTGGCAAACGCAGCCTGCACATTCGGGCGAAGTTCGCCAATCGTCGAAACGGGAGAAAATAGCGGCTCAAACGTGTAGGCTTCCGCCAACAGTGCCCAGGCGGGAGCGTAGCCCGGAGCGCGCCGGACCATCGGCTCCAGGACATCAATTACCTTGAGAATGTCCCTGGCGCGGTACAACGCAAGGGCGCGCAGGTAATCCTCGTAGGCTTGGGTGTCACTGGTACGACTGGAGACAAGGCTCTCGCCAGGCTTGAGACCAAGCGGAATTTGGAGCGCTCCCGCGATTGCCTGTGCGATGCCTTCCTGCACGGCAAACACATCCTTCAATTCACGGTCATAGCTTTCCGCCCATAAATGCGTGCCGTCCGTTGTCCTGATGAGCTGTGCGGTGATGCGGACGCGATTTCCCGCCTTTCGCACGGAGCCCTCGATTACATCCGTCGCCCCAAGCGCCTGACCAACGGCGCGCAGGTCCTTGTTCTCGCCCTTGAACTGGAAGGCCGAGGTGCGGGCGACGACCTTCAGATCGGCGACCTTGGCAAGGGCCGAGGTGATTTCCTCGGTCATGCCGTCGGAAAAATATTCCTGGCTGGGATCGCCGGACAGGTTCAGGAATGGTAGCACCGCGACCGATACGCCGGACGGCGCCGGGACGGCTCTGGCCAAAGGCGGCGGCGCCGGCCGGAGCAACCAAGCCGCCGCGGCGACGCTGGCGATGGCGGCAAAGGCTGCGCCAATGAGGACTGGTTTGGACAACCATCTGCGCGGCGCAGGCTGTTGCCTGTCGCGCGCGGCCGGGCGCTCGTAGGGCAAGGCGCTCTCGTCCTGAGCCCCGGTCCGCACCATTTGGGCAAGCCCCCTGGCCAGCTCGGCCAACGTGACCTCGGTGTTTTCATAAGCGTTGATCCAGTTGCGTGAGGCCAGTTCATAGAGAAATGCTCCTCTGGGAGCGAGGTTCTCAAGTCGAACCGGGACGATCAGCTTCCTTTCATGGGTTGCTGCGGCCAGCTCCTTGGCGATGTCGCTGGACTGCGCCGCGCTCGCAGAAAACAGCAGCACGAAAATCTTGCTGTCCTCCAGCGCCTTGGCCGTCGTCAGACGCCAGTCCTGGCCAGGCCCGACATGGGCGTCATACCAGGCCTCGACACCCTCCGCGCGAAGCTGCTTGTGCAGCAGACGCGCCCAAATCTCGTCCGACCGCCGGTAGCTGATGAATATCTCGCCCGCCATGAGGCTGACCGACCCCCGAAAGCTCCCTGAGCTCCATTCAGGCAGAAGGGGTGGCTGCTGGCAACTTTCCCCGGATTCCAGGGCTATTTGGGGGCTGCCACCTAGCCGATGGCTGGGAAAATGGCCCCATCAGAATTGCATGGGGAGCCAAACAAGCTGCTGCCCTGAATGTCCGCTTTGGGTCAAAAGCGGTCATTCGGACCATCGGTGTGTTACTGCAAAAGGATTGCGGCAATTCGGCCTGCTGCGGAATGACGGCCGGCACCGGCAGTCCCGTAAGAGGCTTGCCCATCAGAAACGGTATGAGGCTGCCAGGGTCACCTGATTGGCGGAGTAATTTCCGCTGGTCCAGTAATAGTCATAGAGCGTCTCAATGGACCATGTTCTGCCGCCACAGGCGCAGGACAGCAGGGTAACGCCGGCGCCCAGGTCGAGCGTATCGGGTGCGGCGTTCAATCCGGAGGTGACGAAGGAGGTCGAGCCCGGCGCCGTGAACGAGGCAATGTTCTCGAAGTTCTGGCCGAGCAGCTCATGAAGCCACTTGACGTGGATCTCGGGAAGAAGGTCGGCAGCATCGTCAAGCATGAAGTGCCGGGCGACATTCACGCCCAACCCTGACTCCACGAATGCGTAATTCTGGGCCGCCACCTGCAGATTGATGTCTCCGGCTCCGGTTTCGGTGTAGCCGCCCAGGTTCACGGAACTGGCCTGCACGGAAACCAGCGGCGTAACTACGAGATCGTCCATGGCAAAGTGCCGTCCGGCCGTCACCAGGCCGGTAAAATCCTCGCCGGAATATTTGGCGCTGGCTCTGCGGTCTATGCCCGGAAAGGATATGTGCCGCATGCCGGAATAGCCGTTCCAGCCATAGGACAGGTCGCCGTCGCCGAACCAGGTGCCGTCATCATGGGCAATATAGGCCGTCACCTGGTAGGTATTGATGCCCGTGCTGTCGTTGAGCGACTTTCCCTTTATCGTGGTTCGGGCATAGCCGCCGCCGATACCGGCCCGCGTGTCGTGCGAAATTGGCGCGTCGAAACCAATCATCCCGCCGAGAATTCTCGAGCCATACCCCAGGAACGCGCCCTGGGCGCCCTGATCGCCGAAATAAGCGAAGCCCTTTGCCCACAAACCGCTGTACTGGTTGCTTTCCGGGCATGAGGAAGCCGCTTCATCCCATTTGCGCCTGTCATCGGGCTGGTCGCGATTTTCGGGCCTGCGCTGGCTGTCGCCCTGGCTGCCGGCACCACAAAGACCCTCGCTCAAATGCGAGGACAGCAGGTTTTGAAAGGCCCTGGCGCCCTGGAAGGTGACCAGTGGCGCCCCCAGATCGGAATTCGAGGGGGCAAGCTGGGCCACCGCATTGATAACGCCGGAAGCGCTGGAAATGGCGTTGATGGCGGGCAGGACATTGACGGCGAGGTCGGACGTCGGAGCGGCGACCCCGGCAGCGGCCACCACGGCCGGCACCACGGTTACGGCCACCGGAAGCGTGGCGGGCGGCGTCACGCCGGGAGGGGGCGCCAATGGCGCCGTCAACGGTATGCCAGTCGTCGTTATCGTCACCTGCCCGGCTATGGTGCCGGCGGCGGGCGCGGCGGTAAAGGTGTAGAGCGGATTGGTGGGATCATTGACCACCGTGACGATGCTTCCGTTCGTCCCGCTCTGCACCGTGCCGGACTGCGTTTGCACAATGTTGAATTGGGTGCCGACCGGGATAAAGGCCGTCGAGGGCACGACCACGTTGATCAACAAAGTGGAACCAAGATTGGTGGCGCCCACCGGCCTTATGCTGCCATAGACCGTGGGACTGGCCAGCGTGGTATTGATCACGCCGCTGGCGGTTTTGTTGGCGATGGTGAGAGCGCCGCCGATGTTCAGCGTGTTGGTCCCGAGATTGAACGAATAGGCGTTCACCGCGCCGCTGATGGACGAACTGACACCGGCTGAATTGCTGCCGCCGGCAAGGTTGATGGCCTTTATCCCGACCGCGCCACCCACGGCGCCTGTCAAGACGCTTCCACCGCCCATCACCAATGTGCCGGTATTGGCCGCATTGGTCGTGAGGGCGCCAATGAGCGTGGTGTTCGGGGCGAGACTGATTTTGCCATCGGCGGCAAAATTCGCCGCCGATATGTTTGTCGAGCCGCTGTTGAAATTCAGCGAGCCGGTGCCGCTGACTGTGGTTATAGTCCCGAACAGACTGCCGTTGAAATTCACGACCGTTCCGTTGTTGGCGCCGTTTATGTTGAGAAAAAACGGGCCGCCCGGATTGGTGACGCCAATCGCGCCGAAAACGTTCGAACTGCTGTTGAACACGACATTGGACTGACTCGATGCGTCGGTTGAAATCGCCTTCAGCAGGGCGTTGGTCACGTTTCCGCCGCTGGAGTTGTTGGTGAAAATATCCGATTGCGCCCCGCCGATCGTGCCGACAATCAGGGTGCCACCGCCGCCCTGACCCGTCATGGCGACGCCGCTGGTCACGCCCGTGGCGCTCAAGGGTGTCGGTATTGCGCCATTGATGACCTGCTGTGCGAAACCCGCCGGGCACCAGGCCGCGGTCGCGGCGACGAAGGTAAGCAAAAATGCTCGCGTTTCCATGGCTTGACCCTCTTCGACGGATGCATCTGAAGCTGGATGGTTTGCGCGACAATGCCCGCGCGAAGACACCGCGCGATGCCGCGTGTCACACTAGCCCTGGGCGCCGCCTCGTTACTGGTCAATATTGCTCACTAATGTTCCCGACATCAATCACGAGAAGCACGAGTCTGGCGATACGGTGGCATTTGCCGCCTGCGGAAAGCTGGCGGAGATGGGTGCGACAGACCCCAACTGTCCGCACGATGTGCGCGTCGGCGCCAATCGCTGATAGCTGTTTTCCTGACCTCATTCCCGTCAGCATGATGCTGGCGGGAACTTGCTTTCGGGGTGCTCGGGTATGGCGTGGGCATTCTCGTTGCCAGCGGCCCGATAAAATCAAGCAAACGTTCGCTATTGGCGCAAAGCGGACATTCGCAGCACCATCCCCCAGGTTGACTTTGGCGGATGCTGGCTGGCGGACAGGGTGAGATTCGAACTCACGGTAGGCTTGCACCTACGCCGCATTTCGAGTGCGGTGCCTTCAACCACTCGACCACCTGTCCGTGCCGACAAATCAAACGGTTAGCAACCGTTCGAACCGCTAGCGAATGGCTTTTGCCACCGGATTGCCACCCGCGCAAGCCTATTTCGTTCCGCCTGGTTCGCGGTTCGTTAGCACGCCGCCAAAGGCCGCCTCGACCACTGCGGCAGCCCTGTCATCGCTTGTGTGGAACAGGTGGCTGTGGACCCCAACGTGATCGTGGGGGAGCCATGACCTAACCGCCGGCTGACTGTCACCGGGTCCATGCCAGCGGCGATTAGTTGGGAGGCGTGAGTGTGACGCCAAGCGTGCAGAGAGACCTTTGGCAGCTTCAGCGACCGCACCAGACGCCGCCATTCCGTCGTGAGGGAATTGGGCTTGCGCGGGCTTCCGTCCATATTTCGAAACACCAAGGCATCCGGTTCGTCCTTTCCTGCACCGAGAGCCAGTCGAAGTTTTTGTTGCTCCAGTCGATGGCGCCGCAGTTCTTCCACTATAGAGGCAGGCAGGGATATGGCGCGTCGACCGTGTTTTGTCTTTGGAGATTTGAACCGCAGTCCCGCTTTTGCTCGCTCTTTGTGTTCATTTCCCCATCCAATCAGTAAACAATAGCCATCATAAGGGTCTGAGCCTCCTTCCATAAGCCTGCCCCAAAATCTTTCTGAGGCTGGCCGAGCGGGGTAGCCAATGTCCGCTTTGCGCCAATAGCGGACGTTCCTCGGGGTCCGATATCTCAGGGCCGGGGTCGTTCGTTGGACGGGCCTTTACGTCCGATCAACGACCAGTTGACGCCAACGCCTTTGCAGCGGCGCGGCAATCATAAGGCAGGCCCGGCTCTGCGCAGAAGTCGGGCCATTTGCCCGTCTTCTCCCAGGTAGCCACCAGCCCGACCTTTGCCACCAGTGGCATGAAGCGTGGGTCGCGCCGCATGGCGGCCGCGGATGACCGAAACAGAAACTTTCGCGTGATGGTCAACCCCTGGCGGGTGTCGCTCGGCCGGAGCAGCGTGCCGGCAAGGGTGAAAGCGCCACCGAGATCGCCGAGCTTGGCGATCATCTGCAGGCCCTCGTTGACGGGGATATCTCCCGCCGCCATGGCGGAACGGATCGCATTGAGGGCGGCCGCCTTGGCGGCGGGGGTGCCTGGCTTCAGCGCATCCAGATAGGTCCGGCGGACTGTGGTCCCGTCCTCCAGACTTGTGGGAATGTTTTGGGTTGCATCCAGCATGGCGCGGGCTTCGTCCGCATGCCCAAAATTGGCCAGGATGTAAAAACGGGCCTGCCATATCACGGGGTTTGACGGTTCAATCATGGCAGCGCGATTGATGAGGGACAGTCCTTCGGCAACATGGCCCGTTTCCACCTGCGCCACTGCCAGGTTTGCCTTAATTGGCGACGCTGTGGGAGAAAGTGCCTGCGCCCTAGTATATAATACCAGCGCCTCTTTGAGCAGTCCCTCTGCGGAGAGCTCATCTGCGAGATAGAGTTGCAGTCCTGTGTCGTTCGGCGCGGCTGCCAGTCCCCGGCGATACAACGCCTCCCGTTCCGCCCATTGTCCGTTTGGAACCTGCATCGCCAGGGCCTGATAGGCCGTGCCGTTGGTGGGATCGAGGGCCAGCGCCTGGGAGGCGGCTTTTGCCGCGTCGGCGCGCAATTGCGCCACCTCGTCAGGAGAAGCGGTTTTCATCATCTCGCTGGATATAGTGGATAGCTCTAAATAGCCCCCGGCGTATTTGGACGCGCGGGCAATAATTTCGCGGGCGAGGTCGCGATGCTCCAGCAAGCTTGCCTCGGTCATGGTCCAGTTGTTTGTGGCCTCTTTAAGGACGAGGCCCAAAGCCGCGTCATCCATTTCCGCAGGATCGTCCCGCCTTGCGCGGATGGCGGTGCCGGCGACGTCGGCCGTTTTGGCCGCGATCTGCGACTGAAACTCCGGCGCCGCCATCCCTTGCTGGTCGTAATTTCCGGTCCACACTGTGGCGTGTGTCGAGATGTGATCCAAATGGACCGTCACGTGCAGGCCCTTGTCGCCGCTTTGCACGGAGCCACTCACGATAAACTCGACACCAAGCTTCGCCGCGGCGGCATCGCGGCCTGTGCCGGAGAGCATCTTGGCATCCTCGCGCGAAATGGTTTGAACCTGGAGGTCGTTGAGGGTGGCAACAATCTGTTCGGAGATCGTATCGGCAAAGGTGCGTGCGTCGCCGTTACCGCTCAGCATCTCGAAGGGCAGGACCGCGACGCGCGACGCTGAGGGCTGGGACTGGGTTTGAGGCTGGGAGACTGCCGGCCTGGTGTGTTGCCAGAACAGGCCGCCCACCACAGCGGCCATGACAAGCGCCGCGCCGGCGATGAGGAGGGGAATGGTTTTGGGTCTGCGCGCTGGCGGCGGTGGGGCCTTGGCGCCGTTCGTGCGTTCGAATGGCAACACGCTGTCATCACGGGTGCCGGTCCGCACCAATTGCGCCAGCCCCTTGGCCAGTTCCTCCAGTTTCGCCTCGGTGTCCTCGAAGGCGTTGATCCAGTTGCGCGACGCCAGCTCATAAAGAAAGGCGCCCTTCGGCGCGATATTCTCCAGCCGCACCGGGATGATCAGCTTGTTCTCCAAGGTGGCGGCCGCCAGTTCCTTGGCGATGTCTTTGGACATGGCCGCATTGGCGGTAAATAGCAGCACGAATATCTGACTGGCTTCCAGCGCGTTGGCCGTGGCCACCCGCCAGTCCTGCCCGGCCCCGATCTGGGCATCGTACCAGGCTTCGACGCCTTCAGCCTTGAGCTGATCGTGCAGCAGCTTGGCCCAAGCCATATCGGCCCGCCGGTAGCTGATGAAGATTTCGCCCGCCATTTGGCCCCACAGCCCTGCCTAGGCCATTGAGCCAGAGCGCGCCTTAACTAGCAACCGGTACAATACGGAACGGATTGACTGCTGTTTCAGGGCCTTAGACTGCTACCCCGTCGTGCCCGGAGACCGACCGGCCAGTAAATCGGCCAAGCGATGCCGACAAACTGAATGTCCGCTTTGGGTCAAAAGCGGTCATTCCCCGGCGGAAAGAGCACCTGTCAAGTCTTCTCTTCAGGGCTGCAATGCCCGCTTTGCGCCATCGGCCCTCGCGTTCCGTTGCCGCGTTTGCTGAGCAGATAACCGCGACATGCAACGAACTGGAGCAATCGAGCGTTATCTAACGCTCAGCAAAATTCTGAAAAGCATAGGGGCGGTTATCCATCTGGATCGCTGGGCGCGTCGGGGCTACCGACTGTTGCTCAGCCTTGCGGCATAGAAAGCACACCATGAAGAACTTGCGCCGGTGGAATTCCACATGAAGAACTGGGGCGGCTTAGCTATTCGCCTGGCGCCACTTTTTTTACCACTATCGGTCGAGGCTCAGTCGCTTCCAGGGCCGTCGATGGGCATCCCTGAAGCGTCATCAAAAACAGGCTTTGACTGGGGAGGTTCTTTAGGCTTCGACTACATTACGAGCGCTAAGTGCAGCTTACTCAGCACCGCCGTTTCTTGCAGCAGTACTGGTTCATCGGCGTTTTCCATCTCGCCTGCCGTGATGGCACAGTTCGATCGGCTGCGTATTGAAGTAACGGTACCATTTGTCGATATCGAAGGGCCTGGTACACTCACTGGCGCACTTGGCCCACGCACAATTGTGGGCCAGTCAGCCGGCCCAACCACCCGCCGGTCAGGCCTCGGAGATGTCTCGGTCGGCGCGGCGGTTATCCTCCTGCGAGAGGGCCGAATTCTGCCGCGCTTGGAGCTTGCCGGCGTCGTCAAAGTGCCCACGGCCGCCATCGGATTGGGCACGGGCCAAATAGATTACGGCGCTCAGGTGACTTTTTATCGCCCGTTGCTGACCGGCATTAAGACATTCGGTTCGCTTGGTTACCAACGGATCGGCGATCCCAACACACTTCGACTGCACGACGGAGAACGGGCTACTCTTGGAATCGATATCAACTACTCAAACTGGGGCGGAGGCGCACTGCTTGATTACGAGAAAAGCTTGTTTCCGGGGGTGCCAAACTCGTTCACGGTCGATCCTTATGTGACGTTGCCCTTCATGTTTGGGACGGGCCTACAGGTTTACACCACCATTGCGCTAACGCGACTGAGCCCCAACCACGAAGTGGGAGTTCGATTGGTTTTTTGAAACTGGGTGAGAGATAACGAAGCACCGAAGCATTCTGAGCGAAAATCATAGAGGGCATTCGCGATGCAGTGGTCCGCTCCCGTACATGCACTCGATTGAGGCAGAAGGGGTGGCTGCTGGCCACTTGATGCGATTCCGACCCTTTATAGGCTCGATTCTGGTTCTTTGGGACCAGGAAAGCAGCACTTCCGGCGATTACCGGAACAGACCGTTGGCCAGGGCGCCCGAATGTCCGCTTTGGGTCAAAAGCGGCCATTCAGCCCTGCCGGTCTGCGTGGCAGGAACCCGGGGCTGTATCTGCAGCCAGCCTAGAACCCGAACACGCGTCCTGCGACACGTCCAACCAGCCCATCAAAGATCAGCCGCCCGGTGGTGACGGCAAGATTGATGCAATCCTCGCCCGCGTCGGCCACAGGATTGTGCCTTGTGTCCGGCGTCGCGATCTGGAAATCGCCCGGACCATAGCTGCCGGTCTCGTCGGTAAATCCGCCACGCAGCACAAGCGTATATTCCACGCCGCGATGGCCATGCCTGCCGGTGTCGCTGCCCGGCGCGCCCCGCAACAGGCGCAGCGCCACCGGACCGCGACGCATGAGATTCACATATCCCAGCCGAGGCCCCATCCTGCGCCAGCGCACATCCGACAGATCGCGACCCATCCAGGCGCGCAGAGGCGCGGGGGTGTTGTCGCGGGAAACAGGCAGGGCCGGCGGCGCGTCAACAGCGTCCAGCCGCGCCAGCGTCCTTGCAAGCGCATCGTCCGCCAGCGCCACGGGCGCAATATCGTCCAGCAGCACGCCCCCGGCATGCACCAGCCCCGCCACATCACTGCGGCACCGGTCGCAGAAGTTCAAATGCGCGGCGACAATAAGGGTTGTCGCCTCCTCCAGCCGGCCGGCGGCATGGCCCAGCAGCAGCAACTCATCGGGATGATGCGTAACGGTCATGGCGCCTCTCCCATCGCGGCGCGCAAACGTGCGATGGCCAGCCGCAGCCGCGACTTTACCGTGCCAAGCGGGATGTCCAGCTCGGACGCGATCTGGCTGTGCGGCTTGTCGGAAAAAAAGAACTGCATGATGATCTCATTCTGGTCAGGCGGAAGCACGCGCATGGCCTGGCGCAACGCCCTTTCGCTCTGCTGCATTTCCAGGCCGGACTCCGCGCCGGGCTCGGGACTTCGCGCCAGGCTGGGATCCCCCGCGTCGAATTGACGGCGGCGATGCCGGCGAATGGCGTCGATCTGCAGATTGCGGGCGATGGTGAATATCCAGGTCGACGCCGAAGCGCGGTTGGGGTCGAACAGGGCTGCCTTGCGCCACATCGTCAGCATCGCGTCCTGGGCCAGGTCCTCGGCCTGCTGGGCCGGCACGCCCAGCCGCATCAGATAGGATTTGATGCGAGGGGCGAAGTGCGCGAACAGCAGCCCGAAAGCGGCGCGGTCGCGGGTTTCGGCCACCCGGCGCAACAGCAGGTTCCATGGCTCGGCGGGCTCGATCAGGAGCAACCTCGGACGGGAGCGGTAAAAGGTGTGTTGGCGGGGCGCGAGGGCGGCATGAGCCATCATACCGCCTTTTCCCTTTTCGCGAGAGGCGCGGATCATTCGGCAGCCACGGGCGCCGCGACAATCCCCGGCCATGGCCGCGCCTTCGGCTCAGGTGCTTGCCAGGGGATCGCGCTGCCCAGAAGGCGGGCAACGGTCACGGCGCTGGCAAGCCCGTCTTCGTGAAAGCCGTGGCGCAGATGGGCGCCGCAGAACCAGGTCCTGCGCGCGCCCTGCAGCGCCTGGACCCTGGGCTGGGCGGCAATGGCGGCGGCGTCGAACACCGGATGGTCGAATTCGTGGCGGTCGAATATCAGATGCTCGGCGATTTCGCGGTTGGGATTGAGAGTGACGAACAGGGGATGGCGCGAATCGATTTTCTGCAGGCTGTTCATCCAGTAGCTGACGCAGATGCGCGGATCGTCGGAATGCCCATCCGATGTGTAGACCCAGCTGGCCCAGCAGCGCTTGCGCCTGGGCATCACGCCCGGATCGCGGTGCAGCACGGCGGTGTTCTTCTGATAGCGGAAGGGCGATAGCGCGGCGCGCTCCTCATCGCTGGCGTCCTGCAGCAGGGCCAGCGCCTCATTGCCATGGCAGGCCAGCACGACATCGTCATAGATGCCGGTCTGGCCCTTTGTGTCGCGGATCTGAACCTTGCCATCCTGGCGGGTGATGGCGGCGGCGCCGCAGTTGGTGCGGATACGGTGGGAAAAAGGCGCGGTCAGCAGCGCCACATACGCCTGCGAGCCGCCGGTGACGGTGTACCATTGCGGCTGGCCGCTTGCGGACAGCAGGTGATGATTGACGAAGAACTGGATCAGGGTGCGGGCGGGGAAGGCCAGCATCTCGCGCAAGGGACAGCTCCAGATCGCCCCCGCCATGGGCAGGATGTAGAAGCGGCGGAACCAGTCGCCCAGACCCATATGGTTGATGAGCTGGTCCATGGTGAAATGGGGATGGCGCGCCACCACGGACTCGGCCCCGGCATTGAATCGCAGCACATCACGGACCAGCAGGGCGAAGCGCGGCCTGAGCAGGTTGCGGCGCTGGCCATAGATCGCATCCAGGTTGCGGGCGCCCCATTCCAGCCAGCCCCCGTTGATCGAGGCGGAAAAGGTCATATCGCTCTCGTGCACCGACACGCCCAGATGGGCGAAGAGGCCGGTCAGGTTGGGATAATTGGGACGATTGAAGACGATAAAGCCGGTATCGACCGGGATCGCGGTTCCGTCATAGTCCACTGTAACGGTGCGGCTATGGCCGCCAATGCGGGACGCCTTCTCATAGACCGTGATCTCATGGTCCGGATTGAGCAGCCGGGCCGCCCCCAGACCCGAAATCCCCGTCCCGACAATCGCGATTCTGGCCATGCCCGCTCCCGTTTGAGGCATTTACGCGGGCAGGCCGG
>Ga0265313_10001418_pt1 | contig 22434 bp, 23 predicted proteins | sample 4123metaG_FD_203122 | JGI IMG/M metagenome (GOLD analysis project Ga0265313, IMG submission 203122) | Rhizosphere microbial communities from Carex aquatilis grown in University of Washington, Seatle, WA, United States - 4-1-23 metaG | ecosystem: Host-associated > Plants > Roots > Rhizosphere >...
GCTTGCCCGGCTCCCGCCTGCTGCTAAAGTCCCGCGGCCTGACCGACCCCGGCACCACCGGGCGGATTCTCGCGCAATTCGGGGGCGGGGGAGTGGCATCTTCCCGCATCGAACTGCGCGGAGAGGAGCTGCCGACGGCCGAACATACAGGCCTGTACAATCGCGTGGACATCGCGTTGGACACATTTCCCTACAATGGGACCACGACGACCTGCGAAGCGCTTTGGATGGGTGTGCCGGTGGTGACGCTGGCCGGCGCCACGCACGTGGCGCGGGTGTCCGCGAGCCTCCTGACCCGCCTCGGCGCCACCGACCTGATTGCCTCTTCGGCGGACGAGTATCGGTCGCGCTGCCTTGCGCTGGCTGCAGACCTTCCCCGGCTTGCGGAACGGAGGGCGGCGCAGCGCGAGCGGATGCGCGCGGGCCCGATTTGCGATGCGGCCGGATTCACGCGCGGACTCGAGGAGGCCTATCGCCGGATGTGGGAGCGGTGCGTAGCTAAGACCTCAGGCCTCAATTATTGAATGCAATTCAATAATTGAGGCCTGAGGTCTTCCGCTCCCAAAATAGCGAAGGCCCCGGACTGGCCGGGGCCTTGCTTGGACTATTGCCCATCGCCTGGCCGGACTTTCGCCCGGCGGGGCCTCCGCTGCGGCCGCGGTTGATCCGCCTGTCCCGCCCGCCGGGGCTCCGAAGCGTGGAGCGAGGGCGGACGGGAAGTGGGCGAATCAGAACAACCGCGGAGCAACTTAGCCCGTGATGAGCTTCAGGGCGGTTTGGGCGCTCTGGTTGGCCTGGGTCAGCATGGATGTGCCGGCCTGGACGAGCACGTTCCACCTTGCCAGGTTTGTCGTCTCCTTGGCAATATCGACGTCCGAGATATTGCTGACGGCGGATTGCAGGTTGGTCATGTTCGTCGTCAGCATCGTGGCGGCGAAGTTGAGCCGGCTCTGCTCGCCTCCGTTGATCGCGCGCATTGTCGCGACGTTCTGGAGCGCGGTGGTGACGTCGGACAGCTGGATGTTGGCCAGGCTGGAACTCACCGAGGACGCGGTCAGGGCGCCGACGCCCGTCGTGGAGTCTCCCAGGTACTGCTGCGAGACGGCGATGGCGTTGTTCGAGCTCAGGTCATCCGTCGTCTTGACCGAGAGGCTCACTGAACTCGTCGTCCCGAACAGCGCGATGCTGTTGAAGGTCTGGGACTCGAGGGAAGTCAGCTCCGTCTGGAGCTGGCTGAACTCACTGTCGTAGTTCGCCTGGTCCGACGTGTTCTTGGTCGGATCGGCGTACAATGTCTTGAGCTGCGAGATGCGGTCGACGATCGATCCGACGACCTGCAGCGCGCCGTCCTGCGTCTGTGTGAAGGACGAGGCGTCGGCCAGGGCTGTCTGGAGGTCTCCCTCCCGATTGACCGTGGCCGTCAGTTTCATTGCAACGGCAAGACCACCGGCGTCGTCTGCCGGGCTGGTGATCTTGGAGCCGGTCGAGAGCTTGTTGAGGCTCTTTTGCAGCTGCTGGCTCGAGTAAGCGAGGTTGTTTGCGGCAACGCTCGCTGCGGTATTTGAGTTAATCACGACTGACATGGTATCTATCCTTGATCTTTAATGCGACGTTCCGTCGTCGCCACGTGCCCGGGTGATGGCGCCGGGCCGCGCCTTATGAGGACTGACCTCAAAGAACAACGCGTCTGAAACGCGCGATGGGGATGGCTGCCGGCCCCAGCCTGACGACCGCTAAGACAACCGCTTTAAGGGACGCTCGGGTGGCAATCACTCCGCCCGGGCGCAGGGGTCGTCAGGCTTGGGGGGTTAGCCGTTGGTTATGAGTTTCAGGGCGGTTTGGGCGCTCTGGTTGGCTTGCGTCAACATGGAGGTGCCTGCCTGGACGAGCACGTTCCACTTGGCGAGGTTGGTGGTTTCATTGGCGACATCGACGTCGGCGATCCGGCTGATGGCGGACTGGAGGTTTGTCTGGCTGGTCGTCAGCATGGAGCTGGCGAAGGTGAGCCGGCTCTGCTCCGCGCCGTTGTTTGCGCGCATCGTCGCGATGTTCTGGATCGCGGCGGTGATGTCCGACAGGTTGAGGTTGGTCAGGCTGCCGCTGACCGAGGACGCGGTCAGGGCGCCGAGGCCCACCGTGGTGTCGGACAGGTTCTGCGCCTGGACGCCGACGGCTGCGCTCGAACTCAGGTCGTCGGTCACGTCGACCGAGATGCTCGAGGTGCCGAACAGGCTCACGCTGTTGAAGCTTTCGTTCGTGAGCGAGGTCAGCTCGGCCTGGAGCTGCGCGAACTCGTCGTTGTAGTTGGCCTGGTCCGAGGTGTTCTTGGTTGGATCCGCATAGAGGGTCTTCAGCTGCGAGATGCGGTCGAGAATCGAACCCGCGACCTGGAGCGCGCCGTCCTGCGTCTGCAGGTACGAGGTGGCGTCGCTTATGTTTTCCTGGAGGGCGCCCTCCCTGTCGGAGGTGGCCGTGAGCTTCATGGCGACGGCAAGGCCGCCGGCATCGTCCGAGGGGTTGACAATCTTCGAACCGCTGGAGAGCTTGTTAAGGCTCTTCTGCAGTTCCATGTTCGACTTGGCTAGGTTGTTGGCGGCGATTTCGGCCGATATGTTGGTATTGATGACTACTGGCATGGTATCTTCCTTGATCTTAGAGCGCGACGTCCGTGTCGCAGCCGGATCCGGAGGGGGGCGGTGCCGGGTCACACCGGCCGGGGGCGAAACCCGCGGCGAGGATGGGTATCGTCGCGGGTTCGGGAAAGATTAGCGCCGAGTTTGGGATTTATTTTCCGAATCGGGCGGTTCCCGGCGAAAAAGGGCTTAATTCGCCGCGCTTTGTGCCGATGCCCTCGACGGGAAATTCCCCTCCAACACCACTCCTCCCTCATGGGCATCCAAATCGCAGGCCTGGCCTCCGGGCTGAACTGGCAGAATATCATCAATGAATTGGTGGCCGTAGACAGCGCCGGGGTGAACGCGGTGAAGGCACACCAGGCCACGGTCAACAACCAGGTCAGCTCCCTCGGCTCCCTGAATTCCGACCTCGCGACCCTGGAGGACTCGATTTTCGGGCTCGAGGATCCGAGCCTCTACGGCGGTGTCACCGCCAGCTCATCCACCAGCGGATCGACCTGGTCGGTCAGCGCCGCGGGCGGCACGCCGCCGGGCAGCTATTCGATCGACGTGCAGAAGCTGGCGACAACGGCGGTGCTGACGGGCTCGGGGGGCATCGCAGCCCCCCTCAGCGGCTCGGGCAGCCTGGGAAGCCTCACGATAGCCAATATGCACGTGGCAACGCCGGTCACGGCGGGCACATTCACCGTCAACGGCCACCAGGTCACGATCACGACCTCGGAATCCCTCCAGGACGTCTTCACGGCGATCTCGAGCGCGGCCGCCGGCGTCACGGCGAGCTACGACTCGACCTCCACCGATCCGAACTTCGACAAGGTCACACTCAGCGCCGCCTCGGGCAACATGGTCCTGGGCGCGGCGAACGACACCAGCAATTTTCTTCAGGCCATGGGGCTTGAAAACAACGGGACGCCGACTGTCACGAGCACCTCTCCCCTGGGCGCGCTGCAACCGGGCAGCCCGATCGCAAGCGCGGGAATCAACACTGCACTGGCGGGCCAGGACGGCTCCGGCAACGGCTCGTTCACGGTCAACGGCGTGGCGATCAACTACAATACCGGCACGGATTCGCTTGCGACGGTGATCGGCAGGATCAACAACTCGGCAGCCGGTGTGACGGCCTCGTACGACTCCACAAGCAACCGGATGGTGCTGACGAACAAGGTGACGGGCGACCTCGGCTTTGGCGTCAGCGACACGCAGGGAAATCTGATGGCGGCCCTGGGGCTCACGGGTCCGGGCACGAGCCTCACGCGGGGGGTGAACGCCGTCTTCAGCGTGAACGGAGGGACAAACCGGATCAGCACAAGCAATGCCTTGACCCCGGCGCTGCTTGGCGTCAGCGGCTTGAGCGTGACGGTCAATTCGGAGGACACCCAGACGATCAATGTTGCGACGGACACAGCCGGGATCCAGACCGCGATCCAGACTTTCATAAACAACTTCAACCAGTTCCAGGCCGACGTCGCCTCCGACACGCTTATCAGCACAAGCGCCAGCGGATCCATCACGAGTTCCATCCTCTCGGCCAACCACGAAGTGGGCGACTGGGGAAGTTCGCTCCAGATGACGGTGTTCGGCGCGGGCAGCGGCCTGACCGGCGCAATCAAGAGCCTCGACAATCTCGGCATCGATTTCAACGGGACGACGGGCCAGCTCACCATCAAGGACACCGCGAAGCTGCAGCAGGCCCTGAGCCAGAACACCGGCGCCGTCCAGGCGTTCTTCCAGACGGCCAGGACCGGGTTCGGCTCGATCGTGAACAACGCGATCAACGACACCGAGGCCCAGATAACGGACGACAAGACCAACTTCGGCAGCGAATCCAAGGACTTGGGCACCCAGATATCGAGAATGCAGGCCCAGCTGGCCGCCGAGCAGGCCAAGCTTGAGGCGGAGTTCACGGCGATGGAATCGATGCAATCGAAGTTCCAGAGCCAGATGGCGTCCCTTAACGCCATCACCGGCACGTCCTCATCCTCGGGCAGCTCGTCGTCCTCGAGCAGCTCCACTTCGAACGGGCTCAATAATTCGAACGTCTACGTAAACGGCACGAGCAACGCCAGCTCGAGCCCGACCGGCTGATGAAGGGCGCCTCATGGTTTCTTCCCGGTCTGGCCTGCGCGGCCTGCGCGCTCGCCGGCTGCGCCACGATGCATCCCGGGATCGCCGACCCGGCGCGGACCGGGCCGTTCTTCGCGCCGCACAACTACGTGGGCGCAGCGCGGATGCCGGCTTCAATCCGCCGCGTCGTCCTTTTGCCGGTGCACGGCGGCGGGTTCGCCTCCTCCGAGATGTGCGAATCGCTCGACCCCATCTTCGCAAGCGCACTCGAGAAGCAGATGCGCTTCGAGGTGGTCACGCTGCCCCGGGAGGAATTCCAGAAGAGCTTTGGCGTTCCGGATATTTCCTCGGCCTCGGCGCTTCCCCACGATTTTCTGCAGATTGTCGGCGAGAAATACGGCGCCCAGGCGGTCATCTTTGTCGACATCACTGCGTACCGGGCCTACCGGCCCCTGACCCTCGGCGTGAGATCCAAGCTGGCGGGCGTCACGGACCGTTCGCTCCTGTGGACTTTTGACGAGATCTTCTCGACAACGGCCCCGGCGGTCGTCAACAGCGTGCGCCGCTTCTACTCGCCTGACGAGTTTGGAGCCGTGCCCTTCGATCTGTCCCCGGACGCGCTGAGCAGCCCCGGGCGGTTCGCCGGCTATGTCTCTGATGCCGTGTTCAAGACCCTGCCTCCCAGGTGACTGCGCAGGTTTGCAAACACGCGCTAAAGTCCGCGCACAAACGGACGATATCATTTCCATCCAATAACGGCGTTCCCTGTAACGAGCAATCAGAGGCTGACCGTTTCCGAACTAGAAGCCCATGATCGATTCAACGTCTTCGTCCGACAGAGCATCACGCGCCAGCGCCGTGCCCGTCGAGATTGCAAACCGCGCCGCGTCCGCCTCCGCGGACGGGCAGCGCGACCGGCTTTCCACGGCCGCAGCCGAGCAGCTCCAGACCGCCCTCGCCAGCCAGCCGGAAATCCGCCCCGAAGTGGTGGCCAGGGGTCGGGCGTTGGCTGCGGATCCGGACTATCCGTCCGCGGCGGTGATCCGAAGGGTGGCCACCCTGATCGTCAACTCGCCCGACCTCTCCGAGGACCAGGGCTGAAGTCGGGACGAACATGGTCGCCCAAGACCTGGCGCGGGTCTATCGCGCGAATTCAATTCTCACTGCGAGTCCGGGCCAGCTCGTTCTTCTGCTCTACGACGGAGCGCTGAATTCGCTCGCCACGGCCCGTGAAGCCTTTGACCGGCCGCCCACAGACCTGAGGCGCATAGAGATTATCAACAATAGCTTGCGCAAGGCCCAGCGCATAATCGCCGAACTGAGGGCGACCCTGGACTTCAATGCGGGTGGCGAATTCGCCCTGCTCATGGACCGGCTGTACGAATATCACAACCGCCGTCTCCTCGAGGCCAATCTCCGCAAGCAGGTCGAGCCCGTCGTCGAGGTTGAGAAGCTCCTCGGCGAAGTGCGCGACGCCTGGGCGGAAATGCTGAGCAAGCATGGCGGCGCCCGGCCCGCCGCGGCCGAGCTCGAGTCCGCGGCGGCTGTCGGCCGATGAATCCGCCTGAACACCCGTCGACGGCCCCGGCGGAGGCTCCCCGCGGACCGCTGGCATCCGGCCTTGGTGCGGCGCCGCAGGAGAATCCCGAGGCCCAGGCCCTGAGGCTGATCGCGTCAATCGACGAAATCCTGGCCCAGGAGACGATCTGGCTTCGCGCCGGAGATTGCGTCAAGGCCGCTGCCGCGTCGGGCCGCGTCGCGCCGCTCATCGCCCGGCTGGGCGAACTGGCCGCCGCCCATCCCGCCGCAGTTGCCACGGTCGGATTCCGGATCGGAGCCCTGTTTGCCGGACGGAGGGAGAACCTGTCCACTTTGAACCAATTGCGGGTGCATTTGAACGCTGAGCGGGCGCGTCTTGCGGAGGCGCGGGGCCGGGTGCAAAACATTATGCCGACCTATGCCCGCCGTGCGCCGGCTGCGCAGCGGACGAGCTTGAACACGGCCGCCTGAGGGCTGTTTTGCGCCGGAACGATTCAGCTGAAGTCTTTTTTCAGCCTGCGACCGCCAGAGCCTCGTCGGCGTGCACCATTTCCGTTGCTTTCGCCCGGCCGTCCAGCCAGAGCGACGCCACCTGCTGCGCCTCGTTCTTCCAATCAATTCCAGGCTTTGCGTAGATCGCGTGGATCATCTCGGATCGGGTGCCGGTCCAGCTCAGGAAGACTTTCAGGCACAGCGATCCGTCGGCAAGGCTGAAAGTCTGCAGGAGCACCGCCCCCAATGTCTGGCGAACCTTCGCATCCGTCTTCGCGCTGACGGCGAGTCTGGCCAGGCCGGAATGGTAATTGACGGACCGCGCGGTTTCCAGCCCATCGCCAGGGACTGGGGCATCGCCAGCTCGCAGCGCGTTTTCGATATCGTTAAGGAAGGACAGCAGGCGCGTTGACATGTTTGAATGCGATTGGCCGCATGGCATATATCGGCACAGTTGGAAAGTGCTTAAGCAGAAACCAAGTATAGCATGTTTGCCGCTGCGGCCGGGCTTCCTGCAGCTCTATTTGGTTGAATTCGGTGGCTGGGGTTGCCACCCTATCCCGTCTCCGCTCCAACCGATATGTCGTTCGACAAGGCCCTAATCATCGAGGATGAACCGGTCGTCCGGAACATGCTAAGCGAGATATTCTTGCGAAAGAAATGTTCCGTGCAGACGGCCAAGACGCTGAGCGAGGCGGAGGCTTCTGTCGCTCGCGAATCGTTCGATCTGGTCTTCCTCGACATCCGGCTTCCGGACGGCGACGGGACGAAGTTTCTGGAGCATTTGGCGGTCCTTCCCGAGCGGCCGCTCGTCGTCGTGATCACCGGGTACGGGTCGATCGAGTCAGCCGTGGCGTGCATGCGCGCCGGCGCCTTCGACTACCTCATGAAACCATTCTCGCCGAGCCAGATCGACGTCATCCTGAAGAAGGCCCAGTCGTACCGCCAGCTGCTGCAGGTGAACCGGCTTCTAAGCGACCCGGGTGATGACGGGGACGCCCTGGTGGGGCGCAGCTACGCGATGGTGCGGCTGCGGCAGCTGATCGAGCGCGTGGCGCCGACGGATGCGACCGTGTTCATAAGCGGGGAGAGCGGCACGGGAAAGGAGATGATTGCCCGGGATATCTATAGGAGGAGTTCCCGCCGGCAGCAGCCTTTCATAAAGGTGAACTGCGCGGCGATTCAGGAAAACCTGATCGAAAGCGAATTTTTCGGCCACGAGCGCGGCGCCTTTACCGGCGCCACCGAGCGCCGCGAGGGTCGTTTCGAGCTGGCCAACAACGGGACCCTCCTGCTGGACGAGGTGAGCGAGATTTCGGCTCCCCTTCAGGCGAAGCTCTTGCGGGTGCTTCAGGAGCGCGAATTCGAGCGGGTGGGGGGCAACCGAACGATCAAGGTCAACGTTCGCATCCTTGCGACTTCGAACAGGGACCTGCTGCGAATTGTGGAGCAGGGGCATTTTCGCCAGGACCTCTATTACCGGCTGAACGTGTTCCCGGTGTCGGTGCCGCCGCTTCGGGAGAGGGCGGAGGACATCCAGCTGCTGGCCGATCACTTCCTGCGCCGGTTTGCCCGCAAGCACGGTGTCGGTGTTGCGGGTTTTGCCGATTCGGCTCTCCGGGCGATCATGCAGTACCGGTGGCCGGGCAATGTCCGTGAGCTGCAAAACGCCGTCGAACGGGCCGTGATCCTGGCCGAAAACGGCCGGTCCATCACTGCGGCGGCCCTCGGGTTGCCGGTCGCGCTGGGCGAGGGAGGCCTCCCCTTCGGCTCCGACCTGGCCGTCCGGGAGGGCCCGGAGACGGACTCGGCGGACCTTTCCCCTGTGCCGGAATCACTTGCCTCCTCGATCCCCGTCACATCACCGGACGGGACAGTGCTTTCCATAGCCGAGCTCGAGAAGCAGGCGATCCGGGCCGCCCTGCTGAAGACCGATGGCAACCGGACGCAGGCTGCGCTTCTGCTCGGAATCAGCATCCGGACTCTACGCAACAAGCTTCAGGAGTACCGGGAGGCGGGAACTCCGGTCGGGTCGGCGGCGGGCGACGATTAACCGCAGTTACAGCTAAACCCGGCATCGGTACGGGCCGATAGGATTCCCGTGCCCATGCGCGTTTGTGGCTGGGCCTCCACACCCATGCCAGCGACCCAGGAAATCACCGAAAGCCTGATCCGTGACAACATCGTGCGGGCCGTCGACGACGTCTTCAGGACCATGCTGGACAGTGAGGCGGTCCTGAAGCCGGCCGAGGAAGTAAGCCATGCCGGCTGGCCGGCGGCGGGCGACGAGGCTTCGCCGGGCCCCGCCGAAACGCATGTGGTCGGCACGGTCGGTTTCCTCGGCGACGCGAACGGCCTGCTCTACCTTTACCTCGAGGAAAGTTTCGCGAGGCTCTGCACCTGCGCCATGCTCGGCATGAGCGAGCGCGAGATCGCCGGGATCGGCGAGGCCGCCGTCAACGACGCGGTCGGGGAACTCACAAACATGATAGTCGGCAGCTTCAAGAACGGCCTGTGCTCCGCGGGCTATTCCTGCAAGCTGACGATCCCCTCAATCCTTCGCGGGCGCAACTTCTGCATCGAGCCCATCAGCTCCGCCGAGCGCAATGTCTATTCCTTTGACTGTGCCGGGCGCCGGCTGGTGGCAGACATTTTCATGAAGGCGGACAACTAGAGGCGACCATGCGCAATAAAATTCTGACAGTCGACGATTCGAAAACCGTTCGCATCATCGTGAGAAAGGCATTCAAGCCGTTCGACATAGAGCTGTTTGAGGCGTCGAATGGCGTCGAGGGGCTCGCCGTTGCGGCGAAGGACCTGCCCGACCTCATCCTCCTTGATGTGACGATGCCGGTGATGGACGGCGTGGAGATGCTGACGAAGATCAAGGCCGATCCCCAGCTCAAGGGAATTCCCGTGATGATGCTGACGGCGGAAGGCGGCCGCGAAAACGTGCTGAAGATCGCAAAGATCGGGGTGCGCGACTATCTCGTGAAGCCGTTCAAGGAGGAGTCGCTGCTTGAGAAGGCGGGCCGGATCATCGATCTGAAGCCCCTTGCCGAGGGATCGGCCAAGGCGCGCTCGATCCTCGATCCCGTGGACGTGCTGATTGTCGAGGACAAGCCCGCGATAATCCAGCAGATCCAGGACGGCCTCAGGCACACCCCGTGGAAGATCCACGGAGTGGCGGGCCAGGCGGAGGCGGCGGAGTTCTGCTCCCGCAAGGAACCCGACCTTCTGATGATCAGCCTTTCGCTTCCGGACGACTCCGCCTTTGCGCTGTTCAGGAGCATTCGCACCAACATCAAGCTGAAGTTCAAGCCCGTCTTCGCCCTTGTCGTGAAGACCGAGTTGAATTCGCAGAACATGGCCCAGCAGGTGGGATTCTCGTCGATCGTCACGAAGCCGATCGACCTGCCCGAACTGGAGGGAAAGATGGCCAAGGCGATGAACCTGGACACGTCGCTGCGGTACTTCCGCACCGACGGCGAGCTTCTCGTCATGAGCCTGCCCGAGAACACCTCGCAGGCCGTGCTCGCCGAGGCCGCCCACTACCTGAAGCCGAAGCTCGCCGAGGCCGTCGATTCCGGGATCAACAAGGCGGTCATCGACATCCACCTGGTCCGCACGCTGCACATGGGCGTCGTCAAGATCCTCATGCAGGCGATGCAGACCTGCAGGGAACTGGCGATGCAGTTCACCCTGGTCGGCAACGGCCGGATAATCTCCGAGTGCAAGGGCTTTGAGGACACCCGTTCCTGGTCGTTCTTCGAATCGCTTGAGGAGGCCAAGGCGAACCTCGCCGCCGCGGAGCCGCCTGCCGCGGCGGGTCCGCCGCCCGCCGACCCCAAGCGGCTTGTGAGCGCGTGAGGGGGCCCTCCTGCATCCCTCCATGACCCTCTCCCCGGACCAGAGCGGCAGGATCGAGGAGATCCTGAACCGCCTCGTCGGCGAGGTCGTGCTTGCCACCCCGGGGCGCGACGACGGCCTGATCCCGTCGTACAGCCTGCTCGGGGAGCTGTCCGGGATGTGCGAGGGAGCGCCCGCGATGAAGGGCACGGCCGACGCGATGCGCACCCGCCTCGAGCGCAATCTCGACGGTGCGCTGCCCTTCGATTCCGGCCTGCTCGCCGAGATGCGCGCCATGATCGAGGCGCTGCAGGAAATGCTGGGTGCGGACAGCGGAGACGCCCCGGCGCCCGCTCCGGTCCCTGCGCGCCCGGGCGGTGCGGCCGGCGATGCCCGCCCCGTCCCGCGTGCCGCCCCCGAGCAGCCCGGCGTGGAGCCGGACGAGATGCTGAAGATCGACCTCGGCGAAAGCCGAGAGCTCCTTTCGGAGTTTCACGGGGAGGCGATCGAGCACCTCCAGCAGATAGAGGCGGCCCTGCTTGCCCTCGAGCGCGCGCCGGCCGACCAGGAGGCGCTGAACTCGATCTTCCGCTCCTTTCACACGATCAAGGGAAATGCGGGATTCCTCTGCCTCAGGCAGATGCACCGCCTCGCCCACGAGGTCGAAAGCCTGCTCGATCTCGCGCGCAACCACAGGGTCCATGTCAATTCCGGAGTCATCACGGAGATTCTCCGCAGCCGCGACGCCCTCCAGGCGCTCAACCACCAGGTGGCCGACGCCCTGGAAAGCGGGCGGATGCCGGACCGGATCATCCCCGTGAACCAGCTCATCGCAGCCGTGCGGAAGCTTGCGGCGGAAGGGACCGCGGCCGAGGGGGCGCAGGGGGTTGCCCCCGCCGCATCCCCATCGGCATCTCCGCCCGCCGAGGGAGCCTCCCATCCGTGCGCGGAACTGGCCGCCGCGAAGGCCGGCGGCAGCCAGACGGTGCGCGTGAACACGGAAAAGCTGGACGCGCTCATGGACGTTGTCGGCGAACTGGTCATCGTGCAAAGCCAGCTCAACGAAACCACCCGTGCGTTCGGCCACGCCGCCCCTCCGCTTGCCGCGAATGTCAGCCAGTTGAGCCGCATCACAAAGGAGCTCCAGCACACGGCGATGTCTCTGCGGATGGTGCCGATCCAGCCGATCTTCCAGAAAATGGAGCGCCTCGCGCGCGATCTGGCGAGGTCCTGCGGGAAGAAGGCGGTCTTCACGACGTCCGGCGGCGACACGGAGCTGGACCGCACGATGGTTGAGGAAATAGCCGACCCGCTGGTCCACATGGTCCGCAACGCCCTGGACCACGGTCTCGAGACACCGGCGGAAAGGATCGCGCTTGGAAAGCCCGAGGCGGGATCGGTCCTGCTCCAGGCCGGCCATCAGGGCGGGCAGATCGTCATCGAGCTCAAGGACGACGGACGGGGGCTCGACCCGGACAGGATCCTCGCCAAGGCGAAGCGGCAGGGCCTCGTGCCCGGGGACGCCCGGCCGACGCGCGAGGAGATCTTCAGTTACATCTTCCTGCCCGGGTTTTCCACGGCGGAAAAGGTGACCGCCGTCTCGGGGCGCGGCGTCGGGATGGACGTCGTCAAGCGCAACGTGGAAAGGCTTCGCGGAAAGATCGAGATTTCGTCGGAGCTGGGCCGCGGGGCCACCTTCGAGGTGAAGCTGCCGCTCACCATGGCGATCATCGACGGATTGATCGTGAAGGTGGGGGACGACCGCTTCATCCTGCCGAGCACGTCCGTGCAGAGGGCCCTGCGCCCGGCCCGCGAAAACATCTCGACCGTGAGGGGATGCGGCGAGGTCCTGGACCTGCGCGGGCGCATATTCCCCCTCTTCCGGCTCGACAGGCGCTTTGGAATCGCGTCGCGCGCAAAGGATCCTTGGGACGGCATTGTCGTCATCGTGGAGGCTTCCGACAGGATTTTCGCCTTGCTCGTGGATGAGATGGTGAGCAAGCAGGAGGTGGTCATAAAGAACTTGGGCGGCTATCTGCAGGGGCTGCCCGGGGTTGCCGGCGGCGCGATTCTCGGAGATGGAAGCATCGCGCTCATCCTCGACCCCGGAGCGCTTTTGCAGGCGGCCTGAGGACCGGTCCCATGGACTCATCACACCCAGCCCCGACACTCGAACAGGTCTGCGCGCAGGCGCTGAAGCTCCCGTGCGCGCCGGCCCTGCTGCCGCAGCTCATGGCGGCGGTTCAGGAGGAGGAAAGCACCGCCGGGGAGATCGAGCGCATCATCCAGCTCGACAGCGCCCTTGCCGCCGCAACGCTTCGGCTGGCCAATTCCGCGCACTATGGCGTGCGCGAGCCCGTTGAGTCGCTCGAGCAGGCCATCGTCATGCTCGGCCACAAGGAGATCTACCGCCTGGCATCCCTGACCATGGTCAGCCGGTGGGAGTCCGTGCACTCGCAGGCCCTTCCGTGGGAGCCCGGAGAGTACGCACGGCACGCGCTGTGCACCGCGCTCGCGGCGGAAGTCCTCGCCGAGGCGGGCGAGAAATGCGACCCGCAGGTGGCCTACACGGCCGGACTCGTTTGCGACATCGGGAAGCTGGTCCTCGCCTATGTGTGCGCGCCATTCTACCCGATGATCTGCGCCTGGGCGAGGCAGGATTCCCGCGCCTGGGAGGAGGCGGAGAGGACGATTCTCGGCTACGACCACGCGGAAATCGGCGCCCGGCTCCTGCGCGCCTGGAATTGTCCGGAAAAGTTCGCCCAGTTGGTCGAGTTTCAGCTGCGCCCCGAGGAGGCGCCGGCGGCCGTCCTGCCGCTTTTGGCCGACCTTCACGCGGCGAAGTACCTCGCCGTCTCGCTCGGGCCGGGAGTCACCGAGGGCGGGTTCCTGTTCGCCCTTCACGGCGCGTTCCTAACCGAATGGGGCTTTACCTCGGATTACCTCGAGGAGGCCATGGTCGAGGTGCGCGAGCGCGCTGTCCGGCGCATGGGCGACCGCCTCTCGCACGGAGCCTTCCGCGCCTGAACTTGTGGTGCGTGCGGGTCAGGCCGGCTTTGTGGCCACGGCCAGAGCCTCGGCCGCCACGACCTTGTCGATGTCCAGAAGGGTCTTCACCTGCCCCTTGACCTTCGCCAGGCCGAGCAGGTAATCGGTGCCGATCTTCGTTCCAAAATCCGGGGTGGGCTCGATCTCGTCGGCCGAAAGGGTCATGACCTCCTCTACGCGGTCCACGATCAGCCCCATCTGGACGGTCTGTTCGGAGGACAGGCGCACCTGGACGACCACGATGCACGTGCGTTCGGCGAACTCGGCGCGCACGCCGAACTTCACGCGCAGGTCGATGACCGGAATCACCCGGCCGCGAAGGTTGATCACTCCCTTGACGAATTCGGGGACCTGCGGAACCGGGGTGATCCTCTGCATGCGGATGATCTCGCGGACCCTGAGGACGGCGATGCCGTACGATTCGTTGTCGAGGCCCACGGCGAGGTATTTTCCCGCCTGGATTGTCGCGTGCTTGGGAGCTGTCGTGGCTGTGCTCATCGGTGGAATGGGGGAGCCCCGGCGGATTTGGCCGCCGTTGCGCCACCTACATCATCGGCTCGCGACGGCCCGGCTTTAAGCCGGTTTTGGCCTCAGTGTCACTCGAGCGAGAACTCGCTTTGGCCGTTCGGTGTCTTGAGCGTCAGCCTTCCGGTGGCCAGCTCCAGCTGCACCATCCGGTTGACCGTGCCGCGCAGATCCGCGTGGTTCACGGGAATGCCCATCCGGGCCAGGATCTCCAGGGTGGCCTGGACGTTTCGCTCGCCGATCCGAAAGGGGTCGCTGCCGCCGATCACGCTTGCCCCGCCCGCCAGGTGGATTCTCAGCCGGCCGGAATCCGCGCGAAAGATCGTGAGCTGGCGGAAGAAGAAGGGCAGGCCGGTGTCGGCGAACATGGCCGGCTGCAGGGCGGCCTTCGCCACTGCAATCTTCGATTCCGGCAGCATCAGATGCAGGATGCCGCCGACCTTCAGGGCCGGATCATAAGCCGTCACCGCCACGCACGAGCCGAGCGCGTATGTGCACAGGGTTGCGGCCGCCTGGTTGGACACTGCCAGATCCCCGACGCCGACGATTATCCGCTGGGCAAGGACCGATGCTGGGGCGGGTGAACCCATGCGGGGGAAGGGGGTGGTAACCGAGGCCCTGGGGACGGGCGGGGGAGAACCATCGCCAGAATTCGAGGTTCCGCCGAAGGCGGCGAAAGATGTTTTGGTGGGTTCATGTGTAAACCAGAAGGCGCTGGTTGATCGGTGTCACCTCGTTGTGGCTCCGGATCTTGGCGATGACCCCGGGCCCGAGGATCTGGCCCTCGCCGACGAGCAGCAGCCCGTGCGGGCTGTAGATGCCCGATGCCAGCGTCATTCCGGGCTGCAGCTCCTCCATGAGAATTTCGCTCACCTGGCGGGGGAGGCTGACCAGATGCGTGACCTTCAGAAACAGCCGCACGGCCTCAGGATCATATTGATGCCCGGATTCCGCCAGGATCGCCTCTGTTGCGGCCGGCTTTGGAAGCCCGGACTCGACGAAACCGACCGCCACCGCCAGGCACCGGGCGGGCCACGGAATCGCCGGGCCTTCAAGGCCGTCCGGATATCCCGTGCCGTCGAAGCACTCATGGTGCGCCCGGATCGTCTCGCCCACATTCGTGCGCGGATCGACCAGCGCCGCCAGGGTCTGGCTGTAAATCGGATGGTGGCGGAGCATGGCGCGTTCGCGGTCGCTCAACTGATCGAAGGACCGCTTGTTGCGGAAACAGCGGAGCAACTCGCGCGGGACGCCGATCAGCCCGAGGTCGCACAGCCATGCCGCCGAACGCAGGACGTGCTTCTCGTCGCCGTTGAAGTGCTCGGTCTCGGCCATCTTGCCGGCGAATTCGACGAGGGCCTTGGCCTGGCTGCCCAGAATGGGATCGTAGGCCGTCAGGATCCGGCGGCACAGCTCGAGCGAGCTCTCGAAGCGCGACGTCAGTTCGCGATTCGCGGCATCGAGCTGTTCGCGCCGGCTCTCGAGGTCGCGGACCTTTGCCTCGAGGTTCTGGTTCGCTCCCTTGAGCTCCCCGTTCAGGCGCGCGGTTTCCGCCTGAAGGTCGAGGTTGCGCTCAGCCAGGTCGTGCCTCTGGATGCCGTCGCGGACGGTGGCGATCAGCTCCTCCCGCAGCCAGGGCTTGGCGATGAAGCGGTAGATCTCGCCACGATTGATGGCGTCGACGACCGTCGGCAGGCTGAGGACCGCCGTGAGGAGAATGCGCGAGCTGTGCGGGCGCAGCCGCCGGCACTCCACGAGGAAATCCAGCCCCGCCATTTCCGGCATTTTCTGGTCCGAAATGATGACGGCAAAGTCGCGTTCCTCGACGAGAGAGAGGGCCTTCACCGGGCTGGCGCAGGCGGTGACGTGCAGGCCCTCGCGCTCGAGCGTCGACTTGAGGGTGGCCAGGACAATTTGCTCATCCTCGACGATGAGGACGGAGCCGGGAATCGGGGTCGGGTTCATGGCGGGCTGGGGGCCGCGCTCGCCGCGGCATGGGCGCAAGCCTGCCGGTTTTGGATCAGGAAGGGTGCGATTCGATCAAGCCCCAGAAGAGTCCGGGCTGCGCCATTCTCGAAGGCAGCGCGCGGCATCCCGTAGACAACGCTGGTTTTCTCGTCCTGGGCGAACGTTGTCGCCCCGTGTTCCCGCAGGCGAAGGAGACCCTCGGCGCCGTCGCGGCCCATTCCGGTCAGGACGCCGGCGATGAAATGGGCCGCTGCGCCGGTTTCGACCGCAGACTTGAAAAGCAGATCGACCGCCGGCCGCTGGTGCCAGATCGGCGGACCCTCCGCGACGCGAACCGAGTAGGAATTGGCCGAGCGGTGGAGCAGCAGGTGAAAATTGCCGGGTGCGATGAGCACCGTGCCGCGAACCAGGGCGTCGCCATCCGCAGCCTCGCGCACCTCCATGGCGCAGTTTTGATTCAGGCGCTCCGCAAAGGCCCTCGAAAAGAGGGAGGGGATGTGCTGGACGACGGCGATTCCCGGCATGTCCGCCGGCAGGGAACCCAGCACCTCGTGAAGGGCCTCGACGCCCCCGGTCGAGGCGCCGAGCAGAATGACGGCGCGCGGGTCGGAAGGTCCGGACCAGGAAAAGGAAGGGCTCTCCCCCCCGGGAGCGCCGCCCTGGCCGTCCGCGGCGGGAACGACCCTCCGGCTCGACCGTGGCCGGGCGCGCGCAGCCGCCTTGACCTTGAGGATCAGCTCCGTTCCGACCGATCCGAATGAGCAGGATGGGCCCGGCTTGCCGATCACGTCGACGGCGCCCAGGCGCAGGGCCTCGAGAGCGAACTCCGATCCGCGCTGGGTCAGCGAACTCATGACGACGACCGGGATCGGACGGCTCTCCATGAGCAGGCCCAGGAAGGTGAGCCCGTCCATTCGCGGCATTTCGAGGTCCAGCGTGAGGACGTCGGGCGAGAACCGGGCGATCTGGTCGCGCGCCTCGTAGGGATCCGCCGCCGTGCCAACGACGGCTATCTCCGGGTCCGCGGACAGCGCATCGCGCGCCATCCGGCGAACGAGCGCCGAATCGTCAACCACGAGGACGCGTATTTTTCCGGCGGGATTCACGTTGCGGCGGGACGGCGGTAAATGGCCGACTCGACGAGCTGCAGGCCATGGGTGATGTTCGCGAGGCTTTCGGAGTGCCCGACAAAGAGGTAGCCGCCCGGAACGAGCTGGCGGGTCAGCTTGGCGACGAGTTCCTCCTGGGTCGCCCGGTCGAAATAGATCATGACGTTTCGGCAGAAAATGAGGTGCATCGGCTCGGGAAACGGGGGCGGACCTTCCAGGAGATTCAGATGGCGGAAGGTGACCCGGGCGTGGAGCGTGGGCTTGATCCGGAAATTGCCCTCCTGCGGGCCAATCCCGCGCTGAAAGCAATGCATCGCCCATGCCGGCGTCTTCTCGATGACCGATTCGCTCCTGTAAACCGCCTTTTGCGCCACCTCGAGCATCCGCATTGAGATATCCGTGGCTTCGACATGCCACGACCACCGCGCGCGGTCCACGGAGTCGTCGAGGGCCATGGCCAGGGAGTAGGGTTCCTCGCCCGAGGAGCAGGCCGCGCTCCAGGCATAGAGGCGCGCCCACCGCTCCCTGCGGGCGCGTTCCGACATTTCCGGGACAATCCGGGACCGGACAAATTCGAAATGCGATGCCTCGCGAAAGAAGAAGGTGTGGTTTGTCGAGATGGCGTCGATCAGCCGGGAGCACTCCTCATCCTGGCCGGGCGAGCGCAGGAGATTGCAGTAGTCGCCGACGGAGGCCGTCTGCGTCTCACGCAGACGCTTGGCCAGGCGCGCGGCGACCAACTCGCGCTTGCGGTTGTCGAGGTGGATGCGGCTGCGTTCGTAGACCAGGGTGCGAATGTATTCGAAGTCACTTTCCCTCATGAGGCATGTCACTATCCCCATGGCTATCGGCACAAAGACATCCCGATGAAGCGCATGGCCCGGGTCTTTGCGGACGTTTTCTGAGGGAAGTCGGCAAATATTGCCGCGGGCCGGGGTTGGACTCGCCCGCATCCGCCGCAATCGAATCCGGGGAATTTTTAGACAGTGTATTGATATGCGCATCAATGCGTTATCGATGCAGTGGTGTCTCTGGCACGCACTCTGCCTTACGGGTGCAATCATGATCCAATCGATCTTCCCATCGGATGGCGACTATCAGTTGGCCCGGAAGCTCCTGGACATGGCGGCGTTGCGCCAGAATGCGATCGCCGCAAACATCGCCAATGCGGAGACGCCCGGCTACCACCGGGTCGACGTTTCGGGCAATTTTGCCGCGCAGCTCAAGGCGAGGTGCGAGGCCGGAGGAAGCGTGAAGGCGGCGGATCAGCTCCAGCCGTCGATAACGGAGGACACCCAGGCGCGCGCGGTCAGGCCCGACGGAAACAACGTCGAGATCGAGCACGAACTGCTGGCGATGAACCGCAACTCGGTCGAGTACGAATACCTGACCGATGTCGTTTCCTACAACATCAAGCAGCTGAAGATGGCGATCGCCGGCACGGTGTCGCCGTAGCGCATTGTCCCGTTTCCGCCCCATGAACCTCATCGCCGCCAGCGACATCACCGCGGACGCCCTCTCCGCCCAGAAGACCCGCCTGGACATCGTCGCCCAGAACATCGCCAACGCCCAGACGACGCGCACACCGGGGGGCGGTCCCTACCAGCGCCAGGTCGTCTCGTTCGAGACGGAATTGCTCAGGCAGACCGGCGGAGGGTCCCTTGAGACGGTAAAGGTGGCGGGCATCACGCCGGACACGACCCCGGGCCAGCGGGTCTACAATCCGCAGCACCCCGACGCCGGGCCGGACGGGATGGTCACGATGCCGAACGTCAACCTCGCCTACGAGATGGTCGACCTGATCACGGCCTCCCGCGCCTACGAGGCCAACCTGTCCTTCGCGAAGGACGCCCGGACCCTTGCGCAGAAAACACTCGAAATCGGGAAATAAGCCATGCTGCCCATAGGCCCCGTCAATCCCGCGCTGACTTCCCTGCCGCTTTCACGCCCCGAGGCGCTGACGGGTTCTCCCGCGGCAGGCCTTGACGGAATCCGGCCGGCGCCCGGCTCCTCGAACGGCTTTGGCACGATGCTCGACGGCCTTGTCAACCTGGTGGATCAGAAACAGGCCGCGGAGCAGGCGACCACCCAGAAGGTCCTGCTCGGCGACACCGACCAGCTGCATCAGAGCGTCATCGCGATGCAGGAGGCGTCGGTCGCCCTGTCCCTGATGGTGCAGGTCCGCAACAAGCTTGTCGAATCGTACCAGGAACTGATGCGCATGCAGGTGTGAGCCCGATCCCTTTCCCCCTTTATTAAATGAAGAATTTTGGACTGTCCCTCCTCGCCCTCTGGAAGCAGCTTGGCGCCAACCAGCGCGTGTCGCTGGTCGTCGCCGCGATCGCCGTCGCCGGCGGACTGACCGCGATCATCCTGTGGTCGGGCCGGCCCGACTACCAGCTGCTGTACGCGCGCCTCGGCGACAAGGACGCGGCCGGGATCATCAGCTACCTCGAGTCGCAGAACATCCCCCACCAGGTGACGGCGGGCGGATCGGCGGTGGAGGTGCCCTCGAACCAGGTCTACAAGCTGCGCATGGATCTCGCCGCAAAGGGCCTTCCGAGCGGGGATGGCGTCGGATTCGAGATTTTCGACAAGGGTCAGTTCGGGCTGAGCGATTTCGTGCAGCGGACGAACTACCTGAGGGCCGTCCAGGGCGAACTGGGCCGCACGATCACGCAGCTTCAGGGCGTGCGCGCCGCCCGCGTGATGATCGTCCAGCCTGAAAACCGGCTGCTCCTGACCGACCAGAATGTGAAGTCGACGGCTTCCGTCTTCGTCGACCTGGGCGGGGGCCGCCTTGAGATCGACCAGGTGAACGCGATCCGCCACCTCGTCGCAAATTCTGTCGAGGGGCTCCTGCCCGACCAGGTCGCCGTGGTCGACAACCACGGCCATGTTCTTTCGGAGGACCTGAAGCAGGATCCGACCCTCGGCACCGCCACCTCCCAGATCCGCTACCGCCAGCAGGTGGAGGACTACCTCGGCAAGAAGGTCGAGTCCATGCTCGCGCAGGTCATCGGCCCCGGCAATGCGGTCGTGCGCGTGTCCGCCGACATCGACACCGAGGCGACGAGCCTGACGGAGGAGAAATTCGATCCCGAGGGCCAGGTGATCCGCAGCCAGACCGACACCAGCAACAATTCCAAGAGCACCGAGACGCGCAGCGGCGGAGGCGCGCCGGGCGTCAGTTCAAACGTCCCCGACAAGGCTGCGGGCGCCGAAAGCGTCAGCAGGCCTGCGACTTCCTCCGAGCAGGACCAGAAGAACAAGACGACCACGTACGAGATCAACCGCACCCTGACGAACATCACCCGCTCGCCCGGCACGATCCGCAGCATCACCGCCGCCGTCTTCATCGCCCCGCGCACGGGGGATGCGGGCGCCGCTCCGGTCGCCCGAACGGCCGACGAGATGGGCAAGCTGCGCCAGGTTGTCATGAACGCCCTCGGCCTCAAGGCCGCTCCGGGCCAGTCGCCCGATTCGCTCGTGACGATCCAGGAAATGCCCTTCGCCGTCGAGCCCGTTTCAAAGGAGATCCAGGCGATCCAGGACCAGAACAAGCTGGAGACATGGATTGATGCCGCGCGCCGCTGGGCGACGATCGGCGGGGCGGTGGTCGTTCTGCTCCTCTTCCTCAGGCTCCTGTCCCGGCAGAAGCCCGAGCCCGTTCCGGTCGAGGTTCTCACGCTCCCGCCCGAGATCGCGGCCCGCTCGCTGCCTTCGGGCGGCAACGTGACGCCCGAGATGGTGAACCAGCTGATCCGGCAAAAGCCGGCCAACATCGGGGTGGCACTCCGCGGCTGGGTTACGGCGAACAAAAACTAAGGGGCACTGATCCGCCATGGGTGACATCGACTACGCCAAGCTTTCACGCCAGCAGAGGCTCGCCATTTTCCTGATTGTCGTCGGTCCCGACGCCGCGGCCGAAGTTCTTCGCCAGTTCGACGACCCGGAGATCGAGCTTCTATGCCGCGAAATGTCGCAGTTCCCGATGGTGCCCGAATCCACCCAGAAGCAGGCGCTCGACGAGTTCACCGGCATCGTCGCGCAAAGCGCGAACGCGGTCATGGGCGGCATGTCCTACGCGCAGCATTCGCTCGAGATTGCAAAGGGAGACTACAAGGCCTCCGCGATCATGGGCCGCGTCGGCCCGGTCAGCACCTCGGTCGACGTGATCAAGGACATCAGCGAGATGGAGGGGCGGCAGATCTTCAACCTCATCAAGGCCGAGCAGCCCCAGACGATCGCCTTTGTCCTGTCGTACCTGGAAAGCCCGAAGGCGGCCGAGGTATTCTCGTTGCTCAGCCCAGACCTGCGCGAGGAGGTGATCGAGAGGCTTGGCACGATCGAATCCACCTCGCTCGATCTCGTGGGCAAGATTGTCCGTGCGCTCGGAAAGCACTTCAACACGAAGGCGCGCCCCACATTCCACCGCAGCGGCGGCGTCCGTTCGGTCGCCGATCTGCTGAACCAGCTGGAGAAGGACATGAGCAAGACGCTTCTCGCCAGGCTAGAGGACCGGAACACGTCGCTCGGCGCCGCGATCCGGAAGAAGATGTTCAGCTTCGAGGACCTGAACCGCCTCACCGCCGCCGACCTGCAGCGCGTGCTGCGCGAGGTGGAGATGAGCAATCTCGCGACCGCGATGAAGTCGGCGAGCGAGGCCCTTCGGGACAAGATCTACGGCGCTCTCTCAAAGCGCGCCGCCGAGGGCCTCAAAGAGGAGATCGAGCTGCTCGGGCCGGTGCGGTTCAAGGACGTCGAGGCGGCTCAGGATGCGATAATCCAGGCCGTGCGGCATCTTGAGGAGGAGGGCCAGATATCCCTCGACAACGATTCAACCCAGCTCGTCGTCTCCTGATTCCATGGCCCTTTCGACACTCGTCCCATTCGACCGACCCCTCGCCGGCGCGACGCTCGAGGGTGCGGCCGGACGGCGTTGCACGGAGAAGGAGGCGGCGGCCAAGGCGCAGGAGGCGTACCACGCCGGAGTCGATGCCGCCCGGCGCGCCGGAGACCAGCAGATGGTCGAGCAGCGCGCCGAGATTGCGCAATTGAGCGAAGGGGTGCTGAAGCAGCTTTCCTCGGTCGAACCCCAGCTCCTGGGCCAGCTGCGCGAGGCGCTGCCCGGCTTGGCCATTGAGATCGCCCGCCGGCTCCTCGCCGACTTTGAGCCGCCGCCCGAGGTGATTGAACGGCTC
>Ga0265313_10001421_pt1 | contig 22423 bp, 21 predicted proteins | sample 4123metaG_FD_203122 | JGI IMG/M metagenome (GOLD analysis project Ga0265313, IMG submission 203122) | Rhizosphere microbial communities from Carex aquatilis grown in University of Washington, Seatle, WA, United States - 4-1-23 metaG | ecosystem: Host-associated > Plants > Roots > Rhizosphere >...
GTCCATCGATTCATGGTCGACACCGGCCGCAAAATCATCGAAGGCAAGCGCACGCTCTATTTCAAGCGGAACTATCCCGATGGGCGGACGCGGCCGGTACGGCTTGCGGCAACGGAGTTCGTGACGAGCCATCTGACGCGTGCGGCCGGCCGACGGCGTCCCGGGGTCAGCGCGAGCCCCGAATAGGCGTCTCGACGTCCGCGAACGCCGCTGGTGTTTTGCTGTGGCGTCAACAGAGCAACGGATTGGCATACTCGGCGATAAGCTTTACCTGGTCGGCTTGGCGTTTTGGGTACAAACACCTGCGGCCATGCCGCAGCCCAGCTGATTCTGCGTGCGATCGCGCGGAGTCGGGCCGACTCCACGACGTCGGCCACTCTTCTGCCGTGTCGGACGAGTCTGAAATTGGCACTCAGCCGCGATTGTCGATGTCGGGTCTGACGGCAGACGTGGCTGCTAACTAGGCCCGGAATTCGAATGGCGGTTTTGCAGCGCCGTAATTTGCAGGCCGACTATCACCGCGTCTTTGAAATGCTCCTGGACGATTCTGACATGCGTCAGTCACGTAATAGCTGTCCAACCGCAAGAATGGTGCGGTGCGTGATCATAATGGTTACGGTGCGATCCGAAACGATGGCCGACGAGCTTTCGGCGGTTTGGGAAAACCTAACCACTTCAGGCCTGCCTCCGCGGGGCGCTGTTACATAGATCGTGGCCTCGGGAATGGGCTTCCTGAACTGAATTTCGAGCTCGTAGTCCTCGGGCTCATACCGCTCCGCGATGAGGCGCGAGCGTTGGGATGCGTGACATACGAAAGAACTCACAAAGTCCGCCATTGTCTCTGTGCCGACAGCGGCCACGAGCTTGTCCAATTCGACACCGAAGGGTGGGCTCCCCGCCCTCGGACTTGTCCGCAATCGTCGATAACGCCTGACCATTGCCGGTGCCATGCGGGCCGTGTCGGCGACATTCACGGCAATAAGCAGGTTTGCCGCGTCCCTGTCCGACATTGCGGCTGCAGACAGCCCGCGGCCCCGAGTGGCAATGAGCCTGTCTTCACGCATCGCCCGCGCGATGGCTCTAACACGTTCCGCACCGAGACCTTCGACCTCGGCGATTGTTGTTACGAGCCTTTCGAGCGTTGCCACGAGTCCACCAGCCGGAGCTTGCCAACTCGTGGATGATTGCCATCAGAAAAAAATCCCGATGTCTAGGGCGCGCTATTGGAAAAAGATCTCGATGACTCGCACCATAAGCAAGAACAACCGATGGTACCGTTCCATCGGCTAGAAATCCCGATGGCAAAGGCTTCATCGGCAAGAAATCCGGATGGGAGCGCCGCTATCGGTAAAATATGCCGATGGCCAGTACCTTCGGTAAACCTATGCCGCCGGGCCCGAAAGTCTATTGGTAAAAATTGCAAATTGCCTCTCGCCCTATCAAGAGGCCGGCGGCGCATTGCCTGCTTTGGGTTACACGAGGTGATCTCCTTTGATGGCGGGCAGTGCGCCACATTCACGTCGTCGAGATCGTGATCGCCAAGGCAATATGCTTGGCGGACGCAACATCGTCCAACAGCTTCCCGTAATTCATTTCGGCTGAGATGTCGGAATGTTGCTCACCATCAAGCCCCATCGATTCCCAGAGAGGAGACATCGGACACCTCGTCGATGATGAGGCTGTGAGTAAGGAAATGGGCGAAGTATAATCAACTGAACCATCGCAGAGTAACGTGTCGGTTTGTCGGGCTCTCTTTGTGCCTAAGTAGAATTGATCGACTGATGTCGGCCTCGGAGCCCTATGAACCTGCATTTGGAACCGCAGGGAGAAAGAGAAGACATGTCCGAACTACCTGCGCCGCCAATGATCAACGGAACCTTGCTGAGATGGCATGCAGACCATATTTAGTAGAGGATCGAGGGGCGTCAAATACCTATAGATGGGGAAAGAGGAGCCCCGATGCCGAAGAATTCAATGCGCGGAATCGCCCCGGGTCGTGAACGAGATGCCAATTCACGACGCGGCAGCTTTAAGCGTCACCACCCCAAACGCGGCGGCCGTCGGAAAGGCACTGCCAACGCTTTTTCGCGCGATTATCGACAAGCAATAATCGAAGCCGCGTATCGGATCGGACACGATGGCAATGGCAAGAACGGTCTCGTGGGCTACCTCATGTGGGTCGCTGTATTTCACCCACGGGCCTTTTCACTCCTGCTCGGTCAGGTGGTGCCGCTGGAGGCTCTTGACCGTAATCGGCTGCAGCCTGCCGATCCACCTCCGACAGTGGACCAGGTCGACGAGCGGGTGCGCGCCTTTCTGGAAATTGAAGGGGCCTCGCCGCAACGGGAAAAGTACGCCGACGTAAAGTACCACGCGCAGAACCGCACGCGCTCATCGGCTGATTGGACAGGACAGCCCTTTCCGCTTTCAACGTTAATGCAGAATGCCGTCGCCAGCCCGATCGATTTCTGCAAACTGCTCGCTGCTGCGTTTCTGCGGTTGCCCCGCAAACGGTCCCGATTAATGCGACCGCCATGGTAGGTATTGTGAGGCGGTTGTAAATGAATTTAACTAAATCCGGGAAGTAGAAAAAAGCCGGTCTTGCGCACTACTTTATTGTGCGACAACAACGTTGACAGACCAGCGCCCCGATCCCGGTTAGGCTATTTCGCATCCCGAAGCCGGCTGGTACACTGACACTGTCAGTCAAGGTTTCGGGGTAGATCGCAGAGATGGGACGGAGTGGGAGCGTGTCAGGAGCGAACGAGGCTCGTGGCGAGGTGCGAAGCTGCCGGCTCAGGCGTCACTGTTTTGGCGCCGCCGTTGTTCTCGCAATCGCGTGCGGCGGGCTGCAATTGCCGGCATTTGCCGCTCCGGAGTCAATCGACGCCGGCGTCATGATGCCTACACCCATTTTGCCGCGCGTCGACCCGACACCCGCTTCGATTGTCAGACCTGAAAGTCCGCTGACGCGCATGCCGGCCGGCAATCCGCTGTGGGCCATTCCGCTGCGGATGCTGAACGAGACACGTGACCGGCCGTTGTTTTCCCCATCACGCCGGCCGCCTCCCGCCGCCGTCGTCGCGGCGCCGGTGGTTGCGCCAAGACCGCCTGCCCCGGTAGCGCCCGATCATCCGGCGTTGACGCTGGTCGGTACTGTCGTGGGCGGGCGTAACTCGATCGGCATATTTGTCGACCAAGCGAGCAAAAACGTCATTCGTCTTCGGATCGGCCAGGACCGCGACGGATGGACCTTGCGCGCGATTCACAAACGCGACGCGGTCTTCGACGACCGCCGCCGGAAAGCAATCCTTGCGTTGCCGGCGACAGGCCTCAAAGGCAATGCTGCCAATTTCGCTGCCAATCCGACGCAGGCGCTGCCCACTGGCACCTGGGTGGATGGTGATGGTCAGCTGACGACCCCGCCGAAACATGCCAATGGCGCGGCAAGCCCCCCGTACGTCCAGCCGGCGGCCGCCACGTGGGTCGATGGCGACGGGCAGCTTATTTCTCCGCCGCAGGTGCGATACTGATTGGCATAACGTCCGCATGATACGGCGAGCGTCGCCGTATGCTCACAGCGACGGACGTGTGTCGTACGTCACAGTCACTGCCGAAAAGTTGCGTTACCTAATGCCACCCATGCGCGGCAGGGCCGAACTGCCGCGGGTGCGAGGGGCATGCTCGTGTCGTTACACATTCGCAAAGATGTTTGCACTGCAAAACGCTGCGGCGATCCCGAGGGTCATCAACCCACTTGGATTGGAGTTCGGCTAACGCTAGTCTACCCAGAGAGCTGCCAGCGGGATGTGCCGGATATCCCGAGGGGCGAATTGGCAGCGAGCGTGTCGTCGGCAGGCAAATTCCCTAACATTGCGGACAGTGAGCAGGACCTGCGACCGTCGTGGCCGCACGCGGTACTGCGAGTTTGTTGAATGGCGAGACGATAGAAAAATTGGAGGGTCAAATGCAGAAGACATCGCATGCCGCTAGCCTCCGTCCATCGCTCCTCACGATCTCCCGTGTCGCCCTTGCGTGTGTTTTGGGCGCTGTACCACGCATCGCTCTGGCGCAATCTGCCGGCACGGCGCAAGTAGCCGGCATGGTCGATCCAAGCCAGTCGTTGAATTGGCAACCGGGCGCAATCGGCCACGATCAAAAGATGCGCAGGTACCCGGACCCTGACAATGGCAGCCAACCGACGCCGCCGATGATTCCACGATTTGAGTTGGACGCCGACCCCAGCGGCGCTGTCGGCACGTTCCAGCCCGGCGGGGCCACGATCACGTCAAATAACGCGTTCTTCCAGAATCTGGGGACCAACAACCGCACGTGCTTAACGTGTCATCAGCCCGCAAATGGCTGGGGGGTGAGTGCTGCAAGCGTCCAAGCACGATTTGCGCGTAGCAGCGGCAGTGACCCGATCTTCAGGTTGGTCGATGGCGCCACTTGTCCGACCGACAATGTTTCGACATATGCGGCCAAACTGCGGGCCTACAAGTTGCTGCTGGAGAAGGGTCTAATTCGCATTGGCCTGCCCCTCCTGTCAGGGTCGCAGTTCCAGGTGACGAGTGTGGCCGATCCGTACAATTGCACCACAAATCCGGAAACTGGCCTCACCAGCCCCACGGCCGGTATCATGTCTATGTATCGGCGGCCGCTGCCATCGACCAACCTCGGCTTCCTGTCGACAATCATGTGGGATGGCCGCGAGCCGAGTCTGGCGAGTCAGGCGACGGACGCCACGCTCGGTCACGCTCAGGCCAATGCGGCGCCAACTGCAGCTCAGGTAGCTGAGATTGTGGCTTTCGAGAGCGGCATATTTACCGCGCAGGAATTCGACAAGATAGCGCAGAATTTGCATGACGACGGCGCGACTGGCGGTCCCGTTGCGCTCTCGCTGCAGCTTGCGAATTTCTTCATCGGCGTGAATGATCCATTCGGGAACAATCCGCACGGCACGGCCTTTACCCCGGCGATCTTCGATGTCTACAAGCCGTGGCTCGGGTTGACCGGCCGCGGTTTCGAAACGCTGGATCGCGAATCGATCGCGCGCGGCGAGGAAGTGTTCAACAATACCCCGATCAACATCACGGGTGTGGCCGGCATCAATGACGTGCTTAATCAGCAGAACGTCTCGGGATTTTGCGGCACCTGTCACGATACGCCCAACGTGGGCGACCATTCGGTCAAGGCGCCACTGAACATCGGCATTGCCAACGCCGGCGCCAACGCACCTCCGGCGCTCGACATCTCCGGCCTGCCGGTGTTCACGTTGAAATGCATCGCGGGCCCGCTTGCCGGCCAGACTTTCGTCGTGACAGATCCGGGCCGTGCGATGATCAGCGGCTATTGCGCCGACATCGGCAAGCTGAAGGGGCCGATTCTGCGCGGTTTGGCGGCGCGGGCACCGTATTTCCACAACGGCTCTGCAGCCACGTTGATGGACGTGGTCAACTTCTACGACCAGCGCTTCAAGATCGGATTCACCAATCGGCAAAAACAGGATTTGGTGAATTTCCTGAGCACACTCTGAAGGTGCGGACTGGCGGCCGCGTTAACCGGCCGCCGGCCTCATTTGCCGCAATGAGCAGGCGGTGTCCAATTGACGTCGCCCCGGCTCACCGGGACGGAAGACCAATACGCTCGTCCTCCAGTACCGGGACCGGCCGACGGAACGCACACGAGGCCTTGCCCTCCTGCGCACAGAACATCACCCATCGAGTAGAGCAGGTTGCGGTGGATGCAATAGCTTCCGATGGCGGACTGGTCCTTGATAGGCGGAACCGGCGGCCATCCTTCGACCTCTTGATCGGTCAGCCCGACCTGGGCGTTCGCCACGCCGGCCATTACGAATAGGGCAGGGATCAATAAAGCTGCGCGCATAGCTCTCTCGCCGTAAGTGAACTGCCCCGCGAGGTCCGATAGATCGGCCCAAATCAGCGCCTGCCTGGATACCGAAAGCTACCAGTAAGAGGCCGACCGTGTCGATGAGCGCCGGCCGCGGGGGAATTTACCGGCTTCACGTGGATTCGTTCGGCGGCTGCCAATTCGGTGCCGACGATCATGTCCTGGGCTGGGGGGAATCATAAAGCTTGCCATAGCCCTTCATTGTCATGCCGCTGCCATCGCGGCGAAATATTGGCCTGACACCTTTGCGCGGCATCGACCAACGATGCTCGCGAGGAGAGAAAATTATGCCTAGTCCAAAATTTCAACGGGCGGTTTGGGCTTTAGCACTAGCTGGAGCAGTGGGGTGCGGAACGATCCCCGTTCATGCGGACGACGATCATGATAGCGATCATAGCGTGAAAAAGGTATTCGTGATCGCGATGGAGAATCACAACTGGACGCAGCCCGGTACTCAAACCAGCCCACAGCAGCTCTTTCAGAACATTGCCGCGCCGTTCCTCAATAGCCTGGTGAATGGCACGTCCGGCATCAGCAACCAAGTCGCCTACGCGAGGGGGTACATCAACGCGGCGGTGGGTGATCATCCGTCGGAGCCCAACTATCTCTGGGCAGAAGCCGGCACCAATTTCGGCGTGAATAATGACGACGACCCTTACCACGCAGCGGATTGCACTCCGGATACGGTCCAGACCACCAATCAGCATCTGAGCGCGTTTCTAACCGTGGCCAGAAAGTCGTGGAAGTCGTATCAGGAGGATACGGACGTAGACCTCACAAGCAATACGGTGCTTCCGGAGAGTGCCTGGACCGTTCCAATTTTCAGCCACAGCGGCGTTTTTACTGCCGCTCCTGGAGTCAATGCGTACAACTATTCAAATCAATATAACTACGCGACCAAGCACAATCCCATGGCGCTGTTCGCCGATACCAACGGTGGATGCAATACCACCCCATCGAATCTCCTCAGGCTGCGTTATGCGCCGCTGCAGCAATTGGCGCTCGACCTAGCGAACAATACAGTGGCCGACTACAACTGGATCACGCCGGACCAGTTCAACGAGCAGCACTCGTCGCTCACCAAAGGGTACGGGCAGTTCACGGGCGATCAAGCCGCCGTCGCAGAGGGCGACAATTTCGTGTCTCGGATCGTGCCCTTGATCATGGCCTCGGACGCCTACAAGGACCATGGATTGATCGTCCTGTGGTGGGATGAAACGGAGGGCGGAGATGACCCCGGCAGGACTATTCCGTTCATAATCATTTCCAAGGACGTGCATAAAAACGTCAACGGAGTACCGTATTCGAACGCGATTCAATATTCGCACTCATCCTTCCTGCGCACCATGCAGGAGATTTTTGACGTCGACCCGAAGCATCATTTCAACTGGTTGGGTGGCGCGGCAACCGCAACCGATCTATCAGACCTGTTCGACCACGCCGATTCGTTCACACATTAAGCTGACTTTCCGCGAAGGGGCATGCAACCTCGGTTGCGTGCCCCTTCGTGTTGTTGCGCGACGACCGGCCGCCGGGGTTGCGAGGGGCGGTCTGGCCTGAGCGCGGTTCGTGGTCCGAGACAGAATTGGATGGTTGACATCAGGCCGGTTCCGCGACGATCCTCTATGCCGTTGCCTTATCTCAGGCTCCGTGAAGGCGATACTCGCATGTTGCGCTTATTCAAGATCGTGTTGGTGATTGTCGCTGCGATAGCGGGCGTATCGCAAGCCACGGCACATGAATGGTTTTGCCACGACGAGGCATGCTTCCCTGGCGATTACGGTCCGGGCTATCCGATCGGGCGCGCTTACAAGTTTCACCCCCGCCTGGGGGACGGGCTGCCTCTCGTCACCGACTTCAAGGATGCTCCCGCTGGCTACCATGGCGCGGCCTGCGTTTGGACCAGGGAACGTGTGATGACACGAAAAGGGGTGGTGGTCTGGGCTTTGGTCCCGTTCTGCCTCGATTACTGACACAGAACAGCATCCTTCCAGCGAAAGAAGAACGCTCACCGAGCGTGTCGCCGGCTGGCAATCGAGGCTGCCCAGACGATAATCACCGCCGCAGAGTGCCGGCGCGGACGTGGCGTTGTGCAAGTCGTCACGCGGCGCACGAAGATTCAAGTTGCGGAGTTTCTCACCGGCCTATACCCTTCCGCGGCGATGGACGTTTAGCGCGGCGAGTCACGGCCGCTCTCGCAGAGATCTGAACGTGCGTAGCGTTTTCAGTGTCCCGTGTTTTGCGATTGTTGCCAGGCTCGCATTGGAGCTTTTGCGGTTCGTTGAAGGCCGCAAACTGAAGAATGGCACAGCTTGCATTGCCGTCGTTCTCGGGGTCTCGTGTGGAGCGATTTCAAATGCAACCGCCGCCGGGCGCGCACTCGATTACGCTTCGGTGCACCGGCAGTCCATCACTGTCATTCTCGCCCGCGCTCGGCGCGGCGATCCGGCCGCGGAGACGCGGTTGGGCTGGCTATACTCGACCGGACGCGGTGTGCCTCAAGATTATGCCGAAGCCGCGAAATGGTTTTACCGCGCCGCGACCCACGGCAACGCGGATGCGCAGTTTGCACTCGGGATGGCCTACAACAAGGGTCAAGGCGTGTCGCGCGACTACGTCCTCTCCTATCTGTGGCTGAATCTGTCCGCCGCCCAAGCGGTTGGAGCAGATCGCGACTTTAAGACGACGCTGCGCGATGCGATCGCAAGCAAGATGACGCCGCGGCAGTTATTGACCGCCCAGCAGCTGGCGCTCAAGTGGGCCAAATTAAATTGATGGACCCAGTTTAAGGCGGTCTATGGCGTGTGGGTGGAGCGTTCTCGGCACGAGTTTACGCCGCAAGCAGCATTCAGGAAAGCGTGGAATGTCATCGAAACGTCGTTTGTCCTTCACGACGTACGCTGAGCGGTCATCCCATCCGCGAGATGATTGCGCCAAACAGCCACGACAGCCAAATCGCAGGCGCGAAGAAAAGCCCGAATGGCACCTTCGTTTTCCCGGTGATCTGCTGACCTCGTGCCCTGACGGCCAGCACGACTGTCAGCGCCGCCAAAGCCGCAATATCGACTGCAATGGCGACACTAAACCAATCGAGCCATAGACCGGCGACTGCGGCAAGCTTGACATCACCAAGCCCCAGTCCGTCGAAGCCCCGGATCATTCGGTAAACCAGTCGAAAACCGAGAAATAACGCAGCGACCAGGAGCGCCCGGAGCGCGCAACTGCCGATACTCGCGACAGTCGGTCCCGTTCGAGCGAGGGATACTTCGAGAAGACCCAACGCCAGAGCCGCCAGCACGAGCTTGTTGGGGATAACGAACTGCCGTGCGTCGATTGCGGCGATCGCGACCATCACGACGGCAAGGCCGCCCCCCAGCAGACCAGACAGGGTGGGGGCGGCCGCCACACTGGCGATAAATGCGCACAAAGCGGCGGCGCCCCAGGCTGCAAGGCCCTGATCTGCAAACCATGGCCGAGGCTCTATTGGAGGCAGAGGTTCCTCTCCAGGATGGAGGTCACCGCCATGTCCTGCAATTCATTGTGCAAATCGCGGATCCCCAAAGAGCGACGGACCTTTCTGGAAAGTGGCATCGGCAGAGCCCCGCAACTTTGCCCTTAGCTCTTCGGCGACCTTTGAGGCGTCAACACTGTTACGAATGATCTCCGGTTGGATGAAAACGATAATCTCGGTCCGCGTCGTCGAACGGTCGTTGCTCGAAAACAAATTGCCAACCCCTCCAGGCAGTTGCTCAAGAACGGGGATGCCGCTGCGTGTGCGTTGCTGCGTCTCGGTGATCAAGCCGCCAAGCAGGACCGTTTGTCCGCTTGCTACTGAAATTGAGCTCTTGATTTGGCGCTGCGACACCGTTGGCGTGAGCGACTGCGCGGACGTACCGGTGCCCACAACACCGCTGACCTCTTGCTCGACGTCTAGGATGACGTGACCATTTGCGTTCACCCGCGGCAGCACGCGCAGGATCACTCCGGTATTGATGTAGTTGATGGAATTGACAACCGTGCTCGAGGTGTTGGTCGTCGCGGCGAGGACGTTGGCGCTCGCAGTCTCGACCGGTACCTGATCGCCAACCAACAGGGTAGCGGCCTGATTATCGAGTACGACCACAGACGGTGAAGAGAGCACTTTCACATCTGTGATATTGCGCAACGCATTGACCACTATCCGTGGATTCGACAGCGGACCGAGTAACAAATTGCCGCCCGGAAGCACGGCGCTGAGCGCCTGCGTCGCCAGTGACGTGGTAAATCCGGCTGAGCCGTTGTTGCCCTGCAAATAATATTCAACGCCAAACTGCAGATCGTTATTCAGCGTTACTTCGGCAATTGTGGCATGGATTGCGACTTGCAGCTGCGGCCGATCAAGCTGCTCAAGCAGCTGCCCGATCAGATGATAATTCGCCTGATTGGCGTAGATGACCAAAGAATTGTTGGCGATATCGGCTGCGATTCTGATTCCCGGCAGGACGACCAAAGTCTCGCCTTTTGGGCCCGTGCCGCCGAAGGCGCCGGCCGATATGTTGCCGCCCGAATTGCCGCCTCCGGGGGGGCCGCCAAGGCCTTGCGCGTTGCCGAAACCGCTGCCCATGTTGCCGAGCTGGATGCCGGCATTCGCACCGCCGCCCGCGCCTGCGCCGGCCGTGCCAACTCCGGTCGTTGCCCCGCCGGGCGTTTGACCTGTGCCGCCTGGACTTTCGATACCAGGAGCGCCGCTGCTTGAGGAACTGGACACACCGGCACCCGGCGCAATCTGGTTGACCGGCGAGTTGAGACCTTGCTGGCGATTGCCAAACAGATCGCCCAAGACTCGCGCGATCTGGCGTGCATCGCCATAGCGCAGTCGGTAGACGTGAACTGCCGTGCCGGCGTTATTGGCTCTATCAAGACGCTTGATCCACAATGCAGCCTGTTTCAGCAGAACAGGCTTGCGGCTCACGACCAGGACAGCGTTCAGGCGCGGCACCGGTTGCAGCGTGACCAGGGTCTGATTAAGGCCGCCCTCGCCATCTTCCATGATCTTGTTGAGTTCTTTGATCATTTCATCGGGAGTGGCGTTCTCGAGCGGGTAGATGCCGACTGATTGGCCGCGCATCCAGTCAACGTCAAACGTCAGGATTGTCTCGACGGCAGCTTTGCGCTCCGGACCGTCACCCTGAACCAAAATCAGGTTGTGTGCCGTGTCGGCTCGCGCCATGCCCGGTTTGATAGCAAAACTGTCGAGGAGCTTTAGTATCGTCTGGGCAGACGTGTAACGCAGGGGAATGACGCTGATGCCATAGCCCGCCTGAGTGCCATTGCCGCCGCTGAGCACGCCGCCGGCGCCTTGGGCATCGCCCCCCGGTATCAAGCGATAGCCTCCGCCGCTATCCGGTACCAGCACAACGTTACTCATCCGCAATGCGCTCTCGAGCACCGGGATTAGCTGGTTTTTCGGAACCGGACGGCCGGAACCGATCGTGACTGTGCCTTGCACGCGCGGGTCGATGATGTAGCCGACCTTGAGAATATCGCCGAGAACGACTTTGGCGACCGTAGAAACCGCCGCATTCTCGAAATTTAATTCATAACCTTCGCCGGACGGGGCCGCTTGAACGCCGGGGTTTTCGTTCGGCTCGGCGGTTCCATTGCGCTGCGGTTCCTGACCGTAATAGCTGCTGCCTTGGGCCGCCGCTCCTCCGCCCGCTTGCTGCGCCATGGACTGCGGAAAGCGCGGACTAAGATCGGAATTTTGGACCTGATCGAATGGATCGGGGACGTGCTGCTTCTGTTCCGACAGCGTGGTCAGATCGCAGCCCGAAAGCAATGCGACCACCGCACCGATGGCTAGGCAAGCCCCAACTGCTCGGCGATGATTGACCACGCTACTGTCACCGACCTACAATTAGCCCGCCGCATCCTCACGTCATGTCGGTTAATGATGTCAAGTCTAGTGACTAGGTGCGGCCCTCGTCAAGGAGAGAATTTCCGCGCCGGCTCAAGGATATGACGGATATCGCCGCCAGTTCAAAAAGCAGTGCTCACGGCCGTGACGTTTCGCGCAGCAGCGAAGGGCTGCAGGAATTCTATGATCACTTGCAGAAGCACAATCTGCTGATCGGCGCGGCGGCCGACCGCTTCAATATCAGCGAGGCGCAACGCGCGGGCAAACCGCTCCATAAATTGTGGCAACAGACCGAAATATCGGCGAGCGAATATGCCGATGAGGTCGCCCGGTTTTTCGCACTACCGAGAGTTAGCCTTGCCGAACTTATTTCTGTAGCGCCGCGCACGGCGAAGTTTTCACCGCGCTTTTTGCGCGAGTCCTGCATTTTTCCCTGCGCGGGAGACACGGGACAGGTTCGCGTTGTTGTCGCGGACCCGACTGATACTGCGGCGGTTCGTGCGGCCGAACTGGTGCTCGGAGCGCCGCTGCCAATCGCGATCGCCTCGTTTGAGGATATTGCGACAACGCTGACCGCACGACTGGATGAAAGCGCCGCAGCCTCGGGTGAGAGCGCTGCATCCTTGGGGCGGGTCGACGACGATGTGGAAAGCCTGCGCGATCTGGCAAGCGGAGCCCCCGTTGTGCGCGCCCTCAATGATTTGCTCGAACGTGCCGTCGAGTCGCGGGCGACCGACATCCATATCGAGCCGTTTGCATCGGGGCTGGTCGTGCGCATGCGCGTCGACGGGCTGCTGCGCGTGGTGCCGACGCCGGTCGGCGCGCCACCGCAGGCGCTCATTTCGCGCGTCAAGATTCTCTCCGGGCTGAATATCGCCGAACGACGCCTGCCCCAGGACGGTGCCGCTCGCCAGCAGATTAGCGGCGTTGACCTGGATATTCGCGTGGCAACGGTTCCCACGCAGCATGGCGAGGCGGCTGTGCTCCGCCTTTTGGCTAAGAACCGCGGATTGCTGGACATCAGCAAGCTTGGAATGCTCAGTGCGGACGAAGCAAAAGCCGGCCGTCTGCTGGCGCTGCCGCACGGTATGATCATCGTCACCGGTCCAACGGGCAGTGGCAAGACGACGACGTTGGCGACGATGCTCAGCATCCTCAATGACAGTTCACGCAAAATTCTGACCATCGAAGATCCGGTAGAGTACGAGATCGAAGGCATCAACCAGTCGCAGATCAAACCGGCCATCGGACTTACCTTCGCAACAGCGCTCCGCGCGTTTCTGCGACACGATCCCGATGTGATCATGGTTGGAGAGGTGCGCGACTCCGAGACAGCCCACATCGCCATCCACGCGGCGCTGACCGGCCACCTCGTGCTGACGACGCTGCATACTGAGACGGCCGCCTCGGCAATCCCGCGACTGCTCGATCTCGGCGTTGAGGGGTTCCTCTTGGCGTCGACGCTGCGAGGGGTCATTGCGCAGCGCCTGGTCAGAGTGCTTTGCGATCGCTGCAAGCGGACGCGGCAGCTTGAAACCGAAACCCTTGCCGCCGACCCACGCTACGGTTCACTTGGCTTTCGTGTCGGCGAGGAAATTTATGAACCCAAGGGCTGCGAACGATGCGGCGGCACCGGTTACCGAGGGCGTAATGGAGTATTTGAAATCATCGAAACGAGCGAAGAAATTCGTGGCCTGATCGGTCGGGATTATAACGCGGGCGACATCGAGCGCGTCGCCCTGCGGGGTGGTATGACGACGATGCTGGACGACGCCGTTGCCAAATGCCGTGCCGGCATCACGTCTCCCAGTGAAGCCCTTCGCGTCGTCGCGTTGCGGTGAAGCCGTGGCAAGCTTTCGCTATCGTGCACTGACCCAGGGCGGCGAGATCGTCAGCGGATCAATTTCGGCGCCGACTGCTGCCGAAGTCATCCGCCAGGTGGAATATCTGGGTCTCGTTCCCATCGAGACAGTCAACGACGCCGGCCGGACGGCCGCGTCACAACTGAGTTTCACTTTTCTCAATAAACCGCGGTCGGAAGACGTCACCATTTTTACGCGCGATCTTGCGCTTTTGCTCAAGGCTGGCGCCCGAATCGACGCGGCGCTCGAGCTTTTATCGGATGACCTGGACATTGGACGGTTGCGGCCGATTATCGGCAAAGTGCGATCCAGCATTCTGGCGGGCGAGAGCTTGGCAGAAGCGATTTCTCAGCACCCAACGGCTTTTCCGGAAGTTTACGTCGCGCTGGTGCGGGTCGGTGAGGCCGCTGGAACGCTCGACCACGTTCTTGAGGTTTTGGCGGCGGAGCGCGAACGCGGTGAAACACTGCGCCGAAAGCTCGCCGAAGCGGCGCGTTACCCGGCCTTCATCCTGTTCGCGGCGGGCTGCGTGCTCACATTCTTTCTCCTGTTCGTCTTGCCGCAGTTTGCTGAGGTGCTGCGTGGCTTTCAGGCTCAATTAGATCCCATTGTCGGATTCTTCCTTGGGTTGTCGAGTTTTGTGCGTGCGCATGGCAGCATCATCGTCGTTGTTGCCGTCATTGTTTTGGCAGCAGGCTGGTTGGTTGCCGGCCGCGCGGATGTGCAGCGAGCTGTGTGGAATACCATGGCACGCCTTCCTCTGTTGAGATCGCTGCTGATGTTTCATACGACGGGAATGTTTTGCCGTAATCTCGGGCTACTGCTCGGGAGCGGCATGACATTGTCGACCGCGCTGCGGATTTTGGCCGACCTGCTTAACCGCCGCGGCCAGCCTCAGGCGTGGGCACGCGTCGCCGATCACGTTCGCCACGGCGGCAAGCTTTCGGATGCGTTGGCGGATGCCAAGGCTCTTCCGGCGACGGCGGTCCGCATGCTAAGGTTAGGTGAGGAGACGGGCCAGCTTGCAGCGTTGAGCAGCCGCATTGCGGAGTTCTACGAGGCAAAGCTGCAGCGCAGTTTGGATCGCATAATCGGAATCGCGGGTCCGGCTGCAATCATCGGAATCAGCGTCGTTGTGGGCGGGCTGATCGTCTCTGTCATGACCTCGTTGCTATCCGTGAGTCAGATCGTGGCATCGTGAGGTGAGTTGCATGACGGGATTTTTGCGGCTGAGAACAACACGCCGGCTTTCATTCAGCCGTGAGCGGCTCCAACGCGACGGAGAGGCCGGCTTCACCCTCGTTGAAATGCTGGTGGTGATCACAATTATCGCCATGATCATGGCGTTGGTCGCGCCGCGTGTGCTGAACTACCTGTCGGAATCCAAGATCAAGGCGGCGAAAATCCAGATTGCAAGCATGGGAAGTGCCCTTGATCTGTTTTATCTCGACGAGGGGCACTATCCGACGACCTCTGAGGGACTCGTTGCCCTGGTGCAACGTCCCGAGAACTCGCCGACCTGGAACGGTCCTTATTTAAAGGGAGGGTATGTTCCAAACGATCCCTGGGGGAGGTCCTACGTTTATCGGTCACCCGGTGAGCATGGTCCCTACGACATCCTCTCGTACGGGCCCGATGGGGAAAGGGCCGGATTGGGTAGCACCAGTGCAATCGTTAGCTGGGCACACTGACAAGGGCGGGGACGCCGGGTTTACCTTGTTGGAAGTCATTTGTGTCCTCGCCATTATCGCGATGCTTGCGGCCATCGTGCTTCCGGCAATTCCGCGCGGCACGTCCATGCCGCAGTTGAGCGGCTATGCAACCCAGGCTGCCGCATTGTTGAACGCCGACCACGCCGCGGCACAAGGGCGGCACCAAGAAATCGCAACACTGATTGATGCGCCATCTCGCATCATTCAATCGGGCGCGAACGGCCGCTTCTTGCGATTCCCGTCCGACGTTACCGTTCAGGCAATGTTTGCTTCCCGCTGCAATAACCGCGCTGCGGGCGCAACGATTCGCTATCTTCCCTCGGGTCTGTCATGTGGAGGTGTCCTTACGCTGACGCGATCCGGAACGGGTTTCCAGGTGCGGGTGAACTGGCTGACGGGGATAGCTGATGTTGTGGCAGTCAGATGACGGGGACGAGCGGAAGTCGGACGCCGGCTTCACGATGATCGAGGCGCTGGTTGCGCTCGGCGTCATCGCAATTTCCCTCGCAGCCATCGGTTCGCTTGTAGCCAGCAACGTGCGTGCAACGCGCCGGGTTGACGACCGGCTCTCGGTGGTGGAGACCGCCCGCGGTGCGCTTACCGGACTGCCTGATCGCAGCAGCCTTGCGCTAGGCGATTTCAGCGGACAGATCGGCGATAACCGTTGGCGCGTCGATGTATTGCCGTTCCGGGCCGATTTCGTCGATCCGTCGCGGGCTACTCAATGGGTGCCGCAAGCTGTCGTCATCCGGGTCGAATCGCCCACGGGGCAAGAGTTGCGTGTGGACACCGTCCGCCTGAGGTCTGCCGCAGGGGACCGGCCGTGACGCCCGCAGCGGCTGGCTCACCGAATGCCGGCTTCACGCTCGTTGAAGCCTTGGTGGCAACCTTGTTGATGGGCTTCATCCTGGCCGCGTTAGGGGCCGTCACCGGGCAGTGGGTTCCCAGTTGGAACCGGGGCTTGGCGGGACTGCAGCGCACTGAGCTGACGGCGGCAGGGTTGGACCGTCTTACCGACGATCTGGCAGAAGCTGCAATCATCACGACAGGGCCTGGTATTGGTCCTCCGCTGTTTGACGGCTCCGAGCTCTCGGTTGTTTTCGTCCGCACCAGACTTGCGCCCAATGGCGGCCCCGGCATCGAAGTCGTCCGGCTTGCTGAGACAAGCTCGGATAACGGTCCGGCTCTGGTGCGCAGCACCGCGACGCTTCCGATCGGCCCCGATCAGTCCGCGGACAGCGCGAATCTGATGTTTTCCGATCCGGTGGTTGTCATCCGAGCGCCTTATCGCGTGTCGTTCTCGTATGCGGGAGCAGACCGGCTTTGGCGGGACAATTGGCATGCGCAGCGGGAGCTGCCGCGAGCGGTCCGCGTCCAGGTGCGGGACAACGCGACATCCGACCTTCTGGCGGTATCCACCAGCACCTTGATTCATGCTGAGCTTGCGGCGCGATGTAGCTGGGGGACGACGGCCGCAGGCTGTCCTACCGGAGGCGAACCAGCTCAAAACACGACAGCCCCCGCCAACAGCAACGGGGGCCGCTAGGCATGGCCCATCCTCGTAGCGATCGCCGTGACCAAGGCTTTATCATCGTTGCAGTCCTGTGGATTCTGGCAGCGTTGGCGACATTAGCATTGATCTATTCGCTCTATGTCCGCGAGGCGGCGTTCAACTTCGTCACTCATGATCTGCACGTTCAGACTGAAGCGCTGGCGGAATCGGGAGTTGAACTTGCCGCCTACCAGCTCACCAAAGAGCCTAACCAGCCACCGTCCCAGGGTTCCTTCAGCTTCCGTCAGGGAAGCGCATTGGTGGCCGTAAATTTCCGCTGCGAAAATTCCCTTATCGATTTGAATTTTGCGCCCAAAGAGGTGCTGGCCGGCTTTTTTACCGGCATCGGGGTGCAATCCGACGATGCTCTGGCGTTTGCCGACCGCATTATCGCGTGGCGGACACCATTGCGTGCCGGAGATACTGATTCCGAGGCGGCCCTTTATGCAGCAGCCGGCAAAACCTATGGGCCGCGCCACGGCCCATTCCAGGACCCGAATGAGTTGGGCCTGGTAACCGGCATTCCCGAAGCCGTGGTCGGCCGTGTGCTGCCATATTTCACGGTCTATAGTGGGAAGGCGGCGGTCAATGTCGTTTCCGCGCCCCCGCAGGTGCTCGCCGCGCTGCCGGGGATGACCCCCGATCGCCTACAGACAGTGCTGGATATGCGCGCCAATGCTTCCCGGGATGTTTTGCAAGCGCAACTCGGCGGTACGAACTCATACATCACTGTCGAACCCAGCAGGGCGAACAGAATCACGATTGACGTGAAGTTCCAATCGGGTCAGCGCATGAACACCCAGGCTGTAATTTTTCTTACGCCCAGGAATGCCGATCCATATCGCATTCTGTCATGGCACGGCGATGTGCCCTGACGATGAGAATTAGGATGTTGAGGTGCCATGGCGGCGTTTGAAGCCATCGGGAAGACGTTCTCGGCTTGGCTCGATCATGTGGCCGAAGCGATGGTCGCCGCCGTGATCCGCTTCAAGTCCATACCTACAATCGCCCTGATTGAGGGTGACGAGGGGCGCTTTTCAGTTCGAACCGACGGTAAGGTAGCGGCGATTGCCGGAGCTGACACCGCGTTGCAACTGAGTGATCTTCGTGTTGGCGCTCATTCGCCATCCCCGTTGGCGCTTTCAATCAAAGGCAGCCGGGTCGAGCTAAATCTACGGCCGGAGCGATTTATCTTCAAAATAATGGAACTCCCGTCCCGCGCGGCCGAATTCCTGAGCGGCGTCGTACGCTCTCAAATCGATCGACTGACACCGTGGAGCGCCGATCACGCGGCATTTGGAGTCAGCGCGCCGGTCGACATCGGTGCGGGACGGATCGCCGTGACCGTTGCGGCGACGGCCAAGGAGATGCTTGATCCATACGTGCAGACGTTTACCGGACTCGGCGCTTGCGCAGTAAAGATTTCGACGCGCCCGATCGAAGCAGCGCTCGACGCGCCGGCAATCGCCGTTGTCGAGAAGAACGTTGGCGGCATTCTCGACGTTCGCCTGGCCCGCCGGATTGCCCTTGCCGGATTGGCTTTATTTCTGTTTGTCGCGGCAGCGGCCAATATCGCCTCCGCAATGATGGTTCACAGTCTGCAGGCGCATCAAGACGAACTCGCACGACAAATCGCACAGATCCGTGCCAGGGCGCTTGCGTCGCGCAATGCGCCCCGCGATCCCAAGGTCGTTGCCGAACAAGCGTTGGTACGTCGGAGGAACGACACTCCCTCTGCCGTCATCGCATTGGAGATCCTTTCGCGAATTCTGCCGGATAATACCTATCTGACCGAGCTACGGATCGACTCCGACAAGGTCCGTTTGACGGGGATTACCCGCGATGCGCCCGACCTCATTCGATTGATCGAGCAGAGCCATCATTTCAGCAAAGCTACGTTTTTTGCTCCAATCACCCACAGCTCCTCGGAGCCTGGCGATCGCTTCAGCATTGAAGCGCGCATGGAGCCGGATTTCGCGATCACGCCATGAAGATCAGCCAGCTCGCCAATCGGCAGTCGATATTCAAGGCCGCTTCCGTCGCCGGTTATGTGGTGGTGGTGGGAGCTGCCATTGTCTTTACCTGGAGCGCCATATCCGCAGTCAACGACCAGCGTGCATCGGTTTCTGCGGCCGAAACAATGCTGGCCGAATTGGAAGGACGTTCAGCAGTCGGCCGTCGAGACCAGTTCTCGCCGCTCCAGGGCGCTCCTGCCGGTTCACCTTTCCTGAAAGGTGAAACGCTCAACGTGGCCGCTGCCAGCCTGCTGCAACGCGTCGGCGCAGCCGTTCATCGTGTGAACGGAAATGTGCTCTCTTCGCAGGTCGATCTGAACGACGCCCGTGCCAAGCAAGGATGGGCCGGTTTGGTGGTAAGTTGCGAGATCGAGCAAGCCTCGCTGCAGCCGTTGCTGTACGACATCGAGGCGGGCATGCCGTTTCTGTTCGTCGATCAGCTCGTCGTTCAGACGCCGACGGTCGGGGCAAGCGCCAATCGCATGAGGATAGTGCTCGCCGTGTCCGGGCAGTGGTGGAGCGGAAAATGAACGGCCGGCGAATCCCCGTTATCGCCGCTACGGCGATGTGCTGGGTCGCCGCGTCCGGTTGCGGGCCGGCGTCCGCCGAGCGCGTCTCCTCGGGATTTGGTAGCGGCGGTGCGTTCGATCGGGCTGGCACGCTAAACGCAGCGCCCGATCTGCCGATGGCGGTCGAGGCGATTTTGAGCGATCAGGACCTGGGCACAAATCCATTGTGGGGCATACCGCTTCGGGTGCTGAGCGTGACCCGCGACCGTCCGCTTTTTTCACCATTACGTCGCCCGCCTGCGGCGGCGGTAATTAGTCCACCGGTCAAAGCGGCCAATGCCGTCAGGCCATCGGCGCCTTCAGGCCGAGGCTGAGCCTTGTCGGGACGGTAGAGGGCAATAGCGAAGGATACGCCGTCTTCATTGATACGATAACGCAAAACGTCGTGCGGCTTAAGACCGGCCAAGGTGAAAACGGTTGGATTTTACGATCAGTAAGCGAGCGAGAAGCGGTGCTCTATAACAACGATCGCACCGAAGTGCTCGATCTGCCGTCAATACCGAGGCTGCCGCGTAAATAACTCGATCTCTACGCGAACTGGTATTCGGGCGGTCTCCTAAAGAGAAGAACGTCACCCGGTCTGCCCGGATGAGGCCGACGCCGCAGCCACGTGGTCGCGGCGTCAACCATCATTTTCAGCGCCGGCTGTTGCTCAAATGCCAGCGCGCCTGAGGAGTGCCTTCCGATGTCGCCGGTAAAATGCTATGTTTGACGCGCACTTTCAAAAAAATTTTCGAGAGATCAAATCAGAGGGGAGGAAATGATGAAACGCCTTAAAGTAAGTGCGATCATGCTCGGGCTCGTGGCCGGGTTTCTCGGTGCATTGCCCGCTAATGCCTGGGATCGCGGGCGTGTGGATGTGCTCGCCGTGCTGCCTGACGTCACGCCCGGCGTGCAGAGCAGCGTTGAGGGCCTCACCGTTGGCCCGGACGGCAACATCTACGTTCCGACTTTTGGCTTTAATACCAAGGGCGGTCTTACCGGAAACGCCGTACTCTTCGTGATAAGCCCCCAAGGCAAAATCATCCGGAAGGTTACGATCGCAAACTCCAGCCCGCACATGCTCGGGCTCGCCTTCAATCCGGTGACCCATGCACTGTGGGTGCTCGACTTTGGGGCGGGCAATGTCCTTCAAGTCGATCCGACGAATGGTTCGTCGACCATTTTGGCGGGCCCAATTGCCAAATCCGGTCTCAATGCGCTGACCTTCGATCCGGCCGGAAACGGCTATGTGTCGGATTCTTTCAACGGCGTCATCTGGCAGGTTCCGCCGCACGGCGGCTCCTACACGGCGTGGAGTTCCAGTCCCTTGTTCAGTCCCGGAACGGGTCTCACCCCTCCGTTTGGCGCCAACGGCATCGAGTTCAACAACGAGCACACCGCGATGTACGTGGCAAATACGGCGTTTCATCAGATCATCCAGATTCCGGTGACGCTGAATCTCGGCACGGCAGTCGCCGGCACGCCGTCGATCTTGATCACGGGCATCAACGCGCCCGACGGTATCTTGGTTGACCGCAATGACAACATCTGGATTTGCGCTAATCAGGAGGACGAAATCGTCGTCGTCGATCCGAACGCCAAAAATCCGATCTCCGGCGCGACCGTGCCGAAAGTCATCGCCAAGCTCGGCGATTTCTACGGCATCGACCACAACGGTATCGCGCAAGGCTTTCTGTTCCCGGCGAGCCCAGCGTTCAGTCAGGACGGACGCACGCTTTATGTGTCGAACCTGACGCTGTATCTGCCGTATGCGGGGGCATTGACGGCGATCGATTCCGATTGGACCCTTCAGGTGAAGGGCTACACCGTCTCGGCAATTCCCGTGTTCCTGCCGGCAGTACAGGACGGCGGCCACTAAGACCGGTGACAAGCGATGAAACAAGGGTCGCCTTTCGGCGTCCCTTGTTTGACTTGATTGCTGTGTGATGCCTTCGGCGACGAGATGTGGCCGCACCGCTCAACTTCGCGCCACTGCGATTTCAAGCGGAAACTCGTCGACCACTTCGTGCCCCTTGTCGGTGACGATGAAGGTGTGGCCGAGGAAAATGCCGAACAGGCCGTCCGGCGTGATCGGGTTGGGCTCGGCCATGATCACCATGCCGGCTTTCAATATTTGCTCGAAGTCTTCGGCGGCGACGTGCTCGGCGACGACGTGGGGCTTGTCGGTGACGAGATCGATGCCGTGGCATTGCGTCGGCCGCGACTGGTAGCCATTGTCGCGGAAGAACTTGCTGGCGAGCCGCATATTTTCCACCGGTTTGCCCGGCGCGATCTCGGCAACGATGCGGCGGTAACCCGGCAGCGTCACGTCGTGCCAGAATTTTTTCACCATCTCGGTCGGTTCGCCGACGCAAATGGGCGAGCCGACCTGCGCGGTGTAGCCGCGATAACCCGCAGCCAGCTCCATGTTGATGATGTCGCCCTTTTTCAGCACACGCGATGACGGCCGCGGATTGCCGAAAATCAGCGCCGGATTGTCCATCGGCGTTGAGCCGATGATCAAAAAGTCGATATCGCCGCCGCCCTCGAGGATCGCCGCCCCCGCGGCGGCGCGCAGCTCATACTCCTTCACGCCCGGCGCGGCGCGCGCCACCATGGCGTCCATGGCGTTCTTGCACAGCACGCCCGCCTTGCGCACGCAGTCGAGTTCTTCGGCGCTGTGGATCGAAAGGAGCTCGTGCAGGAAGCCCTTGGTGAATACCAGTTCGGCGTCGGGCAGGTTGTCGCGCAGCACGTGGTACTGATTGACCGGCATGTAGTCGCCATGGCGCGGGTCAATTTCCATCAAGCCGATGCGGCCGCGCTCCAGCTTAAGCTCGCGGATGCGCTCGACCATGATGTCGGCGTAGCGGCCGCTGCGGCTGTGGCGCACGTCCTTGACGGCGACCTCGACCTGGCGGCGCA
>Ga0265313_10001424_pt1 | contig 22395 bp, 16 predicted proteins | sample 4123metaG_FD_203122 | JGI IMG/M metagenome (GOLD analysis project Ga0265313, IMG submission 203122) | Rhizosphere microbial communities from Carex aquatilis grown in University of Washington, Seatle, WA, United States - 4-1-23 metaG | ecosystem: Host-associated > Plants > Roots > Rhizosphere >...
GGCAATCGCCAATTGATCGCCCGTCACCATTTTGATCTTCACGCCCATGGTCAGCGCGGTTGCAATCGTCGCCTTGGCATCCTCGCGCGGCGGATCAAACATGGGCAACACGCCGAGAAATTGCCACAGCCCGCCGCCCTCGGCCCGTGCCACGCCCAACGAACGGAACCCGCGCGCGGCAAAATCGTTGACGGCTTTGTCCGCCGCCGCTTTGACCTCACCAACGTTGGCCGACAAAGCCAGAACCACTTGCGGTGCGCCCTTCGTCACCTTGAAGGTCTTTCCGTCCTTGCTCTTGACGGTCGCCTCGGTGCGTTTATGCACCGGGTCGAACGGCAGGAAATGGACGACCTGATATTCTTTCAGCGCGTCCTTATTTTTCAGGCCGCCCAAAACAGCCAGATCAATGGTGTCATTGTTTTCCTCGCGCGATGCCAGCGCGGCGGATAGGACGATTTGCTCAGCGGTATTATTATTTACGCTGAAGGCATCGCCCAAGGTCAGTTTGTTTTGAGTCAACGTGCCGGTCTTGTCGGCGCACAACACATCCACGCCCGCCAATTCCTCAATCGCCACCAACCGGCTCACAATTGCCTGTTTCTTGGCGAGCAGCCGTGCGCCGACCGCCATGGTCACCGACAATACCGTGGGCATGGCCACCGGAATCGCCGCCACGGTCAGCACCAGGGCGAATTGCAACGTGGTGAGAATCGCGTCGCCGCGATAGATTGCGAAACCAATGATTACCGCCACCAGCGCCACGGCGAGGATGATGAGATAATTACCAATCTTCAAAACCGCTTTCTGAAAATGACTGACGGTTAATGCCTCCTGCACCAGTTGTGCCGTTTTGCCAAAATAAGTTTTCGCGCCCGTCGCATACACCAGCGCACCGATTTCGCCGCGCCGGAGGATCGAACCGGAAAACACGGCATCACCGGATTTACGCGTGGCGGGCAGAGATTCGCCGGTCAGTGCGGATTGATCCACCGACACCTCGTCACCCGCCAGCAAACGCGCGTCTGCGGGAACCACGTCACCCAGCCGCAGGCGGATGACATCGCCCGGCACCAGCTCGCGCGCCGCTGGATTGATCCATTTGCCATCGCGAATCACGCGGGCCTTGATCGCCAGTTTGGCTTTCAAAGCGGCGATTTCATTGCCGGCCTGGCGTTCTTCCCAGAAGGCGACCACGGCATTGGTCACCAGCAACAGGAGAATGATGAAAAAATCCGGCCAGTGCCGGACCACGCCCGACAGAATCACCGCTATCTCGATCATCCACGGAATCGGCCCCCAAAAATAGCCGAGAAATTTCAGCAGGAGGTTTGTCTTCTTCTCGACCAGTTCATTCGGCCCGTATTGCGTGAGCCGCTTCTGCGCCTCGGCCTGGGTGAGGCCTCCCGATGATGAGCCCAATTTTTTCTCCACCTCTCCCAGCGGCAGGGTTTTCAAATCGTCCTGCGCCCCGGGCTTTGATTCCGCGGAGGCATCCGGTTTTGGTTCGGGAGGTTTGGGCTGGTCGGTGTGGGGTTTCATTATATTTGTGGTTTCACAATTTTGAATATTCGAGCACGGGCGTATTACACCTTGCTTCCGGCGGGTCGGCGACGGCTCCCGAGGGCAGGTCTTTCGGCAGGTCAAGGCGTGCCACACCTATCCGGGCGTCGGCCATTCCGTAATAGACGTCAAAGCGGTCGGGCGAGCCGAGATCGTCGCGCCGGTCGATGCCGGTGGGGAAAACGACGTTGGCGAAGGTCCCGTGGCGTTCTTGTGGCGACTCCGGCGTTAACACCGGATTCATGGAACGATAGAGGATTTCTTGCGGCTGCTCTTTTGACAGAACCATCAACCCGGCCGAGTAGCGGAGCTGGTGTCCGTCACTGTCTGGTTCCGCCATTTTGCTCACGCCGTGGTAAAGAATCAGCCAGCCGTGCCGGGTCAGGATGGGTGGAGTGCCGCCGCCAATTTTTAGCTGTTCCCAGGCTGAAACCGGACTGGCCAGCCGATGATGCGAGTTGAACAAGCCGGGACGATGCGGCGCCAGGCCCTCGGGCGGCATCGGACAGTAGGAAATCCAGATGCTTTCATGCTCGCGATCCACCATCCGGGATTCGCCCTGGCAGGCGGTATCCTCGGGGCGGGTGCCGGGAAAAAGCGGACGATGGAGCATGGCCAGCTGCATTTTCCCGGCGTGATTGGGAATGGCGACGGGGAAGATGCTGGCATCCTTGTTGTCCACGTGAACGAAATCAATGCCTTGAAAGGGTTCAAAGGTTGCCAGCCCGATCCGCTCCCAGTGGAACAAATCCTCCGACATGGCCAGGGCAATTCGGGGTCCTACCGGCGAAAGCGCCGTGTAAGTCATGACGTAATGCTGGAGCGGCTCGACAAATGTAACGCGGGCATCCTCGCAGCCGCCGCGGCCGTCAGAACGCCGCTCGTAGTCTGCTTCCGGCTCCAGCGCAATGCCGAGCCGCTCGACTCCGGACGGGTCACCGGCTTCGTTGAATTTTACGCGGGCAATGCCAATGCGCGAATAGTTGTTCTTGGCGACGAGCCGTGGAAACAGGTAAAGCCTGCCGTCGGGGCCGCGAGTGGCCGCCGGATTCAGGACGCCTTCAACCTCCTGCGGATTGCCCGGCTCCGGTTCCATCAACATTCCCAGGCGCTGTAACTGAAAGCCGCTCATCCGGTCTTCTCCGCACGAGGTTTTGTGGGTTGAACCCCACCCAGACAAGCGACGATGGCTTCAATCACCCGTTTCGACTCATCGGGATCCCGGACCCGGATGGAAAAAACACCTGCCTCTTTCGCCGGATAGTCGTTTCCGCCGGGAAACAACGCATCGCCGATGAAAATCATCTCATCAATGGGAATGCCGAGGATGTCACGGAGTTTTCGAATCCCGTAGGCTTTATCAATGCCCGGCTTGGTGACGTCAACCGAGGTCGTGCCACCCAGACGCACGGAAAACTCGGGGATCAGTTTATCAAGGAGTGCCTTGAGCTTCTTCCGCTTGGTGAAATCAGGATCCCATTTTTTCTTTTCGTCGATGGGGGCCTGCTGCCCCAATGCGGAAAACGTAATCTGGCTTCCCCGATCTTCAATGGTTTCTCCCCAGACCTTTTCGACCTTGAAACCCGAGGCTTCGAGCGCTTTTTTTAGAGAGTTGATGATTTTACCTTTTTGATCCGCAGTGAAATCCTCGGAATAGATTTTTTCCCAATCTCCGGCGTATTGGTAGAACTTTGTTCCACAGGTGGGAAGCAGGGACAGGTTCTTCAGGTGTTCGTCGTAGGGCAGATGGGAGAGCACTTGTTTCTCAAACTGCGGCCAATCGCCGCCGGAAATTACCGCCACCTTCACAATTCCCAGCAGAGCGGTGAGCAGTTTGGCCATCTCGGCATCGAGCGAAGCTTTGCTTTCGGCCAGCGTGCCATCCAGATCGAAAACAATGAGCTTTTTCATGGATTAATTGCCTTCCGGAAGGGAAATTTCCAACAAGCTGATGGCTCCACGCGGACGGCACAAACATGCCCCAACCACGGCGGGCAAGAGCAGCACATCCCCCTTCCCGATGGCGTAATTGGCGCCAGCGTGTTCCACCTGACCGTCACCGGTGAGACACACCAGCACCCGCGGGGTTCTTTCGGCGCCAACTCCAAATGGCGATTCTGCGCCGAACCGCCACAACCCGAAGTGTTCACAATCAAAGAGTCGCTCGCGCGACACCGGCTTTACTTCATCCACCATGGGCACCACCGGACCAATTGCCCCTTGCGCATAATTAATGCAGGCCATTGCCTGATCAACTTGCAGAGGCCGGGGCTTACCAGTCTTGGCGTCAACGTGGTTCCAGTCGAAAAGCCGGAATGTCACGTCGCTGTTTTCCTGCACTTCAAAAACCACCACATCGCCCAACGAATGAACGGTTCCGGCCGGTATGAAAATTCCGTCGCCGGGCTTCGGAGTGAAGCCCGCGAGGCGGTCAGCCACCGTTCCGTTCGCGAGCGCCTGCCGCAGATTGTCCGTCGCGGTGTCAAGCTTGAGGCCCGCGTAGATGCGACTTTTCGTCCCCGCCTCCAGCACCACCCAGGCTTCGGTTTTGCCGGTCTCGCCTGTTGGGATATACTTGACCTGCTGATCCGATGGATGCACCTGGACCGAAAGCGTGTCCCGCACGTCGAGGAATTTCAGCAGCAGGGGGAATCGACGGAAGCGACTGGCCAGTTTTCCCAGCATCTGTTCGGGCCACTGATGAAGTAATTGTCCGATGCTTCGTCCCTTGAGTGGCCCATCGGCGACGCGGCTCGGATGATCCTCGCGGTCGCTCAACAGCCAGGCTTCGCCGATGGGACCATCGCCGGGCAGCGGAGCGGAGAGCAGATTGGCCAGACGCCGGCCACCCCAGAGCCGATACTGATAGATCGGTTCGAATCGCAATGGATACAGAGGTGATTCATCCATGAGCTGTCCCTTTGTTGTCATGCTCATGTCCTTTCCATCGCAACCGTGTATTCACCCCGGCGCGCGGCACAGTTGCACTTCGCGCGATGAAGCAACGCTTGTTGCGCCGCTGGCACGTTGGCGTCCTTGCCCTGCCAGCTTTCCAAAGCCGGCTGCTGGATGGCCCGGGCAAACGAAAATGACAGTGCCCACGGCAGTTGCGACTTGAATCGAAGATTCATGGCGTTCAAACGGGCCGAGGCCAGTTCGGCCGACTGGCCGCCGGACAAAAAGGCAATTCCCGGCACCGCGGCGGGGACGGTTCGCCACAGACTCTTGACCGTGATGTCGGCCACCTCGTCAATATCTGGTTCCTCGTCCGGCTGACGGTCGGTTAGCCTCACTTGATACTGCTGTTCGCCGACGCCCACTTCTTTGACTTCCTGGTGCGGGGGGCAGGTGAAGCCCGGCAGCACCATGTTGGGTTTGAGGATCATGCCTTCCAGCAACACACGCTGAAAATTCAGCTGGTTGAAAACGGTTCGCAAGACTTGCTCCGTCACCTCGCCGCACCGCTCCAGGGTATGGTCACCGTCCATGAGCACTTCCGGCTCGACGACGGGAACCAGGCCGGCTTCCTGGCACAACGCGGCGTAACGCGCCAACGCGTGCGCGTTGGCTTCGATGCAACTTTGGCTTGGAATGCCATTGCCGATGGCAATCACCGCGCGCCACTTGGCAAACCGCGCGCCCATTTGAAAGTATTCATTGAGCCGATCGCGCAGGCCGTCCAGACCTTCGGTGATTTTTTCCCCGGGATGCGCGGCCAGATCCTTGGCCCCGGTATCCACTTTGATGCCGGGAATGATGCCCGCGTCAGCGAGGACTTTAAGAAAGGTGGTGCCGTTTTTTTTTGACTGACGGATGGTCTCATCATAGAGAATCACGCCGCTGATGCTTTCGCCGAGACCGGGCGTGGTTAAAATGAGTTCACGATAGGCACGCCGGGCTTCCACCGTCTGCGGAATATTGAGCTTCGCGAAACGTTGGTTGCAGGTGGGATTGCTTTCATCGATCGCCAGCAAACCTTTGTTGTCGGCGACCAGTTTCTTTGCGATAGGGATCAGGTTCGTATTCATAATTGGTTTTGGATCAAGGAATGGACGCGGTCGCTCCCGACGAAACCTCCCAGCCGCCGCCCAATGCCTTGATCAACTGGACGCTTGCCGTCAGTTGTTCCATCTGGAGGTTCAGCGCCATTCGTTGATTGTTCAACAGCGCGGTTTGCGCGATGATCACATTGAGATAAATATCAATGCCGGATTGGTAGCGGACGTCGGCGAGCCTCAGGTAGCGTTGCGACGAGGCGACAGCGGCATCCTGTTGTTCCCGTTCCTGCGACAGGATTCGCAGTGCTGATAAATTGTCTTCGACTTCCTGAAAGGCGGTGAGCACGGTCTGACGGTAATTCGCGACGGTCCCCTGGTAGATTGCCCGGGACTGTTCGGTGACGGCTTTGCGCAAGCCGCCATCAAACAGGGTTTGCGCCAGCGTCGCGCCGACGGACCAGACCAGACCCGGCGCGGAAAACAGATTTTGTATGGATGTGCTTTGGTAGCCCACCGCACCGCTCAACGTGATGGTTGGAAAATAAGCCGCGCGCGCCACGCCAATTTGCGCGTTGGCCTCCGCGACGCGGCGTTCGGCGGCGGCGATGTCCGGACGGCGTTCGAGCAATTGCGACGGAACGCCGAAGGGAATGGCGATGGGTTGTGCGGTCAGCGAACGGGGTGCGATGGCAAAGGTCGAAGCGGGCTGGCCAAGCAGCGTCGCGAGGGCGTGTTCGAGTTGCGCGCGCTGGATGCCGAGGTCGGTGGCCTGCGCGAGCGTGGTGTTGAGTTGCGTTTCGGCCTGCGCGACGTCCTGATCCGATGCCAGGCCCGTGTCAGATTGATCCTGGGTCAGCTTGAGCGATTCCTGAAAAGCGGTCACCGTCGCAGCCAACAGCTGTTTCTGCGCGTCCAGCACGCGCAGCTGAAAATAGTCCACCGCCACTTCCGCCTGAATGGTCAGGCGCACGTTTTCCAAATCAGCCAGCGTGGCTTGTGCTTCCAGCGAATTAGCCTTCACAGTGTTGCGGATGCGTCCCCAGAAATCCGGCTCCCAGGAGGCATCAAAGGGCAGCGAGTATTCGGTGAACGTGGAGGAGGTCGGCGAAGAACTTGATGAAGTTACCTGTTGCCGTGATTCCGTGACGGAAGGGCTGGCGGTCACGGTTGGGAAATACTGCGATCGGGTTTGTTTCACCACCGCCCGGGCGGCGAGGAAATTGGCGAGTGCGACGGCGACCGTCTGGTTGGAAACGTTCACCTGGCTTTCAAAGGCGTTCAACTCCAGCTCATTAAACATTTTCCACCACTGGCCGCGAAGCCGGTCGTCGTCTGGCCTGGCGGTTTTCCAGCCATCCGTTTCCGATGATTGCGCCGTCGTCAATTCCTTGAAAGCGGCCGGTGTTTGAACCGATGGTTCCGAATATTTTGGCGCGAAGCTGCAGCCGGCAAACAGAACCACGCATGCCAGTGAGACGATGGTAGGTCCGGTTACGCTTTGGAGCTGAAAGATTGAAGTTCTCATGGAATGGTTCATGGCTACCCTCGAAAGATGTCGAATGGCTCGATCTTGAGAACCTTGCGTATGCCAATATAGCTTGAGATGCCGGCAATGAGCAGGACCATGCCGAAGGCGAGTCCCAGGTTTCCGAAGGTGATCATCGCCGCGTAGTTGGGCAGCCGGTAGCGGGCGATCGAAATCATCAACGTCACCAGACCGATGCCCAGCCCATAGCCGATCATGGCCGTGAAGAACGCCATGAAGAGGATCATGTAAACCAGCTCGCGCCCCTTGGCCCCGATGGCTTTCAGCGCGCCAAATTTTTCGAGGTTTTCGAGGATGAAGGTGTAAAAAGTCTGGCCGGAGATGGACAGTCCGACAATAAACGCGATGATGGTCATCAACAGGATGTTGGTGCCAATCCCGGTCTGGTAGGTGTAGTAGTGGGTGATCCGGTTGTTGAATTCATCCTTCGTGAAGGCAACATAGCCAAGCCTGGCGACTTGTTGCTTGATGCCGGGCACCGCCGCGTCATTTTTCGGCTGCACCAGAACATAGGACATGGTGAAGCGCGTCGACGGCAGGTATTCAATCGCACGGTTGTAAGTGGTGTACAGCGTGGGAACGCCATTCAGTCCGTTGGCGGCGACCCGGGCGATGCCTACGATCCGGCCACGGTGATCATTGAGTTCGAAGGTCGTGCCGATCTTCGGGTTCCCCAGCTTGGAAAATTCAGCGTCATCCACCACGAAGAAGGTGTTGTCGGCATAGATGTCCTGAATATTGCCCTGTTCCAGTTCGGGCCGGCCAAACAGACTGCTGTCGTCCAGACCGACCACATTGACCCCCTGATAGGTGCCGCTGGCCAGCTTGACCAGCGCACCGCCCATGAACAGCGGCACGGCGTAACTGACGCCGTCCATGCTGCGCGCCGCGTCGAGCACATATCCTGGCAGGGGGATGGGACTGGTGGCCGTATTGACCGCCGGATCCATGATCCACATCGCGGCACCGATATTGGTGACCGGCGAAAAGGCCCGGTTGAGGATGCCGGCGAACATGGCGGTCATTTCCATCATCAGGAACACGGCAAAGGTAATCCCGATCAACAGGGCAAAGAACTTGCCTCGATCGTTGACCAGCAGCTTGAAGCCGATCCGCAGGATGCCGCTGTATTTCATATTCGGAGATGGTTCATGGTGTTTGCTCCAGCTATTTTTGTCCGATAAAGACATCCACCATCTGGCCGGGATAGACCGGGAAGTCCTTTTTTTCGAATCGGAAAATCACCGTCAGCACCCGCAGGTCCACTTGTTCTTGTTTCTCGTTCGACAATTCGATTTTGGGCGAGATATAAGGTTGCACCCGGACAAACTCCAGCGGCACCTTGACATCCGTCCCGGTAATCTGCATCTGCGCCTGGATGTGCCAGTGAGACGGCAATCGTGAGACCAGTATCTCGTCCACATAACAACGCACGTCCATATAATCCTGAGGCCCGCTCATGACGACGAGCGGATCGAACAATTCCGTGTAGGTGTCATAATCACCCTGTGACGACACATAGCCCCCGACCGTTGCGTTGACGGCCAGCACGACTCCATCTACCGGTGCTCTGACCGAATAATATTGCAGCAGCGCGTTGGCTGCCTTCAGTGCGGCGGTCGCTTGGATGAAGGTATCTTCCGCCGTATCCAGCACATCCTTGCTGACCGATTTCGGGTCAACGTCGTAGGCGGCGCGGCGCTTGTCGTATTGGTCGCGGGCTGCTTTCAGGTTGGCTTCGGCCAGTTCCATATTTGCTCTCGGCACGGAATCCTCAATGGTGAACAGCGGTGTCCCGGCCGATACCGGCTGACCCTCGTGCACGAACACTTGGGTGATCGGGCCGAAAACCTCCGGAAACATATTGATATTTTCACCGCTCGGCAGGTCGCTCTCAATCATGCCATTGGCATAGATGGCCGACTCAAACGGATTGCTCACCGGCTTGAAAACCGGTGGCTGGGCTTTCCGCTCCAGGCCAAAAATGTAAGCGGCAACCAGTCCGGCCAGAATACCGATGATGGCAATGGTGAAAATGATCTTGTTTCCGGCTGCCATCCTGGGCGCTGCGGATTTGGTTTCAGTCCTGGTCTCGCCGGCTTTGACTTCAATTTTCGGTTTGGTCCCGACTTTGGCCTCGGGCTTAACTTCAGGCTTGGTTTGAGCTTTGATCTCAGGCGGGGATTCCGCCGCTTTGTTATCGTGTGTAAGCTCGATGGCTTTGGGATCGGGCTGGGACCCGGTCGTTTTAGCCTCTGGTTTGGGTTCGTCGGTATTCATTCGGTTCCCTTCTCTTCGGCGGTGAGATGTCCATCTTCCATGTGGAGGATCCGATCCGCATATTCGTTAATGCGCGCATCGTGGGTGACGATCAGAATGCAGCGCTTTTCATTCAGAATCTTCTCTTTGACGAAGGCGATGATCATCCGGCCCGTGTCACCATCCAGGGAGGCCGTCGGTTCGTCGAGAATCAGAATCTCCGGCTGGCTGATGATCGCCCGGGCAATCGCCACGCGCTGCTGTTCGCCGCCCGAGAGCTTGACGGGCAGTATTTCGCCCCGGTCTTTCAGGCCGACGATTTCGAGGTATTGCCTGGCCTCGGTGATGGATTCGTCCCAGTTGCGTTGCTTCAGAATCAGCGGGATTGCGACATTCTCGGCTGTGGTCAATCTTGGAAATAAATGGTAGTCCTGAAAAACAAAGCCAACGGTGTTCAGACGAAAGTCGGCCAACTGGTCATTATTCAGCGTCCAGATATCGGCACCCTTGACTTTGACGTCGCCGGCGTTGGGTCGCAGGATGCCGGAAATCATGCTCAGCATGGTGGTCTTGCCGCTGCCGGAAGGGCCGACGATAAACAGCATCTCCCCGAAATGAGCGACCAACCCGACATTATTTACGGCCGTCACCCTGGCTTCACCCTCGCCAAACCATTTGGTCAGACCGGTTGCAACAATTGCCTCATTCTCGTTTGTTTCAAGTTTCACCGGGTCGAAGTCCAGGTGTCATCAGCGTCATAAGTGGTCATGGCCCTGGCGATCTTTTCGGTCTTGGATCCGAGGTTTTTTTGAAAGACCTTGCCTTGTTGATTGACGATGAAGGTCATCACGCCCGTATTACCCCATTCGGCTGGCCAGGCGACCAAGGCAAATCCGGCAATCATGTGGCCGTTGATGATATAATCATACTTTCCACCCGGTGTGTGCCTGCCCTGACGCGTCAGAATTTTGAAATAATACCCGTGATACGGCGCCAGTTCATCATTGAGCATTTTGGCTGGGCGCTGATAACCGTCCACCCGGGCCTGCGCGACCAGCGGACCCAAGGGACTCAAGATTTCGCCCGGCTGATTCGGCGGCCAGAACAGTCCGTCATGCGTGCCGGGTGAGCTACGCAGGAACTGTGCATAGGCCAGCACGCCGTCCCCCAGACGATCCTGACTGGCGTATTCGCGCTGGGCATCCACATACGCATGGCAAACATTGATCGCGCCAATTTCGTCCCGGCCGATTCGCCGGGCGAGTATTTCTTCACTGCCGGCAGCAGTATCGAAGAACCACTGGCCATTTTGTTTCACCAGCGGAATGGGAAACGGCCAGCCATTCGTCCCAACTTCCAATGTGATGTTTGAATCTGAATTGGCGGTCAACCCGGTCTTTTCCACCAGTTGCTGCACGAACATTTTATATTCTTCGGTGGCTTGCACCACATCGGGTGAAATCAAGGATTGTCCGGCCAACCCGAAAATCGAATGTAGGCCATTCGTATCATGATTGGTGGCTGCCGCCACCAATGCATTGACAGCATCGTTGGGTGAAGTAAAGGCTTGCTCCTCCTGTGCAGAGACAAAAATCGGCAACGCCAGACCTAGTCCAATTGCCAGCATTGGAGCCGGGCGCCACCATGTGATTAATTTTATTTTCATCGGCGAAATTGTTTTGAAAATCATGGGCATTTAAATTAGTGCTTGCTCCCACCATGGCCACCACCACCGGAGCCACCACTGCTAACATGACCACCGCCACCACCGGATTGTTGCGGCCGTGAAACCGGCGCCGAATGGGTGATTGGCTGCATGCTTTGCTGTCCACGGTTGCTATAAGCTCTCGTATCACTTGAACTTTGTATGCCAATGAAGGCCCCGTTTGATTCTGGCCGGCGGATGGGTGTGGCACGTTCATCAGGAGCGGACGCGGGTCGGGAAATGCTGGTTGAGCGTTCAACCTTTTGAGGAACCGGGTGGGCCAGTTCCTGGCGTATGACCGCCGAAGATGTCGAACGTGAAATCGCGTTCCCGTCATAACCCCGGTCGCCTCGGTTGGCCGCGACGGCGCCGGGATGATTATCCGACCGCCAGACGCCCGTATGGCCCAGGTCCCGCTGACGTGATGTCTCACGCCACCAATTGGACGGACGCGAATAGCCATTGCCCCAAAAAATGAGGTTGCCTCCTTCCCAATTACAATCGTAATCCAGCCACGCGCCAATCGGCCAGCCGATGCCAAAGGTGATGAAAGGTGGCCCATACGCGGCGTCATAATAAACCTGGTCCGGCTGATAGACCGGCACATAAATCACCTGTGGATCCGCTGGAACTATTTCAATGTCACCGCCGTCAGCAATCACCTGTTGCTGCGGAGACGATTGCAAGTTGCCCAGTTTGGAAGCCGTGACCCGCAGCCGTTGGATGGAGTTCATCACGTCCGACTGTTGATTGAGGAACGCCTGTCCCGCCTGTGTCGTCCAATTCAAGTTGTCATCCATCCATTTCAACACACTGGGATAACGGGCCAGTGCCTGGACGCTGGCGTCCCAGGGCTGCTGGCCAATCTGGTTGGGATCGCCACCGCCCGTGATATAACGGTCGGCCAGTACGATTTGCGTGGGCAAGGTGGACGCCGGTAGAATTTCGGCAATCAACGGGTCGGGATAAAGTGCAATGGGTCCCAGCAACTGGTCCAATTGCGCGGCGGTAAGCGCTTCATAAGCAGGCATTGGGGGCGGAGCCGCCGCTTGTGCCCGCACCGACAAGGTCGTGCCAGCGAGCAGGCACAACAGAACAGGGATTTTAATCAATAAATTCATCGCGATATCAGGATTTGAACCGGCCAATGTTTCCCATCACGCGTCACTATAAATCGAACCCTCGGCCGGCACTATGGGGTGTTCACCCCATCGCAACGGTTCGGACTAAATGATTCAATCCCATCAGCTTGGGACAGCGTCGCTCACGCTCCGGCGCAATTGGGTGACGGGTGATTTTAGGTCGCGAGTACCAGACAAGCTCGTGCCCGCTACAAAGGGATTTGCGCCGGCGCGGGCACCGTCGGCACCGGTCTCGTCATTGATGCCGCCATCAACCCTGACGCAATAGGACAAATTCATTTCGCGCTGCGAAGTTGCTGCCTGCTAAATCCTTGGCAAGCCGTCGCGGACGAATTCCTGTCCACCCAAGGCCGGATATGACTCGACGGCGATTTTTCAGCCGGCAATTGGCACCATCGGCTGCGGATGGCCATGAAACGGCCAGCGCAAATCACCGGTCATCAAATAAACCACCATGGCCACCAGCATCAAAATCACACAGAACCAGATGCGCCAATCCCGATGCGCGCGTCGCCAATAAGGCGGTTGCCCGTGGTTAATCGGACCACCATTCGGATCTCCGTGCGACTTGTGTTCATCCTTTAATTCATTCATAAGATGCTATGCTTCCGCCAACCACTTCCGCGCTCTGACATTGTCGGTGTGATCGAAATACCGGGTCTTCGCTCTTGTGAACGGCGAGAATATTCCCATTGACGCCTTCATTTATTTGAATGGGCATGGGCGACTTATTTGGTCCGTTTCGGGCGGTTAAGATTTCCATTTTCGGTCCCGACGATCCGTTGCAAGTTCGGTTCCGACCCACGTGTCTTTTCCGCCAGCGGTTTCCCGTTTTGCGTTTTGCCCTGGCCCCACTTCCAATTCCGAATCTCCGGCAGATCCTGGCCGTGTTTATCAATGTAATGCTTGTGCTCGATGAGTTTGTCCCGCATTTGCTGCTTCAGATAGGCACCCTGGGAACCCAGATACGGCACCCGATCCACCACGTCTTGCACGAGGTGAAAGCGATCCAGATCGTTCTGCACCCGCATGTCGAAGGCGGTGGTGATGGTGCCTTCTTCCTTGTAGCCACGAACGTGCAGGTTGCGATTGGTGCGACGATAGGTCAGCCGGTGGACCAGCCACGGATAGCCATGGAAGCCAAAGACGATGTGCTTGTCTTGGGTGAACAGTGAATCGTAATCCGCTTCGCTCAATCCATGCGGATGTTCGCTCGCCGACTGCAGTTTCATGAGATCAACGACGTTGATCACCCGGATTTTTAGATCGGGCAGATGTTCGCGCAGAATGGAAACGGCGGCCAGAATCTCCAGCGTGGGTGTGTCGCCGCAACAGGCCATCACCACGTCCGGCTCGGAGCCCTGGTCATTGCTCGCCCATTGCCAGATGCCAATCCCCTCGGTGCAATGCACCACGGCGGCGTCCATGGTCAGCCACTGGGGCAACGGGTGTTTGCCGGCCACCACCACATTGACGTAGTGCCGGCTGCGCAGGCAATGATCAAACACGGATAGCAGACAGTTCGCATCCGGCGGCAAATAAACGCGCACAATGTCGGCCTTCTTGTTGATGACATGGTCGAGGAAGCCGGGGTCCTGATGGGTGAAGCCATTATGATCCTGCTGCCAGACGTGCGACGCGAGCAGATAGTTCAGCGACGCAATCTTCCGGCGCCAGGGCAGTTCCGAAGTGACCTTCAGCCATTTGGCGTGCTGGCTGAACATCGAGTCCACGATGCGAATGAACGCCTCATAGCTGTTGAACAGCCCGTGCCGTCCGGTCAGCAAATAACCTTCCAACCACCCTTCACACTGGTGTTCGCTCAACATCGAGTCCACCACGCGCCCGGCCGGCGCGAGGAATTCGTCCGTCTTTACTTCCTGTGCATCCCATTGACGGTTGGTGGTTTCAAAGACCGCGCCCAACAGATTTGAAAGTGTCTCGTCAGGGCCGAAGACGCGAAAATTGCCCGCATTGAATTTGACCACGTCGCGCAGGAATTTGCCCAGCACCAGGGTATCCTGTCCATCCACCGCCCCGGGCGAAGGCACAGTCACAGCATGGTCGTGGAAGTCGGGCATCCGCAAGTCGCGCAGCAGAATGCCGCCGTTGGCGTGGGGATTAGCCCCCATACGCCGGTTGCCTTTCGGCGCAAGTTCTGCCAAGTCCGAATTGAGCCGGCCATTTTTATCGAACAATTCTTCGGCCTTGTAGCTTTTCATCCACCTTTCAAGTTGTTTGACGTGCTGGGGATGTTCAGCATCCACCAGAAGTGGCACCTGGTGCGCGCGGAAGGTGCCTTCCACTTTCAAACCATCCACTTCTTTCGGTCCGGTCCAACCCTTCGGCGACTTGAGAACAATCATCGGCCACCGCGGCCGGGTGGTGTCCTGGTTGTCCCGCGCTTTCCTTTGAATATGCCGGATGTCTTCGATGGCTCTATCCAAGGTCGTGGCCATGAGTTCGTGCATTTTATCCGGCTCGTCACCTTCCACAAAGTAAGGCGTCCAGCCGCAGCCGCGAATAAATTGCTCCAATTCTTCATGCTCAATGCGCGCCAGCAGCGTCGGGTTGCTGATCTTGTAACCATTAAGATGCAGGATCGGCAGCACGGCCCCGTCGGTGATCGGGTCGAGAAACTTGTTGGATTGCCAGGCGGTCGCCAGCGGGCCGGTTTCCGCTTCACCGTCACCGACCACGCAGGCGACGATCAGACCGGGATTATCGAATGCCGCACCGAAGGCGTGCGAAAGTGAATAGCCCAGTTCGCCGCCTTCGTGAATGGATCCCGGCGTGGTCGGCGCCACATGACTGGAAATCCCGCCAGGAAACGAGAATTGGGTGAACAGCTTTTTGAGCCCGGCCTCATCCTGGGTGACGTTCGGATAAACCTCGCTCCAGGTGCCTTCAAGATAGACGTTGCCCACTATGGCCGGGCCGCCGTGACCGGGACCGGCAACGTAGAACATATCCAGGTCATACTTTTTAATGACCCGGTTCAGGTGGACATAGATAAAATTCTGGCCGGGCGTCGTACCCCAGTGTCCGACCACCAGCGGCTTTACGTCGGAGAGTTTGAGCGGCCGCTTGAGCAACGGATTGTCGTAGAGATAGATCTGCCCGACCGACAGATAGTTGGCGGCGCGCCAGTAGGCGTCCATCTGGTGGAGCAGTTCCGGAATGAGAGTTTTTGTTTTCTTGTTTCGCATAAATTACAGGTTCACTTTCCTCAGCCGCAAGGCGTTGCTGATGAGATCCGCCATACCGATTCACTTCACCGGCGGGTCGTGAACGCGTGATTATTTCTTGGACAGCTTGCCAATCACAATGACCAGCAGGACCACCACCGCCGCACCGATCACCGTCCAAATCCAGATTCCTCCGCCGGCCCATCCCCCCATCCATCCGTTGGTTTGGTTCATTATAAGATTCTTTTCGTCGCGCCGGGCCAGCTCACCCTGGGCAATCCAGACCGTGAGCGGAGGCAGTCGGTCAATTGGCCTGCTATATGGCCACCAGTTCGTCCACCCAGTAACCCTTGCGATGGTAATGACGATGCAGGCCAATCTCATAATCCCGGGTCAGCAGAGATGCCTCCGTGTATGGCGGTGACTGCTTGATGGTTTCGCGATCCAGGTTGACGAAGACCATCCGCTCGCCCCAACTGACGCGCTCGATCCATAGTGGTGAGACCAGGACCTTTTTGCCCGGCCACCAGTTCTGGGTGTCAATGATGAGATAGCGGATCGCCCACGTCTCGTCATCGATGATAAAATCCTGGACGTGGCCAATCTCGCCGTCCAAGGCTTGAATATGATGGCCGCTGACACCGTAAGTGCTGCGCAAATGGCGATCCCACCCCTTCTTGTCCTGGGGGGGTGTTTTCCATTGCTCGGGGTCACGCATCAGGTAAGGATTATATCCCCAGCTGAAGGGACCGCTCCAATACTCCGGGTAGCCGTAATGCCCGTAGTAGGCCTGCTCGAATTGGTGGGAGACCGGCTTGTGGGTGTCCAGGGAGGGACTGTCCTCAATCTGCTTTTTGGTTAAATCAACGCCGATGTTATGTTCTGCTTTGTTCACAGTGGCCAGCGCATACGGAGAAATCAGCACCTGCCGGTCCGCCAACCAGGTTCCGGTTTCTGCCACCAGATAACGGATGGTCCAGTGCCGGTCATCGAAGTAGAATTCTTTGACCTTCCCGATTTGCCCGTCGAGGCTGTCCAATTTGTAACCTTCCAGTGTTTTGGCTTTGATTAACATAATAGCTCCTTCGGTTGTTTCGTTTCACTTTTGTTCGTTGTCGGCAGCCGCCTGACGACTGCTTAACAAATCAGTTGCACCGCGATCGTCGCCGTTGCCAGTACCTGCTCAATTTGTGCCGCGGGGAGCGGTTTCGCCATGGGGTAAAACCCTACTGTGGATTTTAGGGGACGGCGCCCGCCGAAAACGGATCCAGCAGAGGGTTTTATTCCGTCCCCTTCAATTTCCGATAACGGCTGATCAGGTTGTTCGTTGAACTGTCGTGTTTGAGTCTGGGCATGGTTTTGCTTTCCAATTCGGGAACGATCCGCTGGGCGAGCACCTTGCCCAACTCGACGCCCCATTGATCAAATGAATCGATGTTCCAAATCGCGCCCTGCGTGAAGACGCTATGTTCGTAAAGCGCGACGATCTGGCCGAGAACCTCCGGCGTGAGCCGATCGGCGAGAATGACGTTGGACGGACGATTGCCCTCAAAAACCCGATGCGGCACCAGCCAGTCCGGCGTTCCTTCGGCTTTGACTTCTTCAGCGGTTTTGCCAAAAGCGAGAGCCTCGGCCTGGGCAAAAACGTTCGCCAGCAGAATATCGTGGTGCCGGCCCAGCGGCGTGAGCGCGTGGCCAAACGCGATGAAGTCGCATGGGATCAGCCGCGTGCCCTGATGAATCAATTGATAAAATGAGTGTTGGCCGTTCGTGCCGGGTTCGCCCCAGTAAACCGGCCCGGTCTGGTAATTCACTTTTTGGCCGTCGAGCGTGACGTGTTTGCCGTTGCTCTCCATCGTCAACTGCTGAAGATACGCGGGAAAGCGTTTCAGGTATTGTTCGTAGGGCAGCACTGCCACGGTTTGCGCGCCGAGAAAATCGTTGTTCCAAACCGACAGAAGTCCCATCAGCACCGGCAGGTTCCTTTCAAACGGCGCGGTGCGGAAATGTTCGTCCATTTCGTGAAAGCCGGCGAGCAGCGCGCGGAAATTGTCCGGGCCCACCGCCAGCATCGTCGAAAGGCCGATGGCCGAGTCCATTGAATAACGTCCGCCCACCCAGTCCCAGAAGCCGAACATGTTCGCCGTATCAATGCCGAACGCGGAAACTTTTTCGGCATTCGTCGAGACCGCCACAAAATGTTTTGCCACGGCTTTGACCTCGCCGCCGAGTCCGGCCAGCAGCCAGTCGCGCGCGCTCTGCGCGTTGGTCATGGTTTCCAGCGTCGTGAAGGTTTTTGACGAAATAATGAATAGCGTTTCCGCCGGGTCGAGATCGCGGACGGCTTCCACAAAATCCATCCCGTCCACATTTGAGATGAAGTGGAAGGTCAGGCGGCGCTCGCTATAATGTTTGAGCGCCTCGTAGGCCATGACCGGACCCAGATCGGAGCCACCAATGCCGATGTTGATGATGTTCTTGATGCGTTTGCCGGTATGCCCTTTCCATTCGCCGCTGCGGACACGATTGGAAAACTTCGCCATCTTGTCCAACACGGCGCGGACTTCCGGCACGACGTCCTTGCCATCCACGAAGATACTTGCACCGTTCGGTGCGCGCAGCGCCACGTGCAGGACGGCGCGGTTTTCCGTGACGTTGATTTTTTCGCCGCTGAACATCGCGTCCATTTTCCCGCGGAGGCCGGATTCCCCGGCCAGCTGCAGGAGCAGCTTGAGCGTCTGGTCGGTGATGCAATTTTTGGAGAAGTCCAGAAAGAGTCCGCCGGCCTCGGCCGTGAATCTCTGACCGCGTTTGGCGTCTTCAGCGAACAGTTTTCGCAGGGGCATTTTTTGGATTTGTTTGTGATGCGCGGCGAGGGCTTTCCAAGCCGGGCGTTGGGTGAGTGGTTTGATTATTGCATTCATGCTGGTCAGCTTTTCATTTTCTTCCTGGCACCAAGCCGCATTTCTTTGCGCTTATCCGAACCAGGCGTTGCACGGGTGGTACTTTGGCGGGTGCCGGCCTGTGGCCACAAGCGAAACCCGCCGAGAAAGGCATTGTCGTTGTCGCCCGGCCGGCAACCGGGTGTGACCGGCCCGGAGTGCGCCCGTCCTCGGGCGCAGCCACAGGCTCCTTTTCAGCCACGGAATCGTTTCCAACAGCTCACTCATCCCACGTTGCTGCGGCCGGGACGGCCGCACTCCGCCACCGCAGAAATCTAACTTCGGGTTTCGGGTTTAAGCGTGCCGCTGTTCAACAGGTCGCGCGCGAGGTTGTCGAGTCTGAGGCTCTGGCCCGGGTCGCGCTGGGTTTGGTTGGCTTTCAAAATGTTCCAGACTCATTGGGCAATGGACTTTGCGCAGGTACGCAGAACCGAGCGCGCAATCATCAGTTCTTCGTCCGTGCGAATGACGCGCACGGTGACGCGATGGGTTTGCATGGAAATCACGGGCGCAGTTTCCGCATTACGCGACTTATCCAATTCAATGCCGAAGACGCCCAGCCCTTCGCAGATACGGGCGCGGACAACGGGCGCATTTTCACCGATGCCGCCGGCGAACACGAGCGTATCCAAGCCACCGAGTACAGCGGCGAAGGAGCCGATCCACTTTTTCGCCTGGTAACAAAACAGCGCCACGGCTTCCGCCGCCCGCACGTCCTGCTTTTCATGGTCGAGCAAATCCCGCATGTCGGAGCTGGTCTCCGAAACGCCAAGCAGCCCGGATTCGTGATTGACCATTTTGTAAAACTCGCTGGTGGTCATCTGCTCGGTGCGCGCCAGATATGGCGCGAGGCCGGGATCCAAATCGCCCGTGCGGGTGCTCATCACCAGGCCCGCTGTCGGTGTAAAACCCATGCTGGTGTCCATGCTCTTGCCGTCGCGCACCGCGGCCAGACTGGCGCCGTTGCCGAGATGCGCGAGGATCACGCGGCCCTTCGTCGCGGCCGGGTCGCCGAGCCGCGCGAGTTCTTCCATCAGATACGCGTAAGAAAGGCCGTGGAAACCGTAGCGTTGAATGCCCTTGGCATCGAAGCGGCGCGGAATCGGCAGCAGTTTGGCCACGCGCGGCATGGTCTGGTGAAACGCCGTGTCGAAGCAGGCCACCTGCGGCAGTTTCGGATGGCGATGACGGAACGTCTCGATCAGTTCAATTTCGCGAGGCAGATGATCCGGGTCATTCGGGCTGATGCGATGCAGTTCATCCAGCAGTTTCTGGGTGACAATCTCCGGCTCGGTATGTTTCATCCCATGAACCACCCGATGTCCCACCGCTTTGACCGATTTGAAATCAATTTGCTTTTCGAGCCAGTCGATCAGGGAATTCGCCGCCGATTTGTGATCCGGGGCAATGAGGTTGCGGCTCTCCGGCGGTTTCTGGGTCGGGCCATGGAACGCCAGATTCGTTCCGCTCAGGCCGATGCGGTCAACCTTTCCGTACAGCCCGCGCTTCAGTGGTTCTGCAACAGGGTAGAGTGCGAATTTGATGCTGGACGAGCCGCCATTGATCGTGAGGATGCTCGGGTCAGCGGCGTCCATGGGTGTCTCCTGCGTCATTCCGCAATCCGAACGAAGCCAGTTTTGCGCACGTAGATTTGTAATCCGTGTGCAGAATGCTCCGAATTCCAAAACCTTCCGCGACCTGGACGAACATTGGGGTATTTTCGATATAAACGATCTGCCGGGCAGGTGTCTGGGCGATATCCAACGCCAGCTTGAAAATATCCGCGTCCGGTTTTCGGAGACGAACGAAACAGGAAGAAATAAACGCGTCAACAAAACCGGCCAGCTTGAACTTGCGAATTCGATACGCATTCAGTTCGCGCGATTCGTTGCTGACGACGATAATCCTCAATCCGAATTTAACTTTCAGGCGGCGGACCAGTTCAATCATCCCGGCGACCGGTTTCGATTGCGCGAACATAAAACGGCGAAACTCGGCACGCGTGAACGGACGTTTTTCGTAGAAGACCACGCGGTCCAAATACTCACTGAAAGTAAGTTTATCCACCTCGTGCGTTTCAAAGTTCAAGGCATGCCGTTGTTCCATCCCGGCCCAGTCCAGTTTGAAGTGTTTCGCCGCCCGCCGACGGGCAAGGTGATCCCAGCCGTTGTTCAGCAGAACCCCGCCGATGTCCAGGAAAAGGGTTGTGATCGGGATGTTTTTTTTCACGCGGTCGATGCCCGGGAAGTCTGGTAAATGGGTTTCATCATGGCCTGATACATCATTGCTTCGCTGAGGAATGGTCCACCCAACAGTTCGTAACCGGCGGTCAGCCGCTCATTCACTTTTCGCGCCAGCTCATCGTGGGTTGCGGCATCGGCGTGAAAAGGCACCGCCACGATGATGTATTCGATCGATGTTTTCATGTTATTGGCTCAATTAAAATCATCGCTGCCATAAGATTCGCGGGGCTTCCAACGGAATGGCTGCTCCGTCGCAGCGCGGCATCACTCGCACCGTGTAGTCCGTCGGCGGACGGGCCGACGGCACGGTGGCACTGTAAATATTGCCGCCGGACTTGTCGGCGGCCGGAAGCAGGCGGGTCATCTCCAGCCGCACGGGAGCACCCGCTTTGATTCCGTCAGCGTATAACTCCACCCGCACTGCTGTTGGGTCGAGACCGTCGTAACCGAGTTCAATCTCAAACACATGCGTCCCATTGCGGGTCGCCAGCTTCATTTTGCCAAGATGCAACGACGCCCATTTTTTGTCCAGATCGTTCCGCCAGTCCACCATGTGTTTGCCGATTGCGCCCTGGTTGGCCACGCGCGATTGGCAGGCGGCGGCGGCCGGGAGATAATGCTGTTCGGTGTATTCGCACACGGCGCGGGTCGCGGAGAAACGCGGAGTCAATTGCGCCATGCTTTCACGCATTCGTGCGACCCAGGCTGTGGGAATACCTTTGTCATTTCGCGTATAAAATTCAGGAATCACCTCATGTTCGAGCCGATCGTACAGCGCTTCGGCTTCGGCCGCGTCCCAGGATTGATCGCTGCCATGTTCCTGTCCGTCGCCCAGCGCCCAGCCGAGGTCGGTGGTAAAGGCTTCCGCCCACCAGCCGTCCAGTTCCGATAGATTGATGCCGCCGTTGACCAGCACCTTCATGCCGCTCGTCCCGCACGCCTCCCACGGTCGTCGGGGTGTGTTGATCCAGACATCCACCCCCTCCACCAGGCGACCGGTCAGATGCATGTCGTAATCGCTGAGGAAAATCGCATGCGGCCGGACCTCCGGTCGGCGAATGAACTGGATCCATTTCTGAATCAGGGCTTGTCCCGCCAGGTCGGCCGGATGCGCCTTGCCGGCAATGATGATTTGCACCGGGCGCTCGTGATTGGATAACAGCCGCAACAGCCGCTCCGGGTCGTGCAGCAGCAGATTGGGTCTTTTGTAGGTCGCAAAGCGCCGCGCAAAACCCAGGGTCAAGGCGTTGGGATCAAACAAATGTTTTGCCTCCTCAACCGTCTCCGGCGACGCACCGGCAGCGGCATAGTGCCGGGCCAGACGGTCGCGGGCGTACTCCACGAGCGATTTGCTGGTGGCGAGCCGAAATTGCCAGAGGGTGTCGTCGGAGACGCGGCGAATGTCCTGCTCCATATTTTCCGGCTTTCCCAGCCAGCGGTCCTTGCCACATGCCTTGGTCCAAAGCTCATCCGCGGCAGCCGAATCCCAGGTCGGCATGTGAACTCCATTGGTCACATAGCCGACGGGCACTTCGTCCACCGGCCAGTGTGGAAACAGCGGCGAAAATAATTGCCGGCTGACTTGCCCATGCAAGCGACTCACGCCATTCACTGACCCGCTGCCCCGGACGGCCAGATAAGCCATGTTGAAACTCTCCGACGCGTCGTCCGGATTCTGGCGGCCCAGGGCCAGAAAATCACGGAGGGTGATGCCAAGCTTCTGCGTGGCATAATGACCGAGGTATTGTTCGATGAGCGCCGGAGTAAAGCGGTCAAACCCGGCGGCCACGGCCGTGTGCGTGGTGAAGAGAT
>Ga0265313_10001426_pt1 | contig 22387 bp, 22 predicted proteins | sample 4123metaG_FD_203122 | JGI IMG/M metagenome (GOLD analysis project Ga0265313, IMG submission 203122) | Rhizosphere microbial communities from Carex aquatilis grown in University of Washington, Seatle, WA, United States - 4-1-23 metaG | ecosystem: Host-associated > Plants > Roots > Rhizosphere >...
CCAATAAGCTCGAACAGCGCGGCGACCGCGTGCTGGCCGCGGTGTCGGTGCTTGCCCATCGTCTCGCCGGTGCCGCCGGCACCTTCGGTCGCGACGAGGTCGGCGAGGCCGCCGCCCTGCTGGAGCAACGCGCCGAAACCGTGCTCGCCGCTGGTCCGCAGGACCGCCGCCGCCTGGTTACGCTCGTCCGTGGCGACATCGCCAACCTGATCGCCCTGATCGATCTTGCCCTGCGCGGCGACGCCTGAGCGCGCCTACTGCAGATCGAGGAGCTCGCCGAGGTTCCGCACGACCGCGCGCGGCTTCAGGTCAGGGTATTCGTCGGGATTGCCGGCGCGATTGACCCACACGGACGGGAACCCGAACGCCACGGCGCCGGCGATGTCCCAGCGGTTGGATGACTGGAACGAGACCTCGGCCGCCGCCACGCCGAGCGCATCGACCGCCAGGCGATAAACGCGCTGGTCGGTCTTGTAGGTCGGCACGCTGTCCACCGAAAGTACGGCGTCGAGCAATCCTCCGATCCCGGCCGCACGCACCGCGGCCGCGATCATCGCCGGCGTGCCGTTGGAAAGAATTGCGGTCCGCGCCCCGCGCCGCTTGAGTTCCGCCAGCACCGTCGGCACCTCCGGATAGGCGTCGAGCTCATGATAGGCGGCCATCAGCTGGGCCCTGAGTGGCGCCACCTCCGGTGCGACGACGGCAATCGCGAAGTCGAGTGCCTCGCCGGTCAGTGCCGCGAAATCGCGATAGCGACCGGCAAGCGCGCGGATCCACGTGTACTCGAGCTGCTTCTGCCGCCACAGCTCGGAGAGCCGCTGCGCGCGCTGGGGATCGAGCTCGGTGACATGACGGCGCACGGCCGCGTGCACGTCGAACAGGGTTCCATAGGCATCGAAGACATAGGCGGAGGCGGTCATGAGCGCCATGATAGCCAAGTCGCGGGCGACCCGCGACTGACGCCGTCGTGAACGCGCGGTTTCCGAACCCGCTAAGCCGCGACCGGGCCGCCCGCCCGCACCGCCTCGTCCACGTCCTTGGTGAACCGCGCGAAGTTCGAGCGGAACATCTCGACCAGCTTGGCCGCCTGCGCGGCATACGCCGCCTGGTCGGCCCAGGTCTTTTCCGGCGTCAACGCCTCGGCCGGAATGCCCGGCGCGGCAACCGGCACCGCGAAGCCGAAGTAAGCATCCCGGCGGAACTCGCCCTTGGCGAGCGCGCCGGACAGGGCACCGTTGAGCAGCGCCCGCGTCCACGCAATCGGCATGCGCCTGCCGACGCCGTAAGGGCCGCCGGTCCAGCCGGTGTTGACCAGCCAGCACGACACGCCGTGCTCGGCAATCATCTGGCGGAGCAGATTGCCGTAGACCACCGGCGGGCGCGGCATGAACGGGGCACCGAAGCATGCCGAGAACGTCGGCTCCGGATCCTTCACGCCCTTTTCGGTGCCGGCGACCTTGGCGGTGAAGCCCGACAGGAAGTGATAAATCGCTTGATCGGGCGTGAGCCGCGCAATCGGCGGCAGGACGCCGAACGCATCGGCGGTGAGCATGACCAGCGTCTTCGGGTGGCCGGCGATGCCGGTCTCGGACGCGTTGGCGATGAACGGCAGCGGATAGGCCGCGCGGGTGTTTTCCGTGCGCGACGCATCGTCGAAGTCCGGCATGCCCGCGTCCGACAGGACGACGTTCTCGAGCACCGTGCCGAAGCGTCCGGCTGCGTCGTAGATTTCCGGTTCGGCCTCGGGCGACAGGCGAAGCGTCTTGGCGTAGCAGCCGCCCTCGAAGTTGAATATGCCGTCGGGCCCCCATCCATGCTCGTCGTCGCCGATGAGCGTGCGGTCGGCCGTCGCCGAGAGCGTCGTCTTGCCGGTGCCCGACAGCCCGAAGAAGATCGCCGTGTCGCCGGCGGGTCCGACATTCGCCGAGCAGTGCATCGGCATGACGCCCTTTGCCGGCAGCACGTAGTTCAAGAAGGTGAACACCGCCTTCTTCATCTCGCCGGCGTAGCTCGTCCCGACGATGAGCACGACGCGATTGGTGAAATCGCAGGCGATCACCGTCTCCGAGCGCACGCCGTAGCGCACCGGGTCGGCCCGGAAGCCGGGCGCCGCGATGATGGTGAGATCGACGCTGCTGTTCACCTCCGCCGCCAGCGGCCGGATGAGGAGGTTGCGGATGAACAGTGAATGCCAAGCCAGTTCGGTGTGAACGCTCACCGAAATGCGATGTGAAGGATCGGCGCCGGCGAATAGCTCCTGCACGTAGTGATGCCGGTCCGCCATGTAGGCCTCGACGTCGGCCTTGAGACGCTGGAACGCCTCGCGTGTGATGGCACCGTTATTCTCCCACCACACCGACTTCTCGGTGTCGGCGTCGCGCACGATCACCTTGTCTTTGGGCGAGCGGCCGGTGTGCTGGCCGGTATCGACCACCAGCGCTCCGTCCCGCGACAGCCGCGCTTCCGTGCGCCGCAAGGCCTCTTCGTACAACGAAGACGTCGCGAGATTGACACTGCGCGATTTGAACTGCGGCGTTTCCTGCCGCACCGTCACCGATCCGTTGCCGTGCATTTGGCCTAACTCCCGAGACGTCCGGCCCCCCGGCGCCATCACTGACTTAGCCAGTTTTGCATGCGCATGCAACGGCCTCGGCGAAGTGGCGGTAATGATTGCGCTTTCAGCCGCGCCAGATGCGATTATCGTGATCCTGGACGATGCCCTGCGGCGGCAGGCGGGCGCTGCCACGCACGATCAGCTCCCCTGGTACTTCCCGCCGCTGAGCCTCGGTTTCAGGATCGGCCATGAAGGCGTCGATGATGGCGATGGTCGCTTCGGCGAGCGCTGCCGGCGGCTGTGCGAAGGTGGTGAGGTCGTAAGCGGCGTGCGCGGCCTCGGCCACATCATCGACCCCGACGATGGAGAGGTCCGTTCCGACGTTCAGCCCGAACTCGCGGCGCGCCACGTCGATTGCCGCGAACGCCATGTAGTCGGAAGCGCAGAAGATCGCATCCGGGCGCGGCGCCTGCAGCAGGAGCGCCCGCGCCGCAGCCTGAGCGCCCGCGAATACATAGTTGCCGCGGCGAACGGCGACGGCGCCGCCGCCGAGACGGCGGATTTCGTCCTCGAACCCCGCCTGCCGGTCGCCGCTGATGGAGGACGTTTCCGGGCCGCCGATGAAGCCGAAACGCGCGTGGCCGCCGGCCACGAGAAAACTCGCCGCGACCGTGCCGGCGCGCCGGTTTTGCCCGCGCACGGTGGACACGCCCGGGAACGACGTGTCGCGGTTGACGAGAATGACCGGCACGCCGGTCTTGCGGCACTGGACGATGAGCGGCTTCGTCGGCGAGGTCGCAGCCAGCACCAGTGCGTCGATCTGGTAGCTGAGGAAGGGCTCGATCACCTTGGCCGGAACCTCTTCCGCCGACGCCGTGAACAGCAGGATGTGGCGGCCGCTGGCGCTCAGCCGCTCGGAAAGCTCCCTCACGACCTGCGCGTAAAACGGATTTTCGAGCCCGCGCGCGACCAGCCCCACGATGTTGGAGCGCCTGGCACTGAGCGCGCGCGCGATCAGGTTCGGGTGGTAGCCGAGACGCCGCGCCGCGCCCAGAATCTTGCGCCGGGTTTCGGCGGCAACGCTCGCTCCCGGCGTGAACGCGCGCGAGACCGCCGACTGCGAGACACCGGCAAGCGCAGCCACATCGGCTTCTGTCGGCGTCTCTCTGCGCGAGCCCATGAAGATAACAGCCGGTCAGTGTGCCATGAAGACCGGCAGCGTCGTCTCGGCAAGGATATGGCGCGTGGCACCGCCGAAGATGAGCTGACTGAGCCGGCCCTGGGTGAACCCGCCCTTGACGATGAGATCGCAGCCGAGTTTGCCCGATTGCTCGAGGACGGCGATGCCGATCGAGCGGCCGTCTTCCTTGTCGATGACGATGACCTCCGGATCGAGGCCGTGCCGGCGAAGGTTCGCCGCGAGCTGCTCGCCGTCGGGACCGGCGACGCTGCCGCCCCGGATGGCAAATACGGTGAGCTTCTTGGCGCGCATCAGAAGCGGCATGGCGAAGGCGACGGTCCGCGCCGTTTCAGCGCTGCGGTTCCAGGCAATGGCCACGGACTGGCCGAAATTCTGCGGCGCGGACGGCGGTGCGATCAGGACCGGCCGACCGCTCTCGAACAGCGCCGCCTCGAAGGTGGAGGTGCGCGGCCCCTCCACCGCACTCGATGGACGGCCGACCACGATGGCGTCGAACACCCGCCCGTAGGCGCCGACGAAGCCATCGCCCTGCGCCGCATCCTTGAGCCAGCCGAAAGTGGCTCCGGAGCTGCCGCTGCCGGCCCGGGCGCTCATCGCCCGCTCGAACGCGCTCCGCGATTCCTCGACCGTCTGTTCGTCCTGCCGGAGATCGGCGTCATAGACCACGGTGCCGCCGATGGCGTCGGCTCCGAGGAATGGCGTCAGCACGGGGCTGAGCGCAAATCCTTCGATGTAGCTGCCGAACGCCGAGCCAAGCAGCCAGGCGCTGTGCAGGATCGATTCAAGCAGGGGGCCGGGTTCGACAGGAACCAGAATTGCCTTCATCGCGATCGCGCGCTCCCAAAAAGCCGTTTCCTGCCCGAGCATAACAGCCTCGTCCCGCCAATTCGAGGCGGCGCTCCGATTGCCCCGTGGACGGGGCGGCGGGGAGGTCGCCGCGCTCGCGGACTTGTGCAAGAGTACGCGCCAAATGGCGGAGGAATGCGCCCGTGACCGGCGAAGAACCGAAGATCAGGATCGAGACCCGCGAGGAGTTGATCTACCTCCTCGCCGAGGCAGCGGCGATCGAGCACAACCTCATGTGCTGCTACCTCTACGCCGCCTGGAGCCTGAAGCGCGGCGAAAGAGACGGGCTGACCGCCGAGCAGGCGGCTGCGGTCACCCGCTGGAGGCACGCCATCCTCTCGGTCGCGGTCGAGGAGATGGTCCACCTGGCGCTCGCCAGCAATCTGGTCAGCGCCATCGGCGGCGCCCCGCACTTCTCGCGCCCGAATTTTCCGATTCCCCCCGGCTACCATCCCTCCGGGGTTATCGTCGAGCTCGCCGGCTTCTCGCCGGCCGTCCTCGACCACTTCATCTTCCTCGAGCGGCCCGAGGGTAAGGAACTCCGCGACTCCAGCGAGTTCATGCACGTCGCCGACTACCATCGCACGCAGCCCAAGGGCCGGCTGATGCCGCACGCGCAGGATTACCTGACCGTCGGCCATCTCTACCGCGGCATCCGCCACGGCTTCGAGGTGCTCGCCCATCACATGGGCGAGGACGTGCTGTTCTGTGGCGACCCCGCCGGCCAGATCGGACGCGGCGACGTTTCGCTGCCTGGCCTTGCCGCGGTAACCGACCTGAAGAGCGCCGAGGACGCGATCGAGACGATCATCGAACAGGGCGAAGGTGCCCCCGGCCACAGCGACAACAGCCACTACAACCGCTTCCTCGCGGTGAAGCGCGAATATGTGGACTTCCTCGCCCGGGACCCCGCCTTCGCCCCGGCCTTTCCCGTCGCCCACAATCCGGTGATGAACCAGCCGGCCAATTCCGATCATCGCGTCTTCATCGATGCGCCCGAAGCGGCGCGCGTGCTCGACCTCGCCAATGCCATCTACGGGCACGCGCTGCGCTGCCTCGTCCAGAGCTACGGCCGCGAGCGTGGCGGCACTGCCAAGCGCCAGCTCGTCGACAGCGCCATCGACCTGATGATGATTCTGTCCGAGATCGGTCCCCACCTCGCCTCACTGCCGGCCAGTGCCACGCTGCCGGGCGTGAATGCGGGCGTGACCTTCTCCATGCTGCGCGACGTCGCCCGTCTGCCCGAAGGCGCCAACGAGCGGCGCATCATTGCCGAGCGCTTCGTCGACCTGGCGAAACATGCCCGCACGATTTTCCCGGCGAACCACGAACTCGCCGGCCTGGCGCCGAAATTCGACGCGCTCGCCGTGCGCTTTGGCGTCGAAAACCTGCGCACGGTCAACGCTCCGCAGACTGCCCCGGTCGCGGCAGCGGCGCCCAAAGCCGCCGACGTTCCGCCGAAAAGCGAGGAGGGCTCAGGCCCGGAAATCGCCGAGGGCAAGGCGCTCACCATCACATTCGACGGCCAGCGCTGCATCCATGCCCGCTTCTGCGTGCTCGGCGCCCCCGCCGTCTTCCGCGCCAACACGCCGGGCCAATGGATCCATCCCGACGCCGCCCCGGTCGAGACGCTGGTGACGATCGCGCACCAATGCCCGTCGGGCGCCATCAGCTATGCGCGCAACGATGGCGGCGAGAACGAGACGGCGCCGCCGGTGAACACCGCCTATGTGCGCGAGAATGGACCGTATGCGGTCCACGCCGATCTCACCGTTGCCGGCGAGCACGTCGGATATCGCGCCACGCTTTGCCGCTGTGGAGCATCGAAGCGGAAACCCTTCTGCGACGGATCGCACAACGGCATCGGCTTCGCCGCTTCAGGAGAACCGGAGACGCGGGCGTCCGAGACGCTCGCCGCGCGCGATGGCCCGCTTGTGGTCGACCCGCGGAAGAACGGGCCGCTGCGCGTATCGGGCAACCTGGAGATCGTCAGTGGCACCGGCCGCACCGTCGACCGCGTGACGGGCGCCGAACTCTGCCGCTGCGGCGCGTCGCGCAACAAGCCGTTCTGCGATCGCAGCCACCTCAAGATCGGCTTCGAGGCGCCGGGAAGCTGAACGGTCTGGCCGGTGTCAGGCCGCCGACTGCCGGCCGTGATCGCCGATGTCGGCGAGGTGCTTGTGCAACGCGACGTGATCGAGCTTGGCGATCGGCAGCGCGACCAGGAGGCCGATACGGGCGGCGAGCAGCCGGTAGGCCTCGTCGAACGCCTCGGAGATTTCCGCGTGGGTGCCCGTCGTTGCGGCGGGATCGGTTACGCCCCAGTGCGCCGTCGCCGGATGCCCCGGCCATACCGGGCAGGTCTCGCCCGCCGCGTCGTCGCAAACGGTGAAGATGAAGTCCATTTCGGGCGCACCCGGCGCGGCGAACTCTTCCCATGACTTGGAACGCAGCGTGCTGGTGTCGTAGCCCAGCGTCGTGAGCAGCGTCAGCGCGTGGGGATTAACGCTGCCGGTCGGATGGCTGCCGGCCGAATAGGCGTGGAAGCGGCCCTTGCCTTCGCGGTTGAGGATGGCCTCCGCCATGATCGAGCGGGCCGAGTTGCCCGTGCAAATGAACAGAACGTTGTAGACCTGATCGGCCATGTCGCGTCCGCCTCCGGCTCGCTGCGCAGCGCAGGGTGAGGGACGCTATTTGGCCTGTTCAGATGACATTCCGGTGACAGTCGGGAGGACAGCTATTTCGCCGGATAAGCATGCGGCTGCCCATCCGGATCAGTGACCTCTTCGCCATCGAGATAGACCGGCCCGACCGGCACCTTGCCGTGCCCGCCGGGGATGTCGAGGACGTAAGTCGGCTGGGCGATGCCGGAGAGCCGTCCGCGGAGTTCGCGCATCAGTGCCTGCCCCTCGGCGATGGACGTGCGCAGGTGCGCGGTGCCCGGCGCGAGATCGGCGTGGTGCAGGTAGTACGGCTTGACCCGTGCCGCGACGAACGCTCGCATCAGTTTCTCAAGCGCCGCCGCGTCGTCGTTGATTCCCTTCAGCAAAACGGTCTGGCTGACCAGCGGAATGCCGGCATCGGCGAGGCGCGCAAGCGCGGCCTGAGCCGCTTCGGTCAGTTCGCGCGGATGGTTGGCGTGGATCGCCACCCACGTGGCAACACCCGGCCTCTTGATCGCTGCAATAAGGTTCTCAGTCACGCGTTCCGGCGCCACGACCGGAACACGAGTGTGGAAGCGCACGACGCTGACGTGCGGAATGGCTGCGATGGCGGCGACGAGCGAGGCCAGGCGGCGGGACGACGCGACGAACGGATCGCCCCCGGAGACGATGACCTCCCAGATTTCGGGATGGGCCCGCACGTAGCCGAGCGCGGCGCCGAGCACGGCCGGCGACAGGCCCTCGCCCTGCCCCACCGTCTCGCGGCGGAAGCAGAACCGGCAGTAGACCGCGCATGCCGTGAGCAGCTTCAGCAGCACGCGATCGGGATAGCGGTGGACGAGACCGGGCACGACCTCGTGCACATCGTCGCCGATGGGGTCGGCAAGGTCGCCGGGCGTGGCATCAAGCTCGCGCACATCCGGCACGAACTGGCGCGCGATCGGGTCGGCGGGATCGTTGGGGTCGATCAGCGCGGCCATCGCCGGCGTGATCGCAACCGAGTAGCGCGCCGCGACCTGTTCGAGGGCGGCAATGTCGCCGGCGGGAATCAGATTGGCCGCGGCGAGATCGGAGACGCGACGCAAAACCCCCTCTCCCCGGTGGGTAGAGGGTTGGGGTGAGGGGGTTCCGGACTTCGACGGAAAGGTCTCCGCCCCCTCACCCAACTCGCCTAACTCGCTGGCGCTCGCAAGGCTCGCGGCCCTCTCCCCACCGGGGAGAGGGAGTGCCTCTTCCTTCACCCGCGCCGTCTGCGGCGGCCGCTTCATGGGAGCCATATCGTTCATCGCTCCTCCCTGCCGCCAAAGTCGACCGGAGTCCACTGCACCTGATCGATGGACGTGGCGCCGGTCGCCAGCATGACCAGTCGATCGAAGCCGAGCGCCACCCCGCTTGCCGTCGGCATGTGTGCGAGCGCCGCCAGAAAATCCTCGTCGAGCGGATAGCACTCGCCGTAGATGCGTTCTCTCTCGTCCATGTCGGCGAGGAAGCGTCGGCGCTGCTCGGTGGCGTCGGTGAGTTCCGCGAACCCGTTGGCGAGTTCGACGCCGCAGGCATAAAGCTCGAAGCGCTCCGCCACGCGCGCATCGCCGGGCTTCGCCCGCGCCAGCGCCGCCTCGCTCGCCGGATATTCGGTGAGGAGCGTTGCGCGCTCCATCCCGAGATGCGGCTCGATGCGTTCGGAGAGGACGCGGCTGAAAATGTCCGACCACGTATCGTCTGGCGCTGTGCGCACGCCGGCAACCGCCGCGAAGCGGTCGCGGTCGCCTTCCGTCGCGAAGAGATCGATTCCGGCATGGCGCGCGAAGGACTCCGCGACCGTGAGCCGTTCCGGCTCGGCCCGCGTTTCGATTGCATGCCCGCGCCAGGTGAGCCGCGGGCCGGCAAGGCGCAGCAGTGCGATGCAGTCGTCCATCACCGCCGCGTAAGGCGCGCCGGCGCGATACCACTCGACCATGGTGAATTCCGGCGCGTGCAGCCCGCTCAGCTCGCGATTGCGGAACACGCGCGCGAAGGCGACGATCTTCTCCTCGCCAGCGGCGAGCAGCTTTTTCATCGCAAATTCGGGCGAGGTGTGGAGATAGCGGGCAAGGCGCGCGCCGCCCGGCGCGACCAGCTCGGTCCGGAAGGCATGCAGATGCGTCTCGTTGCCGGGCGAGACCTGGAGGGCAGCAGCGTCGACTTCGACGAAGCCTTCACCGGCAAACCAGGCGCGCAGCTCCGCCATCAGCCGGTTGCGCGCCATCAGGAACGGCCGCCGGTCTCGGTGTCGTTCCTTGTCCCAGAACGCGGAGCCCTGCATATCCTTCAATTCGTTAACCGGTTGGGGCCACTGGCGGAGCGGCGCAAAATCGCTATTGTGCGCGCCGAATTGACGGGCCGCGACGCCATTTGCGGCCATCAGCCATAATCGAGGGTGCCTTGAAAGTCATCGCCAGCCAGGTCCGCAAGGGCAACGTCGTCGAGGTCGACAATCAGCTTTTTGTCGTGCTCACCGCCGAAAACTTCCACCCGGGCAAGGGCACGCCGACCACCCAGATCGACATGCGCCGCATTTCCGACGGCGTGAAGGTCTCGCAGCGCTACAAGACGACCGAGCAGCTCGAGCGCGCCTTCGTCGACGAGCACGACTTTTCGTACCTCTACAAGGACGCCGATGGCTACACGTTCATGAACGGCGAGAATTTCGAGCAGGTGACGGTGCCCGAGAGCATCGTCGGCGACTACGCGCCCTACCTGCAGGAAAACATGAGCGTCCACCTGTCGCTTTATAACGGCGTCCCGATTGCCATCGAACTGCCCCAGCGCGTGACGCTGGAGGTGGTCGAGACCGAGCCGACGATGAAGGGCCAGACCGCCTCCTCCTCGTATAAGCCGGCGGTGCTGTCGAACGGCGTGCGCACGCTGGTTCCGGGCCACATCGTGCCGGGCACCCGCATCATCGTCATGACCGCCGACGGCTCCTACGCCGAGCGCGCCAAGGACTGATCGCCGCCGGGTAGTGCTGCTCAGGCGGGCGGTACCGAGGCCAGCCAGGCCTTCAGCGTCGATGCATCGACCGCGCCGGCGCGCTGCGCCACCGGCTTGCCGCCGCGAAACACCATCAAAGTCGGAATGCCGCGAATGCCGTAGCGCTGGGCGAGCGCCTGCTCGCGATCGGTGTCAACCTTGAGGAAGCGCATCTTCGGTTCCACTTCGGCCGCAACGCGCTCGTAGACCGGCGCCATCATCTTGCAGGGGCCGCACCACTCCGCCCAGAAATCGACGACCACCGGGATATCGTTGCGCTGGATGTGCTTGTCGAACGCTTCGGTCGACGCCGCCGCGGGATGCCCCGTGAACAGCGGCTTGTGGCAGACGCCGCAGTTGGCTTCCGCCGCCGACTTGCCGTCGGGAATGCGGTTGACGCCGGAACAGTGCGGGCAAACGATCAGGGCAGCGCTCATGGGAACCTCGCTCTCCGCGTCTATGTGGGGAGACCGGTTCTGCGGCGCCAGTCCCCCGAAAATGCTCGGCAGACAGCCGATTACTTGGCCGGCTCGCAGGCATCGATGAGCCCGTTCCAGCGCGTGCGCTGTTCCTCGGTCATGTCGGCAAACGATTTGACGGTATAGAGGTCGGTGCCCCAGAGGCCGTCGAACATGCAGCCGCAAAGCGCGCTGCAGTATCCGGCGTCGCTTCCCGGCGTGCCGCACGCCGCCGAGCACTGGCCGATGAAGCGGGCGCGCTGCAGTTCCTTCGAGGGCGGCGGCAGGACGAGCATCGCCACCGACAGCGCCCCGACGATGAGCGGCTGGTGAACGAGATAGATGAGAAGCGCGTGCCGCCCCCCGAAAGCCAGGCCGCGCGCCAGCCGGTTCCTCGGTTGGAAGCGCGCGATCGCCGCCTGGTAGCGCAGGGCCAGGCGCCCGAGGACAATGCCGGCGAGCACCAGGCCGAACCATGGAAACACCGGCACGTAGTCGACCGTGGCCGGGTTGGCGGTCGACAGCCCCACCCACCACAGGGCCGGCGTGTCGAAAAACGGACTGGCGTAATAGAACGGGAGCGCAACGACTGCCGCAGCGACGACGATCACGACCGCCGAGGGCGCCATGAGGAACGGCAGCGCCAGCACGCTTGCCACCGCGATCTCGTGCAGGATGCCGAAAAAGACGAAGGTGGCGGGATCGAACCACCACGTCGCGAGGCTGACCAGAGCCGCGCCGACGGCGATGAATCCGAGCCGGCGGAAATAGCGCGCGGGCTGGAACCCGCTGCGGGTGGCGAGCACGAGGCCGACGCCGACCAGCATCAGAAACGTCCCGGCGGTCGAGCGCGCCAGCGCCTTCCAGCCGATGTCGTCGATGATGTCAGTCGCGATCAGCCGGTCGGCGTAGAGGTCGAAAGCCGTATGGTAGACCACCATGGCCACGATCGCCGCCCCGCGGAGGAGATCGATGAGGACGAGGCGCGGGCGGCCGGAATCGGAGGCGTTTGGCGCGGCGTGCGGCAGGGTCAAAGGGTCGGCAGCAGCCAAGAAAACGGTCCTTGCGCTCGGGCGGTCGGCAGCGCCCGCATATAGTCGGCTCCCGGCCCCTGCGGCAACGGCCGCCGGATTGCGCCGGGTTTGCCGGTGGACAGCTTGGCGGAACGTCTATATTGGACCGGTCGGATCGGCTGGGCCGGCATGCCCCGCGCGGCGCGTCAGCGTTTTGCGCTTTTGTGGCGGCAACGGGCGTTCCCGGCCGTTGACGGAATTTCTGAGGAACGCGCGCACCATGTCTTCGACTTTCGATATTGTTGCCCAGGTTATTGCCGAAACCAGTGACGTACCGCTCGAGGACATCAAGCCGGAAGCGCACGCCATCGACGACCTTGGCATCGACAGCCTTGATTTCCTCGACATCGTCTTTGCTCTCGACAAGAAGTTCGGTATCAAGATTCCGCTCGAGAAATGGACGCAGGAAGTGAACAAGGGCAATGCTTCAGTGGAGGACTATTTCGTCCTCAAGAACCTTTGCGCCCGCATTGATGAACTGGTCGCCGCCAAGTCGGCCTGACGGGAACGGCACGAACGAGCGTCGGACGGCAAATCGCATGCGCCTCGAATATTTCGAACTTCTCGACCAGGTCGACGAGATGGACTTCGAAGCGGGCACGATCAGCGCCTCGTGCACGCTGCCGGAACACAGCACGATCTTCGACGGGCACTTCCCGAAATTCCCGATTCTGCCCGGCGTGATGATGCTGGAGATCATGAACCACACCGCCGGCTACCTGCTCTATCGCCGGCTGAAGCGGGAACGGTTCGTGTTTCTGGGCGGCGTCAAGCGCGCCAAGTTTCGCCGCATGGTCAAGCCGGGCTCCTCGCTCGAGGTGCGCGGCACGATCACCCACGAAGGTTCGGGCTTCTACGTCGCCGAAACCAGCCTGAAGATGAAGAGTGGCGACACCGCCGCCGACGCCGAGATCATTCTGATCGTCCAGGATTTCCCGAGCACCGAAATCAAGGAAGCGCTGGCCTGGGCCACCGACCGGATCGTGACGGTCGTCGCGCCGAATATCCCCGCATGAGCGCCCGGTGACGGAATGGCCCGCGAGGTCTGGATCACCGGTATAGGCCTGGCTTCTAGCCTGGGCGAAGGACTGGACGCCCACTGGAGGGCGCTGGCCACAGACAGCACGCCGACCCCAAGCGTCGATCTCGCTTTTACGCCGCCTTTCGGCATCCACCCGATGGTGCCGCTCGACCTCGAGAAGCAGGTGCCGAAGCGCGAGCAGCGTCAGATGGAGCCGTGGCAGCGGCTGGGCACCTATGCCGCCGGCCTCGCGCTTGCCGATGCCGGCATCGCCGGCAACCTCGACATCCTGAGCCGCACGCACGCGGTGGTCGCGGCCGATGGCGGCGAACGCGACGTGCCGACCGACACCGCAATTCTCGCCGGCCTGCAGAACGCCAAACAGCCGGCCCCGTTTCTGAACGAGCGGCTGTCCAACGATCTGCGCCCGACGCTGTTTCTGGCGCAGCTCCCCAACCTGCTCGCCGGCAACATCTCGATCGTCCACAAGGTCACCGGTTCTTCGCGCACCTTCATGGGCGAGGAGATCGCGGGCGTCAGCGCGACCGAGATCGCCTGGCGCCGGATTGGCGCCGGCCAGGGCGACATTTTCCTCGTCGGCGGCGCCTGCTCGGCCGAGCGCAAGGATTCGGTCATGAACTGCGCCCTCGGCGGGATTCTGTGGGCGGGCGAGCATCTGCCGGTGTGGGAACGCCTGGAACAAGGCGGCGGCGCCATGCTGGGCTCCGCCGGGGCATTTCTCGTGCTCGAGGCCCGCGAACACGCCGAGGCCCGCGGCCGCAAGCCCTACGCCCGGCTGGTGGACGTCGAGAGCGACCAGAGCCGCCGCCGGCCGGGCGACGTGGCCGCCAAGCTTTCCCGCCAGTTCGACGCCATGGCGCCCGCCGGCAGCGCGCCGGTGAGCGTGCTTTCCGCGGCCACCGGCATCGCCCAGGCGACCCGCGAGGAGCACGACCTGCTCGCCGCATTGATCGCGTCCGGCCGGGTCGATAGGGTGCGGGCGGTGGAAAGCCTGCTCGGCACCATGACCAGCGCGACCTTCCCGGCGGTTGCCGGACTGGCCGCTCTGGCGCTCGCCCGGCGCGGCTTTTACCGGCCGCTCGACCGGACCGGGTTCGAGGCCGGCGGAACCGAAGCGGCGGACCGCATCGCGGTCACGGTTGCCGGCACCTGGCGCGGCGAGGGTTCCGCGCTACTTGCTGCGGTCGAACAATAGGAACGCTCCATGCGCGATCGACGCGGACGGCCGGTGGTGGCGGTTACCGGCTACGGCATGATTTCCTCGCTCGGCCGCGGCGTCGCCGACAGCTGGGCTGGGTTGGTCGCTGGCCGCTCCGGGGTGAGGCGGATCAGCCGCTTCGCCACCGACAACATGCGCACCACCATTGCCGGCGCTATCGACTACCTCTGGCAGGATGACGACACCGCCATGGACATAACCATGCGGGCCGGCATTCTCGCTGCCGAGGAAGCGATCGCCGACGCCGGCATCGGCACCCCCGGCGATTTTCCGGGACCGATGTTCGCCGCCCTGCCGCCGGCCGAGATCGAATGGCCCTACCGCGGCGAGCTCTACCGGGGCGCCCCGGTGATTGACGGCGACGCCTACGACCGCATGATCGCCGCCGCCCGCAGGAAGAACGACGACTACGGCTTCCGGCATGCGCTGCTCAGCTTCATCGCCGAAGGTGTCGCCGAGAAGCTCGGCACGCGCGGTGCGCCGATTTCGCTGACCACGGCGTGCGCCTCCGGCGCCACCTCGATCCAGCTTGGCGTCGAGGCGATTCGCCGGGGCGACACCGATGCCGCGATCTCGATCGGCGCCGATTGCTCGGTCAACCCCGAGATGATGATCCGCTTCGGATTGCTTTCCGCCCTCTCCGGCACCAACGACCCGCCCGAGGCCGTCTCCCGCCCCTTCGACAGGGAGCGCGACGGCTTCGTCATCGCCGAAGGCGCGGCGGCGCTGGTTCTGGAGAACTACGACGCCGCGAAAGCGCGCGGCGCGAAGATCCACGCCATCGTCGAGGGCATCGGCGAAAAGGCCGACGATTTCCATCGCACCCGCTCGAAACCGGATGGCTCCGCCGTGATCGGCACGCTGAAGATCACGCTGGATGACGGCAGCATCTCGCCCGACGAGATCGACTACGTCAACGCGCACGGCACGGGCACGCCCGAGAACGACAGGATGGAGGCAATGTCGCTCGAGGCCGTCTTCGGCGAGCGCATGCGGACGGTTCCGATCAGCTCGAACAAGTCGATGATCGGCCACACGCTGACCGCGGCCGGCGCCATCGAGGCGATCTTCTCGATCAAGACCATCGAGGAAGGCATCATCCCGCCGACCATCAACTACACGAACCCCGATCCCGCGATCCCCTTCGACGTGGTGCCCAACAAGGCGCGTGATGCGAAGGTAAACCGCGTGTTGTCCAACTCCTTCGGGTTCGGCGGCCAGAACGCCTGTCTGGTGATCGCGGGCGAACCGGCGTGATTCAGCGACGATGATGATCGCACCGACCCCGGTCCTCCCCCGTGAAACGGGGGAGGTGTCGCGAAGCGACGGAGGGGGCGCCCCTTCCACCGCCTTCGGCAGTCCCCCTCCCCCGCTCTGCGGGGAAGGATCACCAGCGTTGCGGACAAGCTGATGCAGGCCCTCCAGCTCCTCGATAACCGCAGCCTTTCGCTCGTCGACATTCCCGACGCGCCGTCGCCCGGCGAAGGCGAGATCACGGTCAAGGTCGGCGCGGTCGCGCTCAACCACATCGACGTGTGGGGCTGGCGCGGCATGGCCTTCGCCAAGCGCGCGCTGCCGATTGTCGTCGGCGCCGAGGCCGCCGGCACGATCGTCGACGTCGGCAAGGGCGTCGCGCTGAAGCCCGGTCAGATCGTTTCGTTCTTCGGCGCCGAGACCTGCGGCAGATGCAAGGCCTGTCTCGCCGGTCGCGAGAACTTCTGCGAGAACGTCGCCGGCATCCGCGGCTTTCATGTCGACGGGCTGGCGCGCGAGCGGGTTACGCTGCCGGCGCGGCTGGTCGTCCCCGCCCCGGCCGGCGTCGATGTCGTCGCGGCCGCCTGTGCCCCGATCACCTTCGGCACGGTCGAGCACATGCTGTTCGACAACGCCAAACTCGAATACGGCCAGACCGTGCTCGTCCAGGCCGGCGGCTCCGGCATTGGCACTGCCGCGATCCAGCTCGCCAAGGCCGTCGGCGCAACCGTGATCACCACCGTTTCGACTGACGACAAGGCCGCGAAGGCCAAGGCCCTCGGCGCCGATCACGTCATCAACTACAAAGAAGACCGCTTCGAGAACGTAGTGCGCAAGCTGACGCGCAAGGAAGGCGTCGACGTGGTCTTCGAACACGTCGGGCCCGACACCTTCGCCCGCTCGATGTTTTGCCTGAAGCGCGGCGGCGTGCTGGTCACCTGCGGCTCCACCACCGGCGTCTCGACCGAGGTGAACCTGTTCCAGCTTTACCAGCGCCAGCTCCGCCTGATCGGTTCGTTCGGCTGCAACAAGCGCAACCTCGCCACCGTGCTGGACAAGATGGCAGCGGGCATCGCCCGGCCGGTGATCGACACCGTCATCCGCATCGCCGACATCGACAAGGCACTCGCGCGGCTGGAATCGCGCGACGTCTTCGGCAAGATCATCGTCACGCTTTGAGCAAGCAGGTGCGCGCCCCCCGCCGCAAGCAAGGCGCCAAAGGCCGGCGCGCCGGCGGTCGCTCGTTTGCCAGCCGTCTGGCGCGCTCCGGGTTGCTGGAGCGCTTCGCCGCCGCGATCGTGAGCGGCGCCATCGATGCGGTCCACAGCCTGGGTTCGGAACGCGCCCTGCGCTGGGCCAAGCGCTTCCTCAGGTTTCTGGCGCCGATCTTCCCCGAGACCCGCATGGCCGCAGCCAACATCGCCGCGGCCTTCCCCGAAAAGAGCGAGGCCGAGCGCAAGGCCATTCTCGCCGGTGCCTGGGCGAGCTTCGCCGAAATGCTGGTCGAGTTCGTCTTTCTTGACGAGCTTGCCGCAAGCTTCGATCCCGCGCGCCCGGGCGAGGGCCGGGTGACCGTGACCGGCCTGAACGAGTTCGTCGCGCTGCGCGATGACGGCAAGCCGGGCATCATCGTGGCGGCGCACCTCGCCAACTGGGAAATTCTGGGCGTCGTCGCGCACAAGTTCGGGCTGAAGACGGTGATCCCTTTCCGCGCGCCTGCCAACGTGCGCGTCGCCGCCTCGGTCATCGAGCATCGCGCCGCGCTGATGGGCGCGCTGGTCGATTCGAGACGCGGCGCAACCTTCGAGCTCGCCGCCGCCCTCGACGATGGCGCTCACCTCGGCATGCTGGTCGACCAGCGCCTGAACCGCGGCATCGACGTGCCGTTCTTCGGCCGCGCCGCGCTCACCAACCCGCTCGCCGCCCGCTTCGCCCGCCAGTACCACTGCCCGGTCTATGCCGCCCGCGCCATTCGCCGGCCCGATGGCGGACTGCACCTGGAACTGACCGGACCGCTCGCCCTGCCCCGCGACGGCAACGGGGAGATCGACATCTACGGCGCGATGATGGTGATCAATAATCTGGTCGAGAAATGGGTGCGCGAGCATCCCGAACAGTGGTTCTGGCTGCACGACCGCTGGAAGCACTGAAGCAATTGCAGGAAAAGTGGATTCCACTTTTTCTGTCCGCGATTGCGGCCAGCCACAGGAAGCAGACCGCTTTCGCCCGCCGCTGGCGCGTGGCATTGTCGCTGGATGCTTGCGACTCTCGAAGGAATTGAGCCGCCGGTCGACGGGCGGCAATCGCCGACAGCGCTGGCGGTGGCGCGCGGCGTCGGCCGCCTGATGATCGCGCGCGGCTTCGCGGTCGTGCACGAGGTATCGCTCGCCACCGGCCGGCGCGCCGACATCGTCGCCGTGGGCGCAGACGGCGAGATCTGGATCGTCGAGATCAAGTCGTCGGTCGAGGATTTCCGCGCCGACCACAAATGGGAAGACTATCGCTTCTCCTGCGACCGCCTGTTCTTCGCCACCCACGCCGCCGTGCCGGCAGAGATCTTTCCCGAGGACGCCGGCTTCATTCTGGCTGATCAGTTCGGCGCCGAAATGCTGCGCGAGGCGCCTCAGCACAGGCTCGCCGGCGCGACGCGAAAGGCCATGCTGGTCAGGATCGCCCAGGCCGCCGCGCACCGCCTGCACGGGCTCATCGATCCGGATGCGGCAGCAGCGTTCGCCTGACGGCGCCACCTACATCCCCATCCACCATCGCTTCGCGATGGTCCCCCCTCCCCGGAACGGGGAGGGGGGACCGCCGAAGGCGGTGGGTGGGGTCTCGTCGAATGGAGTGCGGCCGCTACCGCGGGGCGCGCTTGGCGAGAATGCGCTGGAGCGTACGGCGATGCATATTGAGCCGGCGTGCCGTTTCGGAAACGTTGCGCTCGCAGAGCTCGTAGACCCGCTGGATGTGCTCCCAGCGCACGCGGTCCGCCGACATCGGATTTTCCGGCGGCGCCGCGCGCTCGCCGGGCTCGCGCGTGAGCGCGAAGTGGATTTCGTCGGCATCCGCCGGCTTGGCAAGATAATCGACAGCGCCGAGCTTAACCGCAGTGACGGCGGTGGCGATGTTGCCGTAGCCGGTGAGGACGACGACGCGGCTGTCGGGGCGCCGTTTCCGCACCTGCTCGATCACGTCGAGGCCGTTGCCGTCTTCAAGCCGCATGTCGACCACGGCAAAGGCGGGGGCAGAGCTTTCCGCCTTGCGCATGCCCTCGGCCACGGTATCGGCGGTATCGACCTGATAGCCGCGTGCCTCCATCGCGCGGGCGAGCCGCTGCAGGAAAGGCTTGTCGTCGTCAACGATGAGAAGAGACATTTCAAACCCGGACATTCACGCCTCAGCCAATGGCGCGCCCGATTTCCGCAACCGGAGCAGCAAGGAGATCCTCCCTTATGCGGACATCGAGAGGGTTATAGGGTCTCAACGGGCCGCCGCCAAGTCGTTCGCTCGACAATGGTTTCCGCTTCGCTGGCTCTGGCCTCCACAGCCGTGTCCATGACCGCGCGCGGCCAGGTTATCCGGATCAGCGCCCCCATTTCGGGGGCCCGCTGGTTGGTGAGGTCGATGATGGCCCCCGAACGGGCAAGCAGGGTTTTGGCGATAAACAGCCCCAGTCCCAGCCCCCCGGCCTCGTGGTCCGGGGTCACGGCGCTCGCCGCCTCCGGCCGGGTGGTCACGTAGGGCTCGCCGATTCGGTCGATGATCGCCGCCGAGAAGCCGGGTCCATCGTCGGCAATCGTGATCGACACGGTCTTGTCGTCCCACTCAGTGCCCACCGTCACCCGTTCGCTGGCAAAATCGACGGCGTTTTCCACGAGGTTCGCCAGCCCCTGCACGATCGCCGGATTGCGGCGGCCGACCGGCTCGGGTTTCTGGCCCCTGGGCGGGTTGACAACGATCTTTGCCGAGAACGCGCGGTACGCCTCGACCACTTCCTCGACAAGGTGGGACAAGGGCAACCGGGCGAGATGAAGATCGCCCTGCCCCGGGAGCGAGGTGAGCCGGGAAAGAATCTCGCGGCAGCGCTGCGACTGGCTGCGCAACAGCGCCACATCCTCGACCCACGGGCTGCCGGGCGGCATCTCGTGCTCGAGTTCCTTGGTGACCAGCGCGATGGTGGCGAGCGGTGTGCCGAGCTCATGCGCCGCCGCCGCTGCCAGACCATCGAGTGCGTAGAGATGCTGTTCGCGCGCCAGCACCATCTCGGTGGCGTTCAGTGCCCGCGCCAGTTTGCGCGCCTCCTCGGCGACCCGGAAAGTGTAGGTGCCGGTGAAGATGCAGGCCGATACCAGCGCGAGCCATACCCCGCCGACGTAAGGCAACGGCAGCGGCAGCTTTTCATCGACGTACCAGGGCAGCCGATGATGATGCAGCGCCAGCACACTGGCGGCCACGATCACGACCAGCGCCAGCAGCGTCGTCGGGCGCCGCCCGAGCGCCGCCGCCGAGACGATCACCGGCGCCAGCAAGAGAATCGCGAACGGATTCTCCAGTCCGCCGGTCAGATAGAGGAGCCCGCTGAGCTGCAGCACGTCGTAGCCGAGGAACGCGAAGGCCGCCCGCTCGTCGAGCCTGACCGTGGCCTGAAAGCGCGCGCGGAGGAAGACGTTGAGCGCTGCCGACAGCGCAATCAGCGCCAGACACCAGAGCGTCGGCATCGGAAACATGAGCACGAAATGGACGAACAGCACGGCGACGAGCTGGCCGGAGACAGCCAACCAGCGCAGCCGAACCAGAGTATCGAGCTTCAGCCGCCGGCCGGCGAACGTATCGGTGCGGGTGTTGGTGTCGATGGCGGTTTCGGTCATTTGCGCGCGCTCACAAGACCTCCCAACGCCGCTTTATAGACCCAAAAAGGCGGCGCGGCTCCCTTCTACGGCGCCCGTGCGATGTCGATTTCGGCGACGAGCCGGGCGACGGTGCCCCTCAGCAGATCGATATCCTGCGGGCGCGAGAGACGATGGTCGCCGTCCTTGACCAGCGTCAGCACCACGTCGTCGGCGGCCAGCCGCGCGACGAGCTGCTCGGCGTGCCGGTAGGGCACTTCCTGGTCGGCGATGCCTTGCAGGATGGCGACCGGACAGCCGACCTCGATCAGGCGCCCGCCAAACAGGTGCTGCTTGCCGTCCTCGATGAGTGCGCGCGTGATGGGCAGGCCGCTGTCGGGCATCGGTACCGCACCGGCGCTGGCCAGCAGGTCGCGCGCACGGCGATCCATGGCCGCCCACATCAGCTCCTGCGTCATATCGACGGCCGGCGCTATGAGAACGAGGCCGGCGATCCGCCCGCTGCCGCGCAGTGCGGTGGCAAGCAAGAGTGCAATCCACCCGCCCATCGAGGAGCCGACCACGACCTGAGGTTGCGTTGCCAGCTGATCGAACACCGCGCGGCCTTCCTCGAGCCAGCGGGTGATCGTTCCATCCTCGAAGCGGCCCGACGACTGGCCGTTGCCGGAGTAGTCGAAGCGCAGGCAGGCAAGGCCGGTTTCGGCGGCAAAGGCATCAAGCGCCTCGGCCTTGGTGCCGCGCATGTTGGCGCCAAAGCCGCCAAACCAGAACAGGCCGGGCGCCCGACCCGGCCGCTCCAGCACGGCAATTTCGCGAGCCGCCGCACCGCTGCCGACGACCAGACGCTTCGCCTGTGGCTCGTCATGGAGCACGAATCCCGCAGGGGTAGCGGGCAACAGCGGTTGACTTCCCATGGGAGTTATCCGAATCCTCTCCTCTTCCCGCATCGACGCAAGGAGCAAATGCCATTCGCCGTCCGTTTAAAGCAGCGCCCACGACCAAGGAAGGCCCCGCGATCAACGAGGACATCCATGCCGCGTCGGTCCAGCTGATCGATGACAAGGGCGATAACCACGGAACCGTGCCCACGCCACGCGCCATTGAAATGGCCCAGGATGTCGGCATGGACCTGGTCATCATCTCGCCGAACCAGGATCCGCCCGTCGCGAAGATTATCGACTACGGCCGCTTCAAATACCAGTCCCAGAAGAAAGCCACCGAGGCGCGCCGGCGACAGAAGGTCATCGAGATCAAGGAGATCAAGATGCGCCCGAACATCGACATCCACGACTACGAGGTGAAGATGCGGGCGATCAAGCGCTTCTTCGAGGAAGGCGACAAGGTCAAGCTGACGCTGCGCTTCCGCGGCCGCGAAATGGCCCACCTCGAGCTCGGCGCCAAGCTGCTGGAGCGCGTCAAGGAAGACACCGCGCCCATCGCCAAGGTCGAGGCGGAACCCAAGATCGAGGGCCGCCAGATGATGATGGTGCTGGCGCCGCGCTGACGTCGGGCGCCGTTACGCCGAAATTCTCGAAGCCGGCCATACGCGCCGGCTTCGTCGTCTCCGACGGGGACCGCAATTGAAGATCGCGCTGATCCTGAACGGCGGAGCCGGCACGCTGCGCGGCGGCGATAGCGCCGCCCTCGCCAAGCGGATCGCTGCGATATTCGCCGCTCGCAGCCACCAGGTGGCGACGACGCTTGCCCGCACCGGCCGCGAAGCCGTTGACGCCGTACACAGTATCGTGGCGCAGAAGAGCACCGACGCGATCGTGGTGGGTGGCGGCGACGGGACCGTTTCGGCCGCTGCTGCCGCCTGCGCCGCCAGCGGCGCGGTGCTCGGCATCCTGCCGCTCGGCACCATGAATCTTTTCGCGCGTTCGCTGCACATGCCGCTGACCGCCGAGGCCGCGGCCGAAGCTTTGGCGGACGGCGAAGTCGCGGCCGTCGACATTGGCCGCGTCAACGGCCGCTATTTTGTCCATGTGCTGTCGCTCGGCCTCCACCCGGCGCTGGTCGAGGAACGCGAGCGCTCGGCCGCCTATCGTTCGCGCATCGAAAAGATGATGGGCAGCGTCCGCTCATGGTTTCGGGTGGTGCGCCGTCCCCACCGCCTGTTTCTGTCCATTGCGACGGCCGAAACCACGCTCGAACGCGAGACGATCGGACTGGTGGTGAGCAACAACGTCCTGGGCAGCGGCCACCTGCCCTACGCCGACCGCCT